>Ga0102592_1000709_pt1 | contig 48300 bp, 42 predicted proteins | sample AraplaCol_mMF_r2_FD_76861 | JGI IMG/M metagenome (GOLD analysis project Ga0102592, IMG submission 76861) | Arabidopsis root microbial communities from North Carolina, USA - plate scrape MF_Col_mMF_r2 (SPADES assembly) (version 2) | ecosystem: Host-associated > Plants > Roots > Endosphere...
AATTGCTGGTGAGCTGGAGTTTTTCCAGGACATGCGCACGATGCGAGCTGATGGTGACGTCGGTCAGCGAAAGCGCTTTGGCGATTTCGGTGACGGTCTGGCCGCTGGCCAGGCGCAGGAAGACCTGGAACTCCCTGGCGGTCAGGCCGGCAATGCCCGAGGGGGCGCCCTGGTTGACGCTGGCCCACAGCAAGGCCTGCACGGGCTTTGAGAAAAAAGTGGCCCCGCCCGCAACAGCCTGCACGGCATCGACAAGCTCAGCCACCGGTGCGGCCTTGTCGACATAGGCGCGCGCGCCCAGCCGGATCAGCGGCAATGCGAACTGGTGCTCGGGGTAGCCGCTGTAGATCACTACCGCGGTTTGCGGCACGCTGGCGGCCAGGAGTTCCAGCACGTCCATGGCGCTTTCCTGGCCCAGCACAATGTCCAGCACCATGACGTCGGGTTTGTGGGCCCTGGCCATGGCCAGCGCGTCCCTGGCCGTGCCTGCCGTTCCTACCACCACAAAGCAGGAGTAGCTCAGGAAAAGGCGTTCCAGCCCGGCACGCACCACGTTGTGGTCATCGACGATGCCGAGCCGTATGGAGGGTGGGATGGCGGCGGGCTCCGCCCCCTCTGCTACCTCTGCTTGCCCCCGCAATGCAAGCATGGCGCGCACCGGAAAAATGAAAATTCAGTTCTCATGTTTTCATTGTTCGCGCACGGCGGGTGTGCATTCATCAGCAGTGCGCGCGCCCTCTCGTAGGACGCTATCCGGCCGCGCAATGCCGGCGTGCGACGCGCTCGCTCAGGGTGGCGGCCGCGGAGTCTTTTTGGCTTTGATGAGTCCGGCAGCCGCCAGCTTGTCTTTTTTCACCTGACGTTCGGCATCGAGCAGCCGGCCGGCGGACAGCCATTCAGCGAATTCAGCCGGCGTTTCCAGCGTGATGCGGCCCAGGGTGGCGGCGCGGAATTCATGGATCACAATCTCGGCGGCCTTTTGCAGGTTGACGCGGCCCCTGGCCTGTACCGCGCCGCGCTTGCGGCCGATTTCTTCCAGCAACTGTTCATCGGTGATGCCGGGCGTCACCTCGACCTTGTAGCGCGCCTCCAGCAGGCCGGGGTAATGCCGGATCAGGTAGTCGAGCAGCTCCAGCGCGACCTCTTCCTCATCGAAGGCGTTGCGGCCCACCGCGCCGCTGGCGGCGAGGTTGTAGCCGCTTTTGGCGACGATGATGCGCGGCCACAGCATGCCGGGTGTGTCCCACAGATAAAAGCCGTCGGCCAGCACCAGGCGCTGCTCGACCTTGGTGATGCCGGCCTCGTCGCCGGTCTTGGCGGCGCGCTTGCCGGTCAGGGTGTTGATGAGGGTTGACTTGCCGACATTGGGAATGCCGCAGATCAGCACGCGCATGGGCTTGGCCATGCTGCCGCGCGTGGGGGCCAGCGCATGGCAGGCGTCGATGAGGCGGCGCGCGGGCGCGGTCTCGCTGGCGTCGAGTTCGATGGCGCGCGTGGCGGGCAGGCTGTTGTAGTGCTCCAGCCATAGCGGGGTGCGGGCGGGATCGGCCAGGTCGCGTTTGTTGAGCACCTTGAGCGCGGGCTTGCCGCTGGTGAGCTCGGCCAGCATGGGGTTGGCGCTGGAGCCGGGCAGGCGCGCGTCCAGCAGCTCTATGACCACATCAATTTCCTTGATGCGCTCTTGGATGGCTTTTTTGGTCAGGTGCATGTGACCGGGAAACCACTGGATGGCCATCGGAAGGTCTTCTTTCTTGTCGGTTGGCTGGTTGGCTTGCGGGGCCGGGCCCGCTGCGATCCCCCGATTGTCGCCGCAGCGGCCCCGGCCGGCCCAGGCCACCGGTCCTGGGTCATTCCGCGGGCCCCTATCGCACAATATCCGGCCTGGCGGCCGGTGCTTTCTCCCCTCTTTCTGCTTTTCTTCTCCTTATTCCTTTTAATAACTGCTTAATCGGCCCTGGGCACCATGGCCTCATGGGACAAGGAAGCCAGGGACAACCGGCCCGCCACAACAACAACGACCATAGGAAAGAAAGCCGTGCACCTGCTGCTGGTAGAAGACGACACGATGCTGGCCGAAGCGGTGTGCGATGCCGCGCGCCAGATCGCCTGGACGGTGGACCATGTGGGCGACGCCCAGTCCGCCAGGCTGGCGCTGGTCGACCATGTGTACGAGGCCGTGCTGCTGGACCTGGGCCTGCCGGGCGATTCGGGGCTGGCGGTGCTCAAGGCGCTGCGCGGGCGCTACGACGTGACGCCGGTGCTCATTCTCACGGCGCGAGGCCAGCTCAGCGAGCGCATCCTGGGGCTGGACGCGGGTGCCGACGACTACCTCGTCAAACCTTTCCAGATCGATGAGCTCTGGGCGCGGGTGCGTGCCGTGATGCGGCGCAGCCAGGGCAAGGTGGTGCCGGTGCACACCTATGGCGACATCAGCCTGGACCGCAGCAAGCGCGCGGTGACGCGCGCCGGCGTGCGCGTGGCCCTGAGCGCGCATGAGTACCGCACGCTGCTGGCCTTGCTGGAACGGCCCGGCCATGTGGTGACGCGCGACCACCTGGAAGACGTGGTCTACGGCAACACCACGGCGATCGAGAGCAACACCATCGCGGTCTTTGTGCACCAGCTGCGCCGCAAGCTGGGCGAGCACCTGATCACCACGGTGCACGGCCAGGGTTACATGATCGGCGAGGCCCAGCCTTGACCTGCCGGGCCATCCGCTCGCTCAAGGGACGCGTGTTGCTGGTGCTGGGCGCGGCCATCACGCTGTGCTGGATAGCCGCGCTCGGCGTGCTGCTGGCCTACACCCTGCGCGGCCAGAGCGACCGCTGGGACAGCAAGCTGCAGGCCATAGGCACCAAGATCCTGACGTCCATCCCCAGCAACGCGAAGCTCAAACCCTCGTTTGACCAGGGCCTGCAATTGCGCGACGAGAACATGCCGCGCGACGTCAGCCTGACCTTCCAGGTCTGGACGAACCGCAAGAACCTGCTGGTGCGGGCGTCGGATTCACCGCACAAACCGCTGCTGCCGTCCTTCCAGGACGGCTTCACCAGCTCCACCGTGAACGGCGAGCGCTGGCGCGTCTTCTCGGTGTCCGACAGCACCGGCGAAGTCAGCGTGCAGGTGGCGGTGCGGCACAGCGTGATCGACCAGGAAATACGGCACAAGATTTTCGCGATGATGGGCCTGACGACGCTGCTGCTGACGGTGGCCGGCCTGCTGATGTGGTTCGCGGTCACGCGGTCGCTGCGCCCGCTCACCACGCTACAAGCGGCGGTGCGCAGCCGCCGCAAGTTTGACCTCACACCGCTGCCGGTGGCGCAGTTGCCCACCGAAATCCGGCCGCTGGTCGAATCCTTCAACCACCTGCTGGACCAGCTGGACCAGGCCATGCAGGGCGAGCGCCGCTTCATCGGCGACGCGGCCCACGAGCTGCGCACGCCTTTGTCGGCCTTGCAGGCGCAGGCCCAGGTGGCCTTGCGCGCCAGTACCACAGCCGAGAAGGACGCCGCCCTCGTCAAGCTGCTGACTGTGGCCGAACGCAGCACGCGGCTGTCGGACCAGTTGCTGGACCTGGCGCGCATGGATGCCGGTGTGCACGGGCCGCAAAAAATCCTGGCCGACCTCAGCGAGCTGATCCTGCACGTGAGCCAGGAATTCGACATGCAGGCGCAACAGCAGCGCCGCGCCATCATCCTGGCACTCACGCACTGCCCCATCGAATGCGACGTCGACGAAATCGGCATCCTGCTGCGCAACCTGCTGGACAACGCGCTGCGCTACACACCGGAGGGCGGGCGCGTGAAGGTCAGCTGCGGCTACCGGGACGAAGCCGGCCAGGGCCGGGTCTGCCTGGAGGTCGCTGACGACGGCCCCGGCGTACCCGAGGCCGAGCATGAAGCCATCTTTCGCCGCTTTCACCGCGTCGCGGGCAACGGCGGGCGCGGCAGCGGCATAGGCCTGTCGCTGGTGGCCGGCATCGCGCAGCTGCACGAAGCCGCCATCGAGACCGGGACCGGGCTGGACGGCAAGGGCTTCAGCGTGCGCGTGCTGTTTCCGTTGCCGGCTACGCGAGGCGGCTCAGGCGGATCAAGCAGATCAAATGGAACAGGCGCAGAGCCTGCGCAGCCGGCTTAGAGCCTGTTCAATGTCTAAACGAGGCCGCGTTGGGATGCAATCGGGATGAGTGGGCCGACCGGGCACGCCGCATGGGCTCTTGGCCTCAGAAGCGATAGAGGTAGCCCACAAGCGCCCTGCTTTGGCTGGAACGGTCGACCAGCGGGCTGTCCTTGATGCTCGAGCCCAGCCTGGTGGTGCTCAGATCCAGGAAGATGCTCTGCTGCGGCGCGATCGCATAGCCGATGCGCAAACCGGCTTCCAGGTTGACGGCCGAGCTGCCCTGGTAGAAGGGCCGGCCGGCGCGCACCTCGGCGGCGTTCACGCCGTAATAGTAGGCAACGTATTTGTCGTCGAGCCGGGTCGCGGCCAGGCGCGGCGTGATGTCGAAGCCGCCCGCCTGGAAGCGGCGGTCCAGCATGATCCTGAATTTCGTACCCTTGCTGTTGCCCGAAGCATCGCCCAGCAACTCGGCCGAAAGGTTGGCGATGTCGTTGCGCCAGACGGCGGCGCCGCCCAGCCAGATGCCGTCCTTGCGCTCTTCCATGCCGGTCAGGAAAGCCGAGTCGGAGGCTTCGTAACCATCCATCGAATAGCGGGCGCGCAGGCGGAAAGAAACCGGGCCGGCCGAGGGCAGCTTGAGGTCCGCGCCGAGGCCGAAGACGCTGACCCATTTGTTTTCATAGCTGAGCAGCGGAAGCAGCCGGGTCTTGTTGTCAAAGCCGCGGTAGGGCGAGCGCTCCGTGCCGACACCCAGGCCCAGGCCCCAGGACGATGCGGCTTCGCCCTGCGCGGGTTGTGCAGGCTGTTGCTGGGCGGCGGCCGGCTGCTGCGCGAGGGCCGCCAGCAGGAACAGCGAAAACAGCGGCAGCGAGGCTTTGGCGGCCGTTCCGGCTGGGCGGCCGGTTGCCTGCTTCGCGGCGGATGTGCTGCGTGCCGTTACGGGTTTGGCGGCGGGTCGCGATGGGCGGGATGTCATCTTCAGCTTCTCCAGGTGGTTGAGTTGGAGCCGATGATGCCGACGCGAATTTAAGGACTTCTTAGCGATATTAAGAAATCGTTAAGGGCAAGCCGCCCGCCACGCCCGGGACCGCATCCGCTGCGATGAAGGACAATCGGGTATCGGGGCTGTCGGGTTTTCGCCACCCCGCACCCTCTACCCGTCGAATGATCGAACCTCATGCCCCTGCCCTCCGCCCCTGACCAGAAACCCTTGATCCCGGCGCGCCGCCAGGCCGCTTCCGACTCCAAGGCCAACAACGAACTGCTGATCAAGGGCATTCTCTGCGTGCTGATAGGCCTGGGTGTGCTGGTCTCGCCCTACTTCATCACTTCACCGGGCATGCAGGGCATCGTGGCCCAGTCATCGCTGGTGGGCTGGTTCGCGCTGGTGCTGGGCTGCGCCTTTGTCGGCCTCTATGTGCGCAAGCGCATGGCGGCAAAGCGCAAAGGCTGACGCGGCGTTTTCCAGGCCATGCCGGACAGCCCTGATCGCGACGCCGCACTGGCGATGTTTGCGAGCCTGCGGCAACGCGCCGCGGCCGCCGGTGTGGTGCTGCGCCCGCCGCCGGCCGAGCCCGACAGCTGCTGCGGCCGCGGCTGCAACGGCTGCGTGTGGGAAGGCTGGTACGCCGCGGTGGACTACTGGCGCGAAGAGGCGCTACTCAAGCTGGCGGACTGAGCGGGCGCTTCTTCCCGCCGCGCCCCCTCATCAGATGGCCACGGCCTCGTGGCCCGGCATGCCCAGGCGGTCGGCCGACACATACCGCTGCCGGTATTCCTCAAACGGCAGGGTGTCCGAGGCCTCGATCTTTTTCTGCTCCTCGATGGAGGCCTGCGTCAGCGCGGCGAAATGCGCGAGCTCGTCGGCGCCCAGGGGCAGGCCCTGCAGCAGGGCCTGGGTTTTCAGGGACTGCGCGCGCGCGAACCTGACGAAGGAGTTGCCATGCTCGCCGGCCATGGCCGCCAGCACGCGGGCCGAGGGCAGGGTCGATGGGTCCAGCAAGGCGGCGCTGGCGGCTGTCAGGGTGTCGCTGTACTGCGTGCCGCCGTGCACGGCATCCAAAGCGGCGGCGATGGGCGCGCACTGCGCCAGCACCTCGGCGCCCCAGTTCGTCAGCGTGACTTCCTGGCCGCCGCGCTTGAGCTTGAGGCCGGGCTCGCGGCCGCGCGCCGCGGTCTGGTGCTGGTTGTGCTTGATCTCGGCGATTTCCTGCGGCGTGTCGTTCGGGCTGTCGCCGAGCAGGCAATGCAGCAGGAAGACGTCGAGAAAGCGCATGGTCTGCGCATTGATGCCGACCGGCTCGAAGGGATCCAGATCCATCAGGCGCACCTCGATGTACTCGACGCCGCGATCACGCAGCGCATGCAGCGGCCGCTCGCCGGGGCGAATGACGCGCTTGGGGCGTATGGTGCCGTAGAACTCGTTTTCGATCTGCAGCAGCGTGGTGGCCAGCTGGTTGTAGTCGCCGCCCGGGTTGCGGATGCCGACCGCCTCGTAGGCGGGGTAAGGCCGGGTCAAGGCGTCCTGCAGCGAAGCGCCGTAGCCGTCCAGGCTGTTGTAGCTCACCGCCAGCGAGGCCTGCGCGTCGCTCTGGTAACCCAGGCGGCCCATGCGCAGCGAGGTGCCGTGGGGCATGTACATGGTGCTGTCGCTCAGGGTCTGCAGCGCGTGCTGGCGGCCCTCGACGAAAGTCGAACACACGGCGGGCGAGGCGCCGAACAGGTACAGCAGCAAAAACGCCTGGCGGCGGAAATTGCGGATGAGCGCGAAGTATTGTTCGCTCGTCACATCGGGCAGCGACCAGTTGTAGTGGATGCCCGAAATGGTCTGCATACGCCGGCCGTAGCGATGCGACAGGCCCATGCGGTACACGCTTTTGGCGCGCCCGACATTGGACGAACCGAAGCGCGCGATGGGAATGGTTTCGTCAGTCGGCAGGCCGCAGGGCATGCTGGAGACCCACAGCATTTCATCGCCCAGCGCTTTCATGGTGCTGTAGGTGAACTGGTGCAGCTGCGTGAGCTCCCGCAGGGTGTCCTCGGGGTTTTTGTGCGCGCCCGTGACCAGCTCCACCTGCGACTCGCTGAAGTCGGTGGTGATGGTCGGGTGCGTGAGGGCCGAACCCAGGGCGGCGGGATGCGGCGTCAGGGCCAGGCCGCCGCCGGGCTGGGCGCGCAGGCTCTCCTTCTCGATGCCGCGGCGCATGCCTTTGAGCCGGGCCGGGGTCAGCGCTTTCAGGCGGTCCTGTAGCGCGCCCGCAGGCGCCTGCAACTTGCTCATATCGTCATTCCCCCAGGTTCTTGAACTGGCGTGGAAGGTATCACAGCCCGCCGCTTCACGCTGGCGCGGCCGGGCTTGCCAGCACAGGCCGGGTGGGGTCTGGCCGGCCAGGCTGCAAGCCGGCGGGATTTCGGCCAGGCAATGCGTATTTCCGGCACAAATACACACTTTAGCCATTTCAATGTGGAAAGCGAGCGACGCGGCCCCACCGGGCTGTCGAAACTTCCTTGACTTGTCGGGCAAGCTGGACGACGATAAATAACATTCAGTAACACCTCCGTTTCACCCCCTCCCTCCTCCAAAAATTTTTGATTTTTCGAGGGAAATTGATGGTGAAACTGCGAGAACTCGCAGCAAAATGAAAAAATTGATAACAGCGCTATTGGGCAAGTCGTCCTCCGGGACTTCGGCCAAATACACAAGCACCTCAAGCCGCGACAACCCGCTCACCATCGAGGACGGTTCGGACAATGCCACGCGCCGGCAGCTGGTGCAGGTGCTTTTGCGCGACGCGCTGCGCAAATACGGCATTCCGCCGCGCTGGATCGACTGCCAGATGCTGCTGGTGAACAGCCGCAGCCGGGGGCCGGGCATGTATGTGCGCCTGGTCGTGCGCGAATGGGACGAGCGGCTGATGGACTACGCCTACGCCTTCCAGAACGCGTTGATGGTCGAAATCACGCGTTTTGAACCGCTGGCCGCCCAATGGCTGCACGGCATCTCATGGCAACTGGACATCGCGGACACCTGCCCCTACCGCACCATGCCCGACAAATCCTACTGGGCCGACCCTGTTGCGAAGCCGGTCCCCCGCGTGGTGCCGGCGCGCGTCAGCCAGCCCCTGGCCCAACCCGTCGCCTCGCCCGGCCTGCCTCTGGGCGCGGCCGCCGCAGCCGCGGCCGCGGCGCCCCTGATCGCGTCCCTGGCCCAGGCCCAGGAACTGCAGCCGCCTCCAGCGGAGCAGGTGGCGCAGGTCGCGGCCGCATCCACCGCGCCCGACCATGACGCCTTGAAGGACCTGGAACGCCTGTTCCGCATCCGTGACCAGGAACTGGGCATCAAGGCCGACGGAGCCATGGCGCCGGTCGGCTACGAAGCCACACGGCCTTCGCCGCTGTAAAAGCGCCAGCCTTCAGGGCTGACTGAAAACTACATCCAGCTTCGTGGCGCAATGCGACCGGCAGGCCGTGCGCGCAGGCTTGCAAAATAAGGGTGCGCCGCTTTCGCAGCCCGGCGGCGCCCGTCAGCCGCGCACCCAACCTCCATGCGCCCCACAGACTTGCTGACGTCGTGCCACAGGTGTGTCCATGCGACGCTCATGGCCGGTGTATAGACCGGACACATGGTGGACGGGTGTGCGGGGACATGGTTGACGGTTTTCACTAGGCGTCACCTCCCCGGCTAAGGTCAATCGTCAGGCGGCTGTGATGGGCAAAGAACATCCAGTTCAGCGGCCGAGATGGTCGGGCTGCTGGCGGGCCTGCGCGAGCGCTCCCGCAGCCCTGCCGTACCTTCCAGGTCAAAGCGTGGCAGCCACTTGTAGCCGGTGCGGGCTGATCTCAAAGCGCCGGCACAGCTTCCGGATGCTGGCACCCCTCCCTGGTTCACCAGCAGCACAAACTCGTGCTTCAAACTCATGACGTTCTGGGCCGTCCATGGCATACATACCTCCCGGCCAGTTCGCCGGAAAGTGTCAACCATGTCTCCGCACACCCGTCCACCATGTGTCCAGTCGGTACACGCCGGCAAACGTCCACGCCTTCGGGAATGACCAACGCCCCGGTCATAGTCACTGCCCGTGGCATATGAAGAACACTGTATTCATAAACATCGAGCAGGTTTTCGATCCCCCACATCACTATTTCCAACAATCAATGTTCGGCTACGGACAATTGGCCCTCGTAAGCGCGGCCACCTCAAGTACGGTTCAAGCGTTCGAAAATTTTTTCGAGAATCGCCATGAATTTGCAACACCAGGCCACCATTGACGCCCTTACGATACGCGAGTTCCAGCTCCCCAATAACAAGCGCACAAGGCCCACACAAACCCCCACGGGGCTGGTCCGTCAGACGCCACTTGAGCCGCACGGGTTCACACTCATCGAATTGCTGGTGGTCGTGGCCATCATCGCGATTTTCGCGAGCTTCGCGATTCCCTCGTTCCGCGGCCTCATCGCCAGCGTCTCCGTTTCCAATGCCGTCAATGTCTTCATCACGGACACCCGTTATGCGCGCGGCGAAGCCATGCGGCGCGGCAAGAGCGTCACGATCTGCAGAAGCGCCAACCCGGCCGCAAGCCTGCCGGCCTGCTCCAGCGGCGACGGCAAGGCTGTGGGGGGCTGGATGGAGGGCTGGATCGTTTTCGTGGACGACAACGACAACAATGCATTCGACGCAGGCGAGACCGTGCTGCGCGTCCAGGAAACCCTTGCGGGCCTCGGCGATTTCCTGGCTGTAAGTACCGTCGCTGCCACCCCCGTCACCAACCGCAACTACATCCCCTATGACGCAACGGGCCGCGCAGTGGGCGTGCAAGGGCGGTGGCTGGTGCATGTGCCAGGTACCTTGAGCAGCGATGCCTTCTACACACGCACGCTGTGCATGAACAGTGTGGGCCGCGTGCGCGCACTTACCGGGGAAACCTTATGCTCTTGAATGCGCCATCACCGGCTTCAGGTGTGCAACGCGGCGCCTCCTTGCTCGAAGTGCTGGTCACCATGCTGCTCCTATCCTTCGGCATGTTGGCGCTGGCGGGCATGCAGGCTTATTCAGTCGCTGCACAGAAAAATGCGGCCAACCGCGCCATCGCCAGCGCGCTGGCCAGTGAGCTCGCCGAACTGGTCAGGCTCAACCCCGTTGGCCTGGCGACCGACAAATACGAAGCGGTCACCATGCTACCCAACGCGCCGCTACCGGCAACCACGACCGCGCTTTGTACCTTCCCCAATTGCACAACGGACTCCCTGGCTGCCAGGGACGTTGCAACATTCCGCGGCCGCGTCCGCGAATCACTACCCAAGGGTGGTGTCAAACTGATTCGCCCCGGCGGCATTGCATCACAGGCGGACATCTGGATTCTCTGGGAAGAAGCCGAGGTCCTGGACAACAAACGCGTGGAGGGCGGCACCACCACGTCGGCAGAAATCCACTCCGACAACTGCCCCGCCGATGCGGCAGCCCTGACCCCATTGCCCCGCTGCTTCTACATGAAGGTGCAGCTATGAAACCGGCCTCCAGGAACCGATCGCAAAGGCAGGCTGGAGTCGGCCTGATTGAATTGCTGATCTCCATGATGCTGGGATTGGTGCTCACCTGCGCACTGGTGATCGCGTACGTGAGCGGCAGCCAGGCCTTGCGTAATGCCCAGGCTCAGGGCCAGATGAATGAGGACGCCCAGATCGCACTTTCCATCGTCACCCACGAGCTGCGCCAGGCCGGGTACAACCCCAGGCGCGACGCCGCTGGCTCAAAAAACGACCTAGGGCAGGGAAACTGGAGTTTGCGTGCGTGCGACACAGGGTTCACCGGCAAGTCCGTTGGCCAGCCCGGCATAAGCGACCTTACGTGCAATGCCAGCGGCGGCGGTTTCGCATTCGCGGTGGCCTATGAAGCCGACCTGAGCAGCGGCAAAAGGACCTCGACGGGCCTGCCAATGGATTGCACCGGCAGCGGCGTGAGGGCCGTGCCCGCCGGAGCCAGCTTTTACATCATGCAGGCGCGCCTGCAGGTGACCAACAATGCGCTGACGTGCCGCGGCAGCGGCAACCTGTCGGGGCCCCAGGCGCTCGCCGAAAACATTGAAAGCATGACGGCGACCTTTGCGGTCGCCGACCCGGCCGGCGGCGACAACCTCAGCGTCAAGGGTTATCTCTCGGCCTCCGAGATCAACGCCGCCACGACGCCAGGCCTCGCATCCCTGCCTTTGCCGGAAGATCGCTGGAACAAGGTGGTGGCGGCGCATATCTGCATCGTGGTCACCAGCGAGAACGTCGTGCTCACCGACCTCGCCGGCCCAAACGGGAAGCCGAGTTACCAGGACTGCGGCGGCGCCAAGGCCTTGATCAGCGACGGCCGGCTGCGGCGCGCCTACCGCGCCACGGTGCTGCTGCGTAACCACGGCGTGGGCTATTCATGACGCACCCTCCGCCAACCGTCTTCGCGAAGCACCGGACGCAAAAAGGCGTCGTGCTGGTCATCGCACTCATCATGCTGGCCCTGCTCTCCATCATGGCCGGCATGTCGATACGCGGCGCCTCGTCCACCGAGCAGGTCGCCAACCAGAGCCGGCTCAGGGCCCTGGCGCAGCAGAACGCGGAAGCCGCGCTGTATTTTTGCGAACAGCAGGTGCGGGCCAATGCGGCCGACGCCACCAAAGGCTTCGCCCCCGAAGCGGCACCCGTGGGCACGGGCAGCCCCTACATCTGGGAAAACCTCGCCATCTGGGACGCCCCGTCGCCCCCAGCCCTCCTCAAGACGGTTCCCGTCCCTGCGGCGGGAGACACGGCAGGCACCGCCTACTTCATGCGCCCACCCGAGTGCATGTCCCAGTACACAAGCCTCGACAAGCAGGTCTTTGTGACCACCGCACGCGGATTTGGGCCCGACATGGGCAAAAAACCACAGGCGGCATCCGCCGCCACCCCCCTCCCCGCAAGCCCACCAAAAGGCACCGAGATATGGCTTCAATCCATCGTCACCATGAACTGATGCTCCGTTCGATCCCCATGCACTTCCGCCTGATGCGCATGCTCGCGGTTTGCACGGCCGCCATGATGGCGGCGGGCGGCGCCCTGGCGGTGGTGGCTCAGGAACCGCTCCTCAGCGCGAACGCCGGCGTCAAACCCAACATCGCGCTGGTGCTCGACACCTCCAACTCCATGGGGCGCGACTGTGTCTACGCATCACCATTGGCCCGCGCCATGGACAGGGAAAATGTCAACAATTTTTCATGCCTTTATCCCGGTCAAAACCACACATCGCCCCGACCTTTCGAAGCCGAATTTCTGCAGTCCCCATTCAACAACTCGCTGTACTACGACCCCAAGAAAACCTACGGAACGGGATACAGGAAAGGCCTCCCCGTAGACCTAAAGGACGTGCCGATTGACAACTCCTCCGTCGTGACGCTGTATCTGCCCAAGGATGAAGCCACGAGAAAATTCCTCGAATCCACGAACGCCACCATCCGCCAGTTCCAGACGCAGGCCAACTACACCCGCTACGAAATCACCACGACGGCGTTTGCGCAAAACCCCTTTGGGCCGCACAACGGCCAACGCAGCGATTGCGCCGGCGGTACCTGCACGCATGCGGAAGAGCGCCGCAACATCGCGAACTGGCGCGCCGCCCATCGATTCCGCATCTACGCAGCTAAAAACGGCTTGTCGGCGGCCTTTGCGCGGCAGGCCGAGAATTTCCGCCTGACCTACAAGACCCTCTACCAATTTTTTAGGGATGCGCCTCCGATGAAAGACTTCGGCCTGGCAAAAAGCGATTTTTTCCCCTGGCTGGACGCCCTCGGTGTCGCTGACAACACCCCCTTGCGCGGGACGCTCGCGGATGCCGGAGCCTACTTCGAGAACAAGAGCAACAGGGGTCCTTGGGCGAGCAAACCCTGGCTCCTCTCCGCGGAAGACCCCAAACAGCACCTTTCGTGCCGGCGCGCCAACACCATCCTGATCACGGACGGCTATTGGACCGACACTGATCCGGTCGCCGGCGACGCCGACAGTGCCTCGGGGCCGCGCCATACCCATGCGCGAGACGCAAGCATCGCCTACCAGTACAAACCCGGCGACAAGCATCCGCTGAGCCTGGGCAAATCGGACAACACGGACGGCACCAGCCGGGGCCCCTGCCTCATTGGCGTCAACTGCGCCAAAGATACCCTCGCGGACATCGCCTTCAAATACTGGGCCACCGACCTTCGCCCCGACCTGGATAACGACGCCAGCAAAGGCGGCCGGAATGATCCGCCGTTCTGGCAGAACATGACGACTCACACGGTCAGTTTCGGCGCGCAAGGATCCCTGACTGACGAAATGGCCGAGAAGGCCAAGCAAGGTGCACTGAACTGGCCCGCCCCGACGCCGGATCAACGATCGACGATCGATGACCTGCGCCATGCGGCCCACAACGGCGGCGGCAAATTCCTGATGATCATGGATGCCGCCCAGTTCAGCAAGGACCTCGGTGACGTCATCGGCCAGATCGCGAGCCAGCGGCTGAGCGAGTCGGGGGTGGCCGCAACCGGCACGGTGCTCAATGCCGAGACCCGAAAGTTTGTGCCGTCCTACAACAGCGGCACCTGGTGGGGCAACCTGCGAAAGGTAAGGCTTGGCGGGGCCGAAGCCGGGAAGGATGTCGTCGAGTGGCAGGTGGTCGACACCGATGCCGGCGGCCAACCCACCGGTAAAACCACGCTGCCCTCACCGGCGGCGCGCAGGATTTTTGTGTGGGTAGGCGCGGCTAAACAGGCCGTCGCTTTCACCCCGGCCAATATCGACCTGCCCGACAACCAGCTCAAAGGCGGCAACGCCAAGCTGCAGATGAGCAGTGCCGTGACCAGCAACATCGTGAACTTCCTGCGCGGCGACCGGACCCAGGAAGGCTCGGCTTTCAGAAGCCGCGCGGCAGTGCTGGGCGACATCGTCAACTCCACGCCCGTGTTTATTAAAAACAATACCAACCCGAAGTATGAAAAGCTTCCGAAAGGCACGCCGGGCCTTGACTACTACGCCGACTACCTGAACGACAAAGGCAAGCGCACCGAAGGCGTGCTGTTTGCAGGTGCCAACGATGGGATGCTGCACGCCTTCGCCGAGGGCGACGGACGTGAACTCTTTGCTTATGTGCCTCGCTCGGTGCTGGGAAAAATGGAGTCGCTCGCCAGCAGCGCCTATACCCACACTTACCTGGTGGACGGACCTTTAACTGAGGCCGATGCCTATGTGACTACGCCCAATCCGGCAGACTCGGGCACCGCCACAGGTTGGCGCAACCTCGTTCTGGGAACGGCCGGCGCGGGTGCCAAGGCGGTCTTTGCCTTGAACGTCACCGACCCCTTCTCCATGAACGGCAAGTCCGTCCTGTGGGAAATCAATGCCGACCCGGACTTCCCGGTGCTGCCCGGAAATGGGACCGGCTCCTTCCAGGAACTGGGCCATGTATTGAATGCCGCACAAAGCGGCATCACCAACAGCGGCAGCTGGGTAAGTGTTTTCGGCAACGGCTATGACAGCAAGTCCGGCCAGGCCAGCCTGTTCATCGTTGAGACAGGTTCCGGCAAGCTGCTGAAAGAGATCAAGACCGACAGCGCCAAGGACAACGGCCTGGGCGGCGTGCGCCTGGTGCTCAACAGCGAGCGGAAAATCATAGGCGCGTATGCGGGTGACCTGAAAGGAAGGCTCTGGAAGTTCGATCTCAGCGGCCCCGTACCCGACGCATGGGGATTGGGAAACGGCGGCAACGCACTGTTTTCCGCGCAAACCAAAGAGGGCCTGCCGTTGCCGATCACGGCGCAGCCAGCGGTGATGGAACGAAGCGACCAGCCGGGCTTCAGGCCTAGCTATATGGTGACCATCGCGACCGGCAAGCTGTTCGAAGCGGGCGACCCCGGAAGCACTGGATCCGTCCAGGCCGTTTATGGCTTGTGGGACATTCTTCCTTTTGGCACCCCCGGCGGCAAAACCATCACCGAGGACCAACTCGAAAGCATGACGGCCAGAGCGGCCACCGCCGGCATTGATGCGAGTGCCGGCACGGTTTACACGGTGGGCCCGACAGACCCGTCGGTCACCGGCATTAACTGGACCCTGAGGCGCGGCTGGAAGCTCAACCTCGGCACTTTCCCCGGTGAGCGAGTCATCTACCCGCTCCAGACCCTCAACCAGGTTGTCAAGGTCGACACCATCGTGCCGCAACCCAACACCCAAAGCTGCACGGCCACGACCAGCAGCGGAAGAAGTTTTTATATCAACCCCCTGACCGGCACCTGCCGGCGCAACGGAACCCTGGACACCAACGCCGACGGAAAGATCGACGCTGGCGATGCGAATGTCTGTGCCTACAAAACGCTTGCGGACGGCAGCGACGCCACTCTGGTGATCCTCAGCTCCCCTGACTCCGGCACCGGTCCCAATGCCGACATTGGCTACAGAAGGATACTGAGCTCCGAAAACGACAGGCTTGTCAGCACCGACGACCCGCCACCTCACGCTTCCCTCGCTTCCCCCTCGACCAAAGGGATCACGAGCAGGTCCTGGCGCCAGATATTCCCCCGCGCCAACTGACCCGACACCCATTTCGTACGGAGCCCACGCCCATGCCAATGCCTTCCGCCAGCCGGACTCGCCGCCGCGCGGGTTTCACGCTTATCGAACTCATGATCGTAGTCGCCATCATCGGCATACTGGCCGCGATCGCGCTGCCGGCGTACTCCGGCTATGTCGCGCGCGGGAACCGCTCCGCCGCGCGCGCGCAGCTCCTGCAGGCCAGCCAGTACATGCAGCGCTTTTACTCGTCCAACGACCGCTACGACCAGGATCGCGACGGCGCCTCGATCTGGTCCGTGATCCCCCCGGGGTTGACGCGCTCGCCCCCCGACGGTACCCCGCTGTACGAACTGGCAACCACCGGCACCCGCCGAAGCACGGCCGATGCAAACACCTTCACGTTGGTCATGCAACCCCTGGCAGGCCAGGCCATGGCCAATGACAAATGCGGCGGTTTCACGATGACGCAGGCGGGCGCCAAAGGCTTGGTGGCCGCGTCAGCAGGCGCCGCGCTGACTGCGGAATGCTGGCGTTAAATCCACCGTTCGATTGCTTCCCCGCCTGCCTGAATTTCGGCCGGGGCCCCCGGTCTGCGGCGCGCGAGCGCCTGGTGTACGCTAGGGACAATGAGCTCCCCTGCCACCTCCACACCCCCTCACTCCCAGGACACTTCGACACTCGTTGATTCGCGCTACGCTGTGATGCGGCTGATGGTCACGCTGGCCCTGATGACGGTGGGCGCCGCCGGCATGTATGTGGTGGCCGTGGTGTTGCCTGCGGTACAGGCCGAGTTCGGCGTCTCGCGCGCCGATGCTTCCATTCCCTACACCCTGCTGATGATCGGCTTCGGCATAGGCGGTGTGATGATGGGCCGGCTGGCCGACCGCTTTGGCGTGATGGTGCCGCTGCTGATAGGTGCGGCCGGCCTGGGCCTGGGTTTCACGCTGGCAGCCATGGCCGGCAATATCTGGATCTTCTCGCTGGCGCACGGCCTGCTGATCGGCTTCCTGGGTTCGGCCGCCACCTTCGCGCCGCTGCTGGCCGATACGACGCTGTGGTTTGTGCGCCGGCGCGGATTTGCGGTGGCGGTGTGCGCCAGCGGCAATTACGTGGGCGGCGCGATCTGGCCGCCCATCGTGCAGCATTTTGTGGAAATCGCGGGCTGGCGGCAGACCTACCTGGGGTTGGGCATTTTCAGCTTTGTGGCCATGACCGCCCTGGCCCTGCTCATGCGCAAGCGCCCGCCTGCGGCCACCGCTCCCGCGAACGGCGGCGGGCCGGCGGCCATCACCCGCAGCCGCATGCCGTTCGGCTTGACGCCGGGCGCGGCGCAGACGCTGCTGTGCGTGGCGGGCGTCGCCTGCTGCGTGGCCATGGCCATGCCGCAGGTGCACATCGTGTCTTACTGCACCGACCTGGGCTACGGCGCGGCGCGGGGCGCCGAAATGCTGTCGCTGATGCTGGCCTGCGGCGTGGTGAGCCGCCTGGTATCGGGCGCAATCTGCGACCGCATAGGCGGGCTGCGCACGCTGATGCTGGGCTCGGTGCTGCAAGGCATCGCGCTGCTGCTCTTCCTGCCCTTTGACGGGCTGGTGTCGCTCTATGTCATCGCCGCGCTGTTTGGCCTGTTCCAGGGCGGCATCGTGCCCTCCTACGCGATCATTGTTCGCGAACACTTCGAACCGGCCGAGGCCGGCGCTCGCGTGGGCACGGTGATCATGGCCACGCTGCTGGGCATGGCACTGGGCGGCTGGATGTCGGGCAAGGTCTTCGACCTGACCGGCTCCTACCAGGCAGCCTTCGTCAACGGCGTGGCGTGGAACCTGCTGAACTTCAGCATCGTGTTTTTCCTGCTGTGGCGCGTGCGGCGCATGGCGCGCGACGGGCGAAGCGCGCAGCCGGCTTGAGATTTCGTCCTTACGCCAGGACTTTCAGCAGCCACCGTTCGAGGTCGCCAATCTCCTGCGGGCACACCGAGTGCTCCATCGGGTACTCATGCCACTCGACGGGGTAGCCCATGGCTGTGAGCGCATCGCGCGTGGCGGTGGCGCGCGGCAGCACAACCACGCCGTCGCGCGCACCGTGGGCCAGGAAGATGGGCACATCCCGGTTGGCGGCGCTGCACTCAGCGGCGGTTTTATCGGCCAGCGGCAGGTAACCTGAAAGCCCCGCGATGCCGGCCAGGCGCTCGCCGTGGCGCAGGCCGGTCATCAGCGCCATGGCGCAGCCCTGCGAGAAGCCCGCGATGACGATGCGGCTGGCGGGAATGCCGCGCGATTTTTCGTGGGCGATCAACGCTTCGATGTCTGCTTGCGACTTGCGCAGGCCGGCCTCGTCCTGCCGGCTCACCAGGTCGATACCCAGCAGGTCGTACCAGGCGGGCATCACATAGCCGCCGTTGATGGTGACGGGAATCGACGGCGCGCTCGGAAACAGAAAGCGCACGTCCCCCACGCTGGAGAGATTAAGCTGCTCGGCGATCGGCAGGAAGTCGCGCCCGTCAGCCCCCAGGCCGTGCATGATGAGGATGGTGGCGGTAGGCTTGTCGCCCGTCTGGGCTTCGATGACTTCCAGGGACATGGGTGCGAATCCGTTGGTTGAGGTGCTGTTGAAGAGGCAGTGCCGGCCTGCGCCCGCGAGGCGAACGGACCGGGGATTGTTGACGGCGATTTTAGGCGCGTCGTCCTACGCCCGCTTTCACCTTGCACCTTGCGCCCTGCGCTTAAGACCAGCCTAAGCTGATCCGCGAACAATGGTTTTCAGCGGCACAGCCGCATGAACAGTGCCCAGGCAGCACACTGCGCCGACTTGCTGCCATCTTTGCAGAAGGAGCATGCTGAAATGAAAACCCTGAACCGCAAAGCCGCCTCGGCGGCCGTCCTCGCCGCACTGCTGGCCGGCAGCGCATTCGCCCAGGCAAGCGCGCCCCTGCCGCCGGTGCGCAGCAGCGGCCCGGTTGAATACCTGAGCGGCGGCATAGGTGCCGACGAATCGGCGGCCATCCAGAACGCCAGCAGGCAGTGGCCGCTGGCCCTCGAATTCGCCATCAAGGACAGGCAGCGTGCCGACTTCGCCGCCGACGTGAAGGTGCGCATACGCGATGCGCGCGGCAATGAGGTGCTCCAGGCAACGTCGGAAGGCCCCTTCCTCCTGGCCCGGCTGGCGCCGGGCAACTACGCCGTGGAAGCCACCCTGGCCGGCCAGACGCTGCACAAAAAAGTGGATGTGAAGGCGGGCCAGTCCTCAAGGCAGGTGTTCCTCTGGGGCCCCGACACGGACAAGAGCAGGTCCTGAGCGGGGCGGCCCCAGGAACCTGCCATGCGCACCGTCACCGAACTGATCCACGCGATCGACGATGGAACCCTGCCGGACGCCGAGCGGCGGCAGCTGTTGGCGGCCGCGACCGGCATCGCCGCCGGCGCCGGCCTGCTGGCCGCGGCCTATCCCTTCGCCGCGAGCCTGCAGCCCTCCGAAGCGGCGCGCGCCGAGGGCGGGCCAGTGCTCGCGGATATCTCCACACTGGCGGTAGGCGAGCTGCGCACGGTCGCCTGGCGCGGAAAACCCGTCTGGCTGATGCGCCGCAGCGATGAGATGGTGCGCGCGCTGCAGCAGCCCAACCCGGGCTTGGCGGACCCGCAGTCCAAGCGCTCGGAGCAACCCAAGTCATGCGCCAACGCGACCCGCTCCGAGCGCCCGGATATCCTGGTGGCGGTGGGCGTGTGCACGCACCTGGGCTGCTCCCCGACGCTGCGGCTGGACGACAGCGCGCTTAACGCCGAGCTGCATGCGCCCGGCGGGTTTTTCTGCCCCTGCCATGGGTCCCGCTTCGACCTGGCAGGCCGCGTGGTGAAAAACGTGCCGGCGCCCATCAACCTGGAAATCCCGCCCTACCACTTCACTGGCGATGGTTTGCTGCAGATTGGCTAAGCGGATTGCCCGCCCGGACTGACAGGCGGCACCGCGGGCAACCGCCCTTGTGAGCGGTTCCGCGGCTTGCTAGCATTTCCTGTCAGCATTTTCTGACGCATCACTAAGAACCTGTTTACGATCTAAGCGGGGTCGCGTTGGGGTGCAATCGGGATGAGTGGGCCGACCGGGCACGCCGCATGGGCTCATGCCCATGCAAGGGCTCGGGTGGCTCAATCGCCCGATTTCACCCCAACCCGCAGGGCAAGCACCTTCTGGGGCGGTCTGCGGCGTTGCGGCGCTAACCCATAGCTGTGCTATGGGCGTCGCACCGCGCCTTGCATCCCATCCCCAGAAGGTGCTTGCGCGGCCCGCTTAGATCGTAAACAGGTTCTTAGCAGCTGGAGATTCCCATGAAGCTCATCATTGCCGCCGTGGCGCTTGCCACATCCTCGCTGGCTTTTGCCCACAACTGCCCCAACGAAATGAAGGCCATAGACGCCAAGCTGATGACCAACCCCAAACTGTCGTCCGCCGACATGAGCAAGGTCAAGGAGCTGCGCGCCGACGGCGAGAAATTCCACAAGGAAGGCAAGCACACCGAATCCATGAAGGCGCTGGGCGACGCCAAGAAGATTCTCGGAATCTGATCCCAGGCGCAAGCTCGCCGCGCGGGCGCGCATCGCGGCGCCCCGCGATAATCCCCTGCGGGTTGCCATCACAGGCGGCCTCCAGGAGAAATCACCATGACATCCCTCGCAGGCCTGGGCTACTACCAGGTCGATGTGTTCACCCATGAAGCGCTGGCCGGCAACGGTCTGTCGGTCTTCCTGCCCGAGAGCCCGCTGCCGGCGCGCGCGATGCAGCGCCTGACGGTGGAGATGCGGCAGTTCGAAAGCATCTTTCTCACGCCGGACGGCCCCGGCAACCGCTTTGAAGCGCGCATCTTCACGATGGAGGAAGAGCTCGATTTCGCGGGCCATCCCATGCTGGGCGCGGCCGGCCTGCTGCACCACCTGCGTGCCACGGGGCAGCCCTGCGCCGACTGGACTCTGATGCTGGGCACGCGCGCGGTCGCGCTGCACACCACGCGGCTGGAGGGCGCGGCGGCCACCTACGACGCCCGCATGAACCAGGGCAAGGCCACGCTGCATCCCCCCCTGGGGCGCGCCGAGAGCCAGCCCTTTCTGGACGCACTCAACCTCGACGCCTCACGGCTGGACATCCGCTTTCCGCTGCAGGTGGTGTCGACCGGCCTGCCCTACCTGTTGGTGCCCGCCGCGGGCGGCCTGGACCGCGCGCGCGTCGTGCACCCGGCCTTTGAGGCGCTGCTGGCCACCGTGGGCGCCAAGTTCGCCTATGTGCTGGACGTGGCGGCGCGCGAAGGCCGCACCTGGGACAACGCCGGGCTGGTGGAAGACATCGCCACCGGCAGCGCGGCCGGCCCCGTGGGCGCCTACCTGGTACAGCATGGCGCGGCAGCCGCCGGCGACACCATCACCCTGAAGCAGGGCCGTTTTCTCGGGCGCCCCAGCAAGATCATGGTGCAGGCCGACGCGGCCGGCGACATCATGGTCAGCGGCGGCGTCGTGGTGCTGGCGCGCGGGCAGCTGCTTTAGCATCCGCCGCGCCGCAATCCGCGTACTTCAGGCAATGCGGCATGATGCCACTGCCGGCCCCCGCGAAAAGCCCTTCCCAAGGAGGAAAGCCATGAACACCCGCCCACACCCTGCTTGCACGCCTTCCACGTACTTTCGCCGGCTGCTCGCCATCGGGGCCGCGGCACTGGCGCTGTTGTCCGGTGCCGCGCTGGCGCAAGCCGCACCGTTTACCGCAGCCGACGAGAAAAGCGTGCGCAGCGTCATCGAAAGCCAGCTGGCCGCCTTTGCCAAAGACGACGCGGCCAAAGCGTTCTCCTTCGCCGCGCCCAATGTGCGCGAAGCCGTCGGTAGCGCCACGGCCTTCATGGCCATGGTGCGTCGCGACTACCCGGTGGTGTACCGCCCGGCATCGGTTGCCTTCCTGAAACCCGACGGCAAGGACGACCAGGCGGTCCAGCGTGTGCAGATGGCCGACAGCAGCGGTGCTTCGTGGCTCGCGGTCTACAGCCTGGAACGGCAAGGCAACAAAGCGTGGCGCATCACGGGCTGTGTGGTGGTCGAAAACAGGGGCCGCATGACCTGAGGCGCTGGCGCCACCTGGGCGTCGGCACACCTGCCTCGAGGAAAACGGCAACCAGGGCTGCCGCCTGGCGCCATCGGGCGCCAGAAATCCGCCGCCACAGGCCCCAAAAGAAGGCGGAAAGCCCGATACACGGCTTACAGCGGGTTACCCGCGCGCCTCCTCCCGCGGCTAAGGTGGCCGGTAATGCTGCGTTGCGGCGCCCCCGAATCCACCATGAACATGCCTGCCAGCTCACTTGAATTTCCACACCTTCCGGTCGAACCGGCTTCGCCATCGCGCAGGGAAAGCCTGCCAGCGCCTCGCCACGCACAAGCGTTTCAACGCACCACGCTGCCGCGCGAGTCGTCGCTGAAAACCCGGACCTGTTGTCCCGCCTGCCTTTCCCGCTCGCTGTCCGTGGTGTACCAGGAGCCCTATACCGGCCCCGGCATGCAGGCCTATCTCGCGCGGCACTATGAAGGCCATGCTTCCAGGACGGCAGAAGCAGGCGTCTACACCCTCGCGCGCTGCGACCATTGCAGCCTTGTCTTCCAGCAGCAGGTGCCCGACGACGCCTTGCTGGGCGAGATCTACAACGACTGGGTTCCCGGCACCGAGCTGGAGCGCGAGCACCGCAACTACAGCCTGGACGAATACCGCTACCTTGCCGAGCAGGTCCAGTTCATCATCCAGTACTTCGGGCTGCCGCCCGGTGAGATCGATGCGCTGGACTTTGGTTTCGGCTGGGCGCACTGGTCGAAGATGGCCATGGGCTTCGGCTGCAACGTGTGGGGCGTGGAACTTTCCGAGGAACGCGCCCGCCACGGCCGCTCCGTGGGCCTGCGGGTGGTGGGCCTGGCCGACCTGCCGCCCAGGCGCTTTCGCTTCATCAATACCGAGCAGGTCTTCGAACATCTGACCGAACCCAGGGAGGTACTGGAAAAGCTGCGCGACGCATTGTCGGGCGACGGAGTCATCAAGATCAGCGTGCCCGATGCGGCGGCGGCGTTGAAAAAAATCAGCCAGGGCAAAGATTTCGGTGCGCTGTCTCCCGGCGACCAGATGCCGATTGCCCCGCTGGAACACATCAACGCCTTCAGCCACGCGTCGCTGGTGGCCTTCGCCAAAGAGCTGGGCCTCAAGCCCCTGCGGCCCAGCCTTTACCGGCTGTACAACAGCGCCTCGGGCCTGCTGCAGCCCAGGAACCTGGCACGCGAGATTGCGCGGCCCGTGTACCGGCATATTTTTCCGCGCAGCACCTTTGTGTATTTCGTTCGGGGCTAGGGCCGCGTTTTGTCCGCCTGTACACCCAGGCGTTTTGCCAGGCGCACAAGATTGGCGCGGTGCAACCCGAGTTCGCGCGCGGCCGAAGCCCAGTTGTTGCGGTGCCGTGCCAGGCTGGTTTCAATCCGCTGGCGCTGGTGGGCTTCGGTCGAAGTGCGCAGGTCAATCACTGAGCCGGCCGCCGTGCCATCGACGGCATCGGCGGCATCAGCGACATCAACTGCCGCAGGCAACGCTGCAATCCTCCCCGGCAACTCCAGGTGCGCGGCGGTCAGGCTCACAATGCGCGGCCGCCTGGCCAGGCCGCTGAGCGCCTTGAGCGCGCTGCGGCCTATCAGGTGTTCAAGCTCGCGCACATTGCCCGGCCAGTCGTGCGCCAGCAGCGCGGCCTGCGCGCCCGCATCCAGCCGCAAACTGCCCAACCCCAGGCGTGAGCGGTTCTGTTCCAGAAAATAGCCGGCCAGCAGCAGCACATCGTGCCCGCGCTCGCGCAGCGGCGGCACCACCAACGGATAGACGCTGAGGCGATGGTAAAAATCGGCGCGGTAGCGGCCGGCACGCACTTCTGCGGCAAGGTCGCGGTTGGTGGCGGCGATCACACGCACGTCCACCTTGTGCTCGCGGTCCGAGCCCAGCCGCTGCAGCTGGCCGTTTTGCAGCACGCGCAACAGCTTGGCCTGCACGGGCAGCGACAGCTCGCCGACCTCGTCAAGGAACAGCGTGCCGCCGTCGGCCAGCTCGAACTTGCCGCGCCGGTCGGCGACCGCGCCCGAGAAGGCGCCACGCACATGGCCGAAGAGTTCGCTCTCCACCAGGGTCTCGGGCAGCGCCGCGCAGTTGAGGCTGATGAGCGGGCGCGATGCGCGCGACGACGCGGCATGCAGGGCCTGAGCCACCAGCTCCTTGCCCACACCGGTCTCGCCGGTGATGAGCACCGTGAGTTCGCTGTTGCCCACCGTGGCGATTTCTTCCAGCAGCCGCTGGTGCGCCATGCTTTGGCCCATGAGTGAGGCCGGCCCGCTTTCACGTGCGAGCGCGCGGTAAGTGTCGGCGCGCTGGCGCTCGTCTTCCACACGGGATGCCAGGCGGTCAATGCGCTCGGCCACACTGACCGTGGCCGCCGCCAGGCTGGCAAAAGCCTGCAGGTCGCCGAGGTCCACCGCGGAGAAGCGCTCCTTGTCCAGCGCATCGATGGTCAGCACCCCCCAGGGCTTGCCGTGGTTTTCATCCCTGTCACCCAACTGCACCGGGCAGCCCATGCAGTCATGGACTTCAAGGTGGCCCGGCATGCCATCCACCAGGCCGTCATAGGGGTCGGGCAGTTCGCTGTCGACGGGAAAGCGCGTCGGCCCGTCGGCCGCCAGCAACAGGCGAAAGCGCGGATGCTCGGACACCTTGAAGCGCCGCCCCAGTGCATCGCTGCTCAGGCCGTTGACGGCCAGGGGGACCAGCCAGTCGCCCTCCAGCCGCAGCAGCGCGGCCGCATCGCAAGGCAGCAGGGAGCGCATGGTATCCAGCAGGCGGCGGTAGCGCTCGCCGTCGGGCAACTCCCTGGAGAGGTCGTCGATCAGCGACACCAGGGCCTGCATCATGGATTTTTCAATCATTTTGACTCTTTTAAGATCATTTTGATTTACTTTTCAAGAAATCATTTTGATTCTATTTGAACACAAACCCTTGATTTGATTGGAAATCATGGGTGGCACGGCTCTTGAGTAACAGTCCCTGCCCACCGGGCACCTTCAACTGGCCCAGTACCTCATGAAAGAAAAACAGACCATGCTCACCGATTCGCAACGCGCCATCGTCAAGTCCACCGTCCCACTGCTCGAAAGCGGCGGTGAGGCGCTGACCACCCATTTCTACAAAATCCTGCTGTCCGAGCACCCGGAAGTGCGCCCCTTCTTCAACCAGGCCAACCAGGCCAGCGGCGACCAGCCGCGCGCATTGGCCAATGGCGTGCTGATGTACGCGCGCCATATCGACAAGCTCGAGGCACTCGGCGGTCTGGTCGCGCAAATCATCAACAAGCATGTGTCGCTGCAGATCCAGCCCGAGCACTACCCCGTCGTGGGCAGTTGCCTGCTGCGCGCGATCCGCGAGGTGCTGGGCGCGGACATCGCCACCGACGAGGTTCTCGCCGCCTGGGGTGCAGCCTACGGCCAGCTGGCCGACATCCTGATCGGCGCCGAGGAAAACATCTACGCGGCCAACGCCGCCACGCCCGGCGGCTGGCGAGGTGCACGCCGTTTTCGCGTAGCGCGCAAGGCGCCGGAAAGCGCCGAGATCACCTCTTTCTACCTGGAGCCGGAAGACGGCGGCCCGGTCGCGGGCTTCCAGCCCGGCCAGTACCTGGGCCTGCGCCTGGTGGTGGACGGCGAGGAGATTCGCCGCAATTACTCACTCTCGGCCGCGCCCAACGGCCGCGATTACCGCATCAGCGTCAAGCGGGAAAACGGCGGGCGCGCATCGGTGTACCTGCATGACACGCTGCGCGAAGGCGATGTGATCGACGTGTTCCCCCCGGCGGGTGAGTTTGTGCTGGCCGAGGGTGACAGGCCGGTGGTGCTGATCAGTGGCGGCGTCGGCATCACCCCGACCCTGGCCATGCTGGACGCCGCCTTGCAGGGCACGCGGCCGGTGCACTTCATCCATTTCGCGCGCAACCGCAAGGTTCACGCCTTCCGCGAGGCAGTCGATGCGCGCCAGGCCAGGCACGCGCAGCTCAAGCGTTTTTATGTCTACGACGAGCACGCGGAGGAAGCCGACGCACCCCATGCCACCGGGCGCCTGAGCAGCGAGCAGCTCGCCCAATACCTCCCGGCCTCACGCGATGTCGACGCCTACTTCCTGGGCCCCAAGCCTTTCATGCGGCAAATCCGCAGGCAACTGGCGGACCTGGGCGTACCGGCCGCGCAGACACGCTATGAGTTTTTCGGCCCGGCCGCAGCGCTGGATTAAAGAAGGCCCAGCCCGGAAACCCGGCCTTCAAGGGCTGGTTTTAACGGACCACTGATAGTTACAAATATTCACAAATAACATCCCTGAAGCCTCAGTGCTTCCCGGCACGCAAGTCATTGTCTCGCAGTTTTGCATCCAGGTGATTTGCGTGCTTTTCATTCCTATTTCTAGATTCTTGCAGATCTTTTTCAAGCCAATTCCATGAAAAAGTTCCGCTTTCCCGAAGAGGTCCGCTTGACTTGCGTTCGCCATCAGAGGAGCATATAAAACACTTTGTAACATTTATCATCTCCGCGGAACAACACGATTTCGGCCGACGCGGGATGAGGGGAATCCATCATGAATCTAAGGCGCTTATTCGGCCTGAACGGCCGCGCGCAGTCCGCCCCGGCCAGCACCCGGTCTCCGCATGAGGGGCCTTCCACGATTGAGGAAGGCTCCGCCAATGCCCTGCGCCGCCAGCTGATCCAGGTCTTGCTGCAGGATTCCATGCGCCGCCACGGTATTCCGGCCGGCTGGTTGGACTGCCAGATGCTGCTGGTTTCCAGCCGCAGCCGGGGCGAAGGCATGTACCTGCGCATCATCATCAAGCACTGGGACATCCGCCTCCTGACCTACGCGCTGGCTTTCCAGAAATCATTGATGGTGGACATCACCCGCTTTGAGCCGCATGCCGACCAGTGGCTCCACGGCATTTCATGGCAGATGGACTGCGGCGACACCTGCCCCTACACCTCGCTGCCCGAGCGCCATGTGTGGGAAAGCCCCAAAGCCCATGCGATGGCAGCAGGCGGCGATATCAAGCAAGACGTCGCGCATATTTTCGCGATCCGCGACGCCGACATGCTGGTGCGCGGCGCGGACGCCGCCTACCCCGCTGGCCCCTACGACAAGACGCAGCCGCAGAACCTGCGCAAGCACTGAGAGCCCGCCCAGGGCCCCAGCGAGGCCGCTCCAATCACGGCGGCCCGGCGCGCCGGCCGCCGCCTGATACGGCTGATACTCAATAGCTGCCGATGTAATCCTTCTTGCCCACTTCCACGCCGTTGTGGCGCAGGATGGCATAGGCCGTGGTGGTGTGGAAGAAGAAATGCGGCAGGCCGTAGTTCAGCAGGTAGGACTGGCCGGTGAAGCGTTTTTCCTTGGGCGTGCCGGCCTGCGTCACGATCTCGCGCGTGGCGGCGTCGCCAAACTTCGCCGCATCCAGCCCTTCGATGAACGCCAGGATGGTGTCTATGCGCGCCTGCAATTCGGCGAACGTGGTTTCCTTGTCTTCGATCTTGGGCACCTCCACGCCCGCCAGCCGGGCCGACACGCCTTTGGCGAAATCGCTGGCCACCTGCACCTGGCGCAGCAGCGGGAACATGTCCGGGAAGAGGCGCGCCTGCAGCAGCGCGTTGGGATCGATATTTTTGGCGGCCGCATGGGCTTCGGCCTTGGCCAGGACGCCCTTCAGTCCGCCCAGCATCTGCTTGAAGACGGGAATGGAGGTGGTGTAGAGGCTGCTGGTCATGGGGAATGCTTTCTTTGAGTCAGTGAGTGTGAGTAATGGAATGGGAATGGGAAATCGCCGGACAGCACTTTGCTGCGAGACGCATTCTCGCCGGGTTCGGCCGCGGCCGCTTTTTGCGTACGCCATGCCCTGCCCACCGCGAGCCCGCCCCACATATTGGCCCTACTTTTACTTTCAGACACGCTCCCGCTCCCGGATACTGAAAGCGATGTAGGACGTCACCGCGACACGCTCCACACGTACATCGGAACTCCTAATATCAAGAAGCCATGGCTGCAAGCCGCAGCCGGCTTTCCGTATCAGCAACGTGAGGTATCCATCATGTTCACCATCTACCAAAGCTTTCACAAAACCCTTGTGTCCCTGGCAGCCTGCAGCGCCGTGCTGCTGGGCGGCGGCCTCGCCCAGGCGCAGACCACCAGCAACTCCGAAGGCGCCAGGCTGGCAGCCAGCTACAGCGCCTTTGCCGGCTCACCGGAAAATGCCCGTTCCATGGTCGAAGGGCTTCGCACCGGCACCACCATCACCCTGGGCCCCAGCCTGACCGGTCCCAATGCGACGGCGCCTTCGGCCAGCCTTTCCCCCGCGACGGGCAAGATGGGCTACGGCAATGTCAACATCGCCATATCGCTCGCCAAGACCTCGCTGGCCAAGCAAGGCATCACCAGCCCGACGCCGTCCCAGCTCTCGACCGCTCTGGGTGGCGTGTTGGGACAAAGAAGCCAGGGCTTGGGCTGGGGGCAGATCGCCAAGGGCATGGGCGTGACGCTCGGCTCGGTCGTCAGCGCTTCGCACACAGACAAAAGCGGCAAGGCATCCAGCCATGCGGCCAAGGCGGACAGCGTGGCCAAGGCCGATGCTGCAGGCAAGGGCCTGGGCCATGACGGTGGAAAAGGCGGCGGCCATGGCGGTGGCAACGGTAATGGCGGCGGCAACGGCGGCGGCAATGGCGGTGGCGGCGGTGGTGGCGGCGGGAAAAAATAAAGCCGCCGCGATCGCCTGTGCCGCCTCAGCCCGCGGCCATCCAAAACGCCGAATCACCCGATTCGGCTTTTTTTTGCCGGCCGGCATCGAGCACCGGGCAAACCCGGGCATCGCCGCTACCGCACGCCAAATAGTATGTTGTCATACAATTTTCCGGCAACCCCCGCTTGTTCTTCCGGCCTCCCGCAGCCGTTCCCACAAAGGTCTCCGCACCATGAACGCCCCTCTTCCCGCCGCCACCCGCCAGTCCGTGCTGGCCGCCGACCTCGCCGCCCTGCCCTTGATTGAAAAATGGGTGTCCTTCGCCTCGGTCTCGCGCGACAGCAACCTGCCCCTGCTGGACTGGACCCAGGCGCGGCTCGAAGCCCTGGGCATTGAATGCCGCCGTACCTATGACGACAGCGGCAAGAAAGCCAACCTCTGGGCCACCCTGCCCGCCGAAAACGGTGAAACCAAAGTGGGCGGCCTGGTGCTGTCGGGCCATACCGATGTGGTGCCGGTGGACGGCCAGCCCTGGGACACCGATCCCTTCACCGCGCAGGTCATAGGCGACAAGCTTTATGGCCGCGGCGTGACCGACATGAAAAGCTACGGCGCTACCGCGCTCATGATGGTGCCCGAGCTGCTCAAGCGCAAACTCAAGCGCCCGGTGCACCTGGCCTTCAGCTACGACGAGGAAGTCGGCTGCATAGGCGTGCGCCGCCTGATCGCCGACATGGTGGAACAGGGCTACAAGCCCGCCGGCTGCATCGTGGGTGAACCCACCGGCATGCAGGTGGTGATCGCGCACAAGGGCAAGCACGCCTACAAGACTTCGGTGCGTGGCTTCGAGGCGCATTCCTCGCTCACGCCGCTGGGCGTCAACGCGGTGGAGATCGCCTGCGAATTCGTCGCCCACCTCAAGTCCATGCACCGCCGCCTGGCGGCCGAGGGCCCCTTCGATGCGATCTACGACGTTCCGCACACCACCATACACACCGGTGTGATCGCCGGCGGCACCGCGCTCAACATCATCCCGCGCGACTGCGATGTGACCTGGGAGATCCGCCACCACCACATGAATTCACCCGTCGAGTTGTTCAACGAGGCCAAGGCCTTTGCTGACAGCCTGGTCCCTGCCATGCAGGCCGTGGCGGCCGACACGGGCATCACGCACAAGCTCAACTCGGTGCTGCCCGGTTTCGCGACCGATGCCGGCAGCGACATCGCCCAGCTGTGCTTCAAGTGCGCGGATGTGGACGCGGCTTCGGGCGCAGGCAAGGTCTCGTTTGGCACGGAAGCTGCTCTGTTCCACCAGGCCGGTGTGCCGACCATCGTATGCGGCCCCGGCCACATCGCGCAGGCGCACCAGCCCAATGAATGGGTCACACTGGAGCAGCTCGCCTGGTGCGAGCGCTTCATGCGCCGCCTGGCCGACGAGATCTGCGTGAACTGAAAATCCGACCATCCAACAAGCACTACCAAACGAGGGAAACACTCCATGATGCAACGCCGAGACTTCCTGGGCACCGGCCTGGCCCTGGCCGCGGGCAGCGCCCTGGCCCAACCCAACACCAAGATCGCACGCATCGTCGTGCCCTTCGCGGCAGGCGGCGTGCAGGACTTGCTCGGGCGCGCCATGTCCAACGAGCTCGGCGCCGCGCTTGGCCAGAGTGTCATCATTGAGAACCGCCCCGGCGCCGGCGGCACCGTGGGCACGGGCTATGTGGCCAAGTCGGCGCCCGACGGCGCCACCATGGTGCTGGCCGCGGCCAGCCACAACATCGCCGGCTCGCTCTACACCAAGCTCAGCTACGACCCGCAAAAAGACTTCGCACCCATGGCGCACATAGGCACAGCCGATTACGTGCTGATGATCCATCCCGACGTGCCCGCCAAGACCGCCGCGGAGTACATCCGCTATGCCAAGGCCAACCCCGGCAAGCTGAACTACGCCACCGCCGGTATCGGCAGCGCCACGCACCTTTCCATGGCCTATTTCAATGGATTGGCCGGCATCGACGTGGTGCATGTGCCGCTCAAGGCTACCGGCGAAGCGATCAACGAGGTCATCTCGGGCCGCGCACAGGCCGTGATTGCCGCCAGCATAGGCGCGCTGGCTTTCGCGAAGGACAGCCGCATACGGCTGATCGGCGTGACCTCGCCCAAGCGCTCCAAATACCTGCCCGATGTGCCCACCATCGCCGAAAGCGGCCTGCCCGGCTATCAGTTCGATTCATGGTTCGGCCTGCTGGGCCCCGCCGCCACACCGGCGGCCGAAATCAACCGGGTCAACGCAGCCATGGCCAAGGTTCTCAAGGACCCCGTGGTGCTGGAGCGCCTGGACAAGCAGGGCATTGAACCGCTGGCCATGAGCAATGCCGATTTCGCCAGGCTGCTGGCGGCCGACTACAAGCGCATGGCCGAGGTCGTGAAAGCCTCGGGCGCCAAGGTCGAATAAAACCCCGGCTTAGCTGAGCACCACACCGGCCGTGCTGGCCAGGTAGCGCTCGAGCACCGCCAGCTCAGCCGCCGTGGGCGCGCCCTTGCCGGCGATGACCGCATACAGGTTGCCCCGAAAGCCTTCTCGCGGGTAGTAGCTGATATAGCCGCAACCCATCAGCATCTGGGTAAAGGCGCTGGGCGCGAAGCTTGCGGCGGCGCTGCCGATTTCGGTGGAATTGAGGCGCAGTTTCTGCGCACCCGGCACCGACGCCAGCGACAGCACCGCCGGCGTGGTGACCGCGAGCTTGGCCGGGGCCAGCAGCTGCACCGTCTGGCCTTTTGAGTCAATCCACCGGGCGCGCGGCTGGCCGTTGAGGAAACCCAGCTCCGAAAGCTGCGGGTCTTCCGTCTTGGAAGCCTGGAACACCACGCCGGTGTTGGTGGACACAGGAACGCTGAGGGCGGCGATGGCGAAGTGCGAGTCTTCCAGGTTGTAGGGCACGCGGTTGCGCGGGTTGGGCTGTACGCCGGCGATGCGGCTGGATTTTTTGCACCAGAAACCGAAGGACTCGGGCACGCTGTGGTCGGAGTTCTTTTTGCCGTTGGTCACACGCATCACGGGCACAGACATCGGCCCCGAGGCGCCGCTGTCCTTGTTCATCCAGTTGATCATCTCCATGGCATTGCCCGGGCTGGAGCCGTAGCCTGAATCCGCCACCGCGCGCACCGTCTGGCCTGCCGAGGCCGGCGCGCCCAGCAGGTAATCGGTGTAGCCGTCGGCCAGCTCCCATTTGCAGGCGGCGTACTTGGCGACGATGGCCAGCGCCGCATCGGGAAGGCTGGTCGCGGCATAGGCCACCGGGTCGGTGAGCGAAAACACCTTGCGCGGCGGCGGCACCTGGCCACCCAGCTGCCCGTCGCTGGTGTAGCTCAGCGTGGCGACCTGGTTGGCTGCGGGCGTGTAGGTAAAGCTGTCCTGTCCGTTGGCGCCGGCCGGAATGGTCAGGCGCGATTTGCTCAGCGTGCCGCCCTTGTTGGAGGCCACCGTGAGCGCCACCGGCTGGGCCAGGTTGCCGCGCGCGTAGACCGTGATCGTGAGCGGCGTGCCGGCCGGCGCGTAGCCCGGCCCGTCGTCATACAGCGTCGCCTGCACAATGCCGATCGCGGACTTGAGCACACCCGAGACCACCGGCTCCAGCGTCTTGTTCTGGTGCCAGCCGGGCACGTGGTTGATGGCGTAGTTGCGGATGGGCCAGTGGGCGCCGCCCATCCAGGTATAGACCTCGCAGCCCGACTGTGCCGCATAGACCGCCGCCTGCGCGAACATCGCCTCCCAGCGCGGGTCATCGAGCGGCATGCCGACCTCGGTGAGCGCCAGCTTCACACCCTTGGCCTTGGCCCAGTCGACCGCGATCTTCAGGCGATCCGCGCCGGTGGAGACCTGGATGGGGCCCGTGCCGAAGCCGGCGCTGTAGTTCTTGGCGACCTCGGTGTCGTAATCAAAGAAGGCCCCGTTGCTGAAGGCATCGAGGTACATATGCACCTCGTAGATCAGGTTGGCGCCCGACAGCGGAAAGCCCGGGTTCTTGGTGCCTATGTACATGGCCGAGTCATACAGGTTGCCCGACACGTAGATGGGGTTGACCGTATCGACAGCGCGTATGGCCTGGATGGCCGCCTGCGCGAAGGCGGGCCATATCGTCAGGTCCTCGCCGCCCTTGATCGCTTCTTCGTTCGATGCGATGACGCCGCCGGGCTTGGGCATGTCGTGCGGCTCGTTCATGAGGCCGTAGCCGCCGAAGCCCGGGTGGTTCTTCCATTTGTTCGCGGCGCGCGTCCAGAAGTCGGTGAAGTTGGCGATCTTGAGCGTCGCGCCCGGCGCCAGCGAAAAAATCCGCGACTGTATCTGCACCGCGTCCGTGGTGTAAGGCCGCAAGGGGCTGGGCGGCACGGTCAGGCCTATCACCGAGCCGTCGGGCTGGAAGCGGAAATCCTGGTAGCGGCCGTAGTTGTGGTTGTCGATGATGCAGCGCGTGCCTGCCGCCGCATGGGCATCGAGCACGCCGGTGATGAAGGCTTCATAGCCCGCGTGGAAGGCGCCCGGGTTGCCGATGGCCGCCTTCGCGGCCGCATTGGCCACCGTGTCGTGCAGCATGGGCTGCAGCAGCTCCCATTGGATGGGCAGGCGATTCTTGATGAAACCGCAGTTCGCCAGGTAGGCCACATCGGCCTTGCGCGGCACGGTGAAATGGTAGTTGGGCGCCGAACTGGTGTTGGCCCGCAGGCCGGGCTTGGCCCACTCCATGCCCGAAAGATTGGTGCCCATGGCGGGCATGCCGGCCGCGGCGCGCGCGGCGGCGGCCTGCGCCTGCCGGATCACGGTGAAGGGAAAGGCCGCAAGGGCGCCGGCAGCCAGGGTGGCCTTTGAAAATTCGCGTCTTTGCATCGCAAGCTTCTCCTGTTGGCCGCCGGCAAGCTGTCGGAAATTTGCCGGCAGGGCTGTTTGAAAGACTCAGGTTAAGCCCCAATTCCCCGGCTTGATTACAGTTTGACGCAGCACTGGGGGATGCTTACATTTCAGGTCCATTCGGGCCTGTCAGGCCTGACAGGCCGTGCTTTGGGGCGTGTTGATGGGGATGGTTCGCGGACGCCACAGCCGGCGCCAGGACATGGCCCGCCGCCAGCGCGATTTGCCCGGGTCGGCGACAATGGCGCCACGCTTTTTTGCCGCTACCGCGCACGGTGCGGCCCCTGCCACCGCCGCTCGCGCGCCGGGCCTTGTTTGCCTGCGGTCGCGCACCCGGCTTTCGAAATCACCTGTTGACATGACCAAAAGTTTCTACCGGGCCGCCCTGGTGCTGGGCCTGCTGTCCGCCATCGGCCCCTTCGCCATCGACATGTACCTGCCCGCCCTGCCCTCCATCGGGCAGACCCTGGGCGCCTCCATGGGCGCGGTGCAGGCCAGCCTGATGGCCTTCTTCATTTCGCTGGGCATAGGACAGATTGTTTACGGCCCGGTGTCCGACATGGTGGGCCGCAAGGCGCCGCTGTATTTCGGCCTGCTGCTGTTTGCCGCCGGCAGCATAGGCTGCGCGCTGGCGCCGGACATCCACACGCTGGTGGTGCTGCGCTTCGTCCAGGGCCTGGGCGCCTGCGCCGGCATGGTGGTGCCGCGCGCCGTGGTGCGCGACCTGCACACCGGCCACGACGCGGCGCGGCTGATGTCGCTGCTGATGCTGGTCTTCAGTGTCTCGCCCATCCTGGCGCCGCTGGCCGGCAGCCTGCTGATTGAATCCTTCGGCTGGCGCAGCGTGTTCTGGGCCGTCACGGCCGCGGCCGCCGCCGGCTTGCTGCTGGTGGGCTTTACCCTGCCTGAAACCCGCCCGCCCGAGCAGCGCGTGGACAGCAGCTTCGGCAGCGCGATCAAGGCTTATGGCGTGCTGCTGCGCGACCGCCATTTCCTGGGCCTGGTGTTCATCGGCGCTTTCGGCATCTCTAGCTTCTTCGCCTACCTGGCCAACTCGTCTTTTGTGCTGATAGACCACTACGGCCTCACACCGCGCCAGTACAGCATCGCCTTCGCGGTCAATGCGGCCTCCTTCATCGGCGTCTCGCAGTTCACCGGCAAGCTGGCGGCGCGCTTCGGCCTGGTGTCCATCGTGAAGGTGGCGGTCACCGGCTATGCGGCCGTGATGGCGCTGCTGCTGGTGCTCAACCTGGCCGGCATTGAACGGCTGGACGTGATGATCGCCCTGCTGCTGGTGGGCTACGGCTTCCTGGGCCTGGTGGTGCCGACCACCGCCGTGCTGGCGCTCGAAGAGCATGGCGCGATTGCCGGCACGGCCTCGGCGCTGATGGGCACGCTGCAGTTCGTGACCGGCGCGCTGGTCATGGCGACGGTCGGCATATTTGCCGACGGCACCGCCCGGCCCATGGTGGCCGGCATCGCGGGCTGCGCGCTGCTGGCCTATGCGATGGCGCGCGGCGCGCTGGGCGGCAAGCGCGGCGCAGCCGCGCCCGCGCATTAAGAACCTTTCACGGTCTAAGCTCCCGCCGACAGCACGAGCTGCGACAGCCGCTTGACGAGGGGGTCCAGCAGCTCCATCGCGGTATTGCCGTAGCCCAGCACAAGGCCGTTGTCTTCAGGCGCGGGCGCCATGGCAAACGACGACAGCGGCATGGGCGCCATCCCGTAGCGCCGCGCGGCTTCCGCAATGCGTGTGTCCGCGAAATCCCGCGGCAGCCTGAGGGCCAGGTGAAGGCCGCCCTGGCCTCCTTCAATGATGTGGGGAACGCGAAGGTGCCGCGTCAGCGCCTCGCGCAGGGCGTGCTGGCGCTCGCGGTACAGCCTGCGCATACGGCCCAGGTGCCGCGCGAACTGCCCGGACTCGATGAAGCCGGCCATCGCCAGCTGCTCATGGCTGTGGCCGCCGCGAAGCATCTCGCGCAGGGCATCCTGCGCCGAGGCCAGCAGGCGCGCGGGCATCACCACAAAACCCAGCCGCAGCGAGGGAAACATGGTTTTGGAGAACGTGCCGACATACAGCACCGGCGCGTCGGCAACCAGGCCCTGCATCGCGCCTATGGGTTCGCCGTAGTGGCGGAATTCACTGTCGTAGTCGTCCTCCACAATCCAGGCGCCGTGTTCGCGCGCGGCGGAAATCAGCGCCAGGCGCCGCGCCACCGACATCACCACGCCGGTGGGGTACTGGTGCGAAGGCGTGGTGTAGATGAGCCGCGGCGCGCGCGAGCGCCAGTCGGCAGCGCCGGCGTGCATGCCTTCCCCGTCCATGCGCCGGGGCACGATGCGCAGGTCGCCCGCATGCATGGCCGCCTTGGCGCCGCGGTAGCCGGGGTCTTCCACCCAGGCCGTGTCGCCCGGGTTGGTCAGCAGGCGCACGCACAGGGTCAGCGCCTCTTGCGCGCCTTCCGTCACGATGACCTGGGCGGGCTCACAATGCACGCCGCGTGTGATGGCCAGGTGGCGCGCGATGGCGGCGCGCAGTTCGGGCTGGCCGAAAGGGTCGCCGTAGTGCAGCGCCGCCGGCGATGCCTCGCGTACCGCATGGTCCAGCATCCTGCGCCACACGGCCAGGGGAAAGTGGGAAAGAGCCGGCACACCGGGCCGCAAGGCGGTGCTGGGGTCAAGCCGCGCGGGGCCCGAACGGATGCGGGACAGGCGCAGTGCCACGCGGGACGGCGGGCCGGCTTCAGGCTGCGCCTCCCGCGGGGCCGGGCGCACCAGGGCGGCGACGGTGCTACCCTGCCGGTCGGCGCGGACATAGCCCTCGGACACCAGGTGCTCGTAGGCAATCGCCACGGTATTGCGTGAGACCGACAGGGTCTGTGCCAGCGCGCGCGAACCAGGCAGGCGGCTGCCGGCGGCCAGCTTGCCTTCGAGGATCGCCTCTTTGAGCCTGCGGTAGAGCTGGCGCTGCAAAGGCTCGGCATGGGCTTTGTCCAGCGGGGCCTCCAGGAAGCCCTGCCGGGCGGAAGGCGTTGAAGCGGGGCGGGAAGAAGGCATGGGACAGTTGTTGCAGGGATTGCGCGTTGTACCGGTTGCGGAAGTTGCGCCGCGGATCGTGGCACCATGAAATAGTGCGGCTATGGCACTTTGTGAAGTGCCATAAAGATCTTAACCTGAACGCTCATCACCGCAGGACATCACAGGACATCACAGGACACAGGAGCATTCATGAGCACACGCACAAACGCCTACGGGCAACCCATCGGCGAACCCCTGCCAGGCTGGACACCCCGGCAAAAACCGCCGCGGCTCACGCTCGAGGGCCGGTACTGCCGCCTCGAAGCGCTGGACGCGAAACGCCACGGTGACGACCTGTTCGCCGCCTACACCGCCGCACCCGACGGCCGGGCCTGGACTTACCTCGGCCCCGAGCCGTTTACCGGGCGCGGCGAGTTCGACGCCTACCTTGAGCGCAATGCGGCCAGCACCGACCCCCTGCATTACACGGTGGTGGACGCAAGCACCCAGCGCGCCGTCGGGACACTGGCGCTGATGCGCATGGACTCCGCCAACGGCGTCATTGAAGTCGGGCACGTCATCTTCTCGCCGCTGCTGCAGCGCAGCCGCGCCTCCACCGAAGCCCAGTACCTGTTGATGAAACTGGTTTTCGAGACCCTGGGCTACCGCCGCTATGAATGGAAATGCGACAGCCTCAACGCGCCCTCGCGCAGCACGGCCGCGAGGCTGGGCTTCAGCTTCGAAGGCGTTTTCCGGCAGCTCCTCGTCTACAAGAACAGGAACCGCGACACGGCCTGGTATTCCATCATCGACGGCGAGTGGCCGCTGGTGAAGGCGGCCTTCAACAGCTGGCTGTCACCGGACAATTTCGATGCGCAGGGCGCGCAGATCCTGCCCCTGGCTGAAATCCGCAAGCGCCTGGTGCGCAACGCGCCCGCTGCCATGGCGGCATAGGGGCAAGGCACACCTTGCCCCGGGCTTCGGGGTGGCATCAGCTCAGGCTGAGTTCATGGACCAAGGCCTGATCGGGTGCCTTCATCGATTCCTCCGGCCGATGGCCTTGCAGCGCTCGCGCCAGCCAGGCCTCCACCAGCACCGGGTCGTTCACGGTCTTGATCGCCTGGTAGGCGGCTTCCGCCTCAGGGAAACGCCGCCGTAAAAAGTTCAGCCACTGCTTGAGCCGCCCCGCCCTGGCGCGTGTATCTATCCGCGAACAGACGATGCGCCAAAACTCGGCAATCAGCGGCAGAAGGTCGGGCCAATCCACGGCGGCCCGCATGCCCAGCCGGTCGGCCTTGATCGCCAGGCCCAGGCCCGGGTCGCGCACCGCGCCGCGGCCGATCATCAAGGTGTCGCAGCCCGAGAGTTCGCGGCAGCGCCGCGCGTCCTCGACCGTCCAGATTTCGCCGTTGGCCACCACCGGTATCTTCACCGCGGCGCGTATGTCGGCAATGCGCTCCCAGTAGGCGGGCGGCCTGTAGGCCTGGGCCTTGGTGCGGCCGTGCACCACCAGCTCGCCGGCGCCGCCCGCTTCAATCGCGAGCGCGCATTCGACGGCACGCGCATCGTCGTCATAGCCCAGCCGCATCTTGGCCGACACCGGCATGTGGGCCGGAACCGCACGGCGCACCGCGCCCACAACGGCCGTCAGGGTTTCGGGTTCCCTGAGCAGCGAGGCCCCGCCGCCATGGCGATTCACCACCGCCGCCGGGCAGCCGAAGTTCAGGTCTATGCCGTCCGGCCCCAGGCCCGCGAGCCGCGCGGCGTTCTCGGCCATGCAGACCGGGTCCGAGCCCAGCAGCTGCGCGCGCACCGGCACGCCGGCCAGCGTGCGGCCGCCGTGGTGCAGCTCGGGCACGATGCGGTAGAACACACGCTCGGGCAGCAGTTGGTCTGTGATGCGTATGAACTCCGAAACGCAGCGGTCCACGCCGCCGACCCGCGTGAGGATGTCGCGCAGCACAAAGTCCAGCAGGCCCTCCATGGGGGCCAGCAGGACGGTGGCGTGCGTTTCGGCTTTCATCGAAGGCAGGAAACTATTTGGCCGCCAGGCGCCACAAGGACGTGACTTCGGCCGCGCGCGCCGCATGAAGCGCATCGTTGGCATCCGAAGCCTTGGGGTGCCTCGGCTGGGTGTCAAGGCGGTCCACCACCTTGAGGCCCGCGGCATCCATCGCCTCCAGCAGCCATGCACGCGTGCGCAGGCCCAGGTGCTCGGCCAGGTCCGAGAGGATCAGCCAGCCCTCGCCACCAGGCTCAAGGTGCGCGACCAGCCCATTGAGAAAGCCCAGCAGCATGCGGCTGTCTTCGTCATAAACCGCATGCTCAACCGGCGAGCCGGGCCGCGCGGGCAGCCAGGGCGGGTTGCAGACAACAATGTGGGCGCGGCCTTCGGGAAACAGGTTGGCCTCACGCACTTCCACCTGCGGAAAGCCCAGGCGCTTCAAGTTTTCGCGCGCGCAGGCCAGCGCGCGCGGGTCCTGGTCGGTCGCCACCACACGCTCCACACCGCCGCGCAGGGCCAGCACGGCAGCCAGCACGCCGGTGCCGGTCCCGATGTCGAATCCGGTCATGTCCTCCATGCCTTCGGGCACCGGCGCCTGGGCCACCAGGTCAATGTATTCACCACGCACCGGCGAGAAAACACCGTAATGCGGATGGATGCGGTTGTGCGGCCCACCTTCGCCCAAGGCCGGAATCGGCACGCCCTTGCGGCGCCATTCATGCGCGCTGATGAAACCCATCAGTTCGCGCAGCGATGCGACTGAAGGGCCAGCGTCCGCTTTCGCAGGTCCCCAGGCTTCGGCACAGGCTCTTTTCGCATCCGGCGCACGCCGCAAAGGGATGCCGTAATCCGCATCAAACGGAACCAGCACCATGCCCAGCACTCGGGCACGCTGTGACTGGGCCTGGCGGTGCAAATGAAATGCTTGCGGGAATACCTGCACCGTTGCGTCGGCCTGCGCGGCCTTGGCGCGCTTGGGCTTGGCCGGCTTGTCGACACGCCGCGCCAACGCCTGCACCAGCATGCGGGCGTTCTGAAAGTCGCCGCGCCACAGCAGGCCCGTACCCTCGCAGGCCAGGCGATAGGCCGTGTCGGCGCTCATGCTGTCGTCGGCGATAACCACACGCTTGGGCGGCGCCGCGCTGCGCTCGGAGCGCCAACGTGCGGAACGGGCTTCGCCGTTCTCCGTCCAATGGATCAGGGCGGACGACGATGGAGAAGAAACAGGGGCTGGAGTTGACACAGGCATCAGGCGCAAACATGGCAAAGGGAGCCAAGTGTTTTAACAGATGCGGCCAGCCGTTTGGGCTGAATGGCCTTAAATCGGCCTGCCAATGCTGAGAGTCGCCGCTTTTCCGATGGAATTTCCCTAAAAATTCATGGCTTGAGCGCGAAGGCAATCACGATTTGTTCGGGGGTTTGTTTGAACTCCGCAATGACCACCTGCTTTGATTTCGCTGAAATCTCGGCAAGCGTCGCACCAGGAAGGCCCTCGAAGGTCACATTCACCGAGGTCAGCGAGCCGTTGTTCCAGTTGAAACCGACGAGCGGCTTCAGCCCCAACGACTTTTCAAGCTCCACAGAAACAGCCTCTGAATGCGCAAAGCCTTCCCGCATGGTGTCGAACGGTCCGCAGCCACAGAGAAAAATCGCCAGCGCGAAACCTGTTGCCAGACGCAGAAACATGAAGACTCCTTTTTTTATCAGGAAAGATCAGGCTGCGAACGCGCCAAGGGCAAAACCCAACAACCCCATGACAACCATGAAGCCAAGCAACCCGCCGATGGCGCAGAGCAAAGGCTTGCTCCAGCCCTTCTTCTTGTACTTCGTCCCAAATTTCGTCAGGACATATCGGTACTGTGGCTTGCCGCTGGCGTAGTACCAGACGATCAGCAACACAAGGCCGGTTAAGCGAGTGAGGAGATCCATCACCTTCGAGTCAGGAAGGAAAGCCGCGAGAAGGGCCATAAAAGCCAAGAAGATGAGGCTTCCAATCGCCCAGTTTTTGGATTTCGCCGCTTCCTCCGTCTCTCCAAGTGCCTGCCAGTTCTTCATATGCACCAAAGCACCAAAGACGGGACTGAACAACAGGCTCCAGTTCGCGGCTACCCTCGGGTTCCAGAGGGGCGGAGATTCCTCAACGGGGCTAACGTCGTCAACTCTCGATGCGGGGGGCGAATAAGGGTTTTGCAGGGTCATGAGACATCGGTTTGTGCAGTCTCAAAAACGTTAAACAGCGACTGCGGAACAATCAATTCTTCGCCGGAAGCGGACACCGGCGGGCAGATTATGCGCCATGCCTAGCACTCCACGTTCACCTGCTGCTCTGCTGCACACGCGGAGCGCGGCAAGAGCAGAAAGCAACCGGCCATCAGTACCAACCCCACCGCTGCTCGCCAGCGCCACGATAGTTGAACAAGAGCAAAACCAAATGCGGCGCACACGATAACTGCGACAACACCGAACAAGGCTGTAACCGGCAGGCCGCGAAGAGAAGAACCCCAAAGAGCCACCACATAGCCAGCCAGCAGCATTGATACCGAGAGCACGCCGACGCTGGCGAGAAGTAGCGCTGCCCCTTTTCCTGCTACCACGACGATGCGTTTGTAAACCATGACGGATATCGTAAGAATGACCGGGCCACCAACGCTATGTTGCAGCCCATGCACACAAAAAAGAGAATAACGGCAAGCGCTCTCAACGTTACTCCACGGAAGAATTCAAGCGCAACCCAATGGCACGAATCGCCGCCTCAGCAGAAGCCTTGACATCACGCTTGCGCGAGGCAAGGCCTGCCTGAAGCGCCGGCAAAGACCTGGCGCCGCCGACTTCGCCCAGCGTGACATGGCAATAAATCATGTCATAGGGCTCGCTCGTCGAAGACAAGTGCTGCAGCAGGCGTTCCTCGACGCTGGCGGACTGCGTCTTGCACAGTGCCCTGATCGCCGCGTGGCGTACCAGCCAGCGATCGTCCAACAGGCATGCAAATACGGCTTCCAGCGGAAAGTCCGCCGGTTTTTCGATCTTTGCCAGCGCTTCCAGCGCGCTCGCCAGCACGTACTTGTCCTTCTCAATGGGCAATCGCTCGGCCAGCATATGGGCACACCGCGGGTCGGATGCATTGGCTCCGAGGGCGCCAAGAATGAAATAGGCCGCCTTCAGCTCATCCTTGGACTTGCTGGAGGCGATGAATGACTCCAAGCCCGGAAGCAACCCTGGGTCAGACAGGCGCTCAGCCTCCCGGTGCGCGTGCCAGCTGGCCGATTGGCTGGAATCCGTGACACGTTCTTTGGTGCTCATCCGATGGATGAGATCACGGAGAAGAGAAGCTGCGGGCGAATGGCTCATGGCGCTACCAGGACAGAAACTGAAGATCAACAGCAAGCACAACTGCAGTCAACGAATACTGGTGACCGTCCACGCTGGCTGACTTGCTAACCCTGGCCATCAACGACCTTCAGAACGCCATCCATAGTTTGACGAATAACGTTCCTGCACTCCGGCGACAGTGGACCAAAACTAAGCGGCGCGGACTCAGGCCGAATGAAAACAACCTGTAGCACGGGAGATAGACGAAGTTCCATCACTTGGTCCAGCTTGACCTCCCCTTTCACGTTCCCTCCCAAACTCAACCTTTTCGGATCAAGCGAAAGCCGGCGTTGCTCTTTGCGGCCACCAGCAAATGAAGCCGCGAAGCCATGCTCGCCGACCGCAACACAGCGAGTCAGACGATATGCGGGTTCCGCAGCGGCGGCGGTATTCGCTACCGGCACCAAAACGAGGATAGTGGCGAGCGAGCCCATCAAAGCGAGAGCTAATGCGGAAACACGAAGCCCAGGAAAAGGCCAAAAAACGGCCTGCCGCCCTTGAATGCCTGTTTTGACTGTCATGGTCAGTTTCACAGTCTCAATAACCAAGAGTGTTAATGTCGTGCAGATGACTCTCCGAACCAGTTCAGGTACGGTTTGCTGTCTGCACTATAGCCTTGGTACCAGGAATCCTCCTTGGCGGGTTCTTTTCTGCATCGACATGAGGATGCAATGACACACCGCACGCATGGCGGCCCGTCTCAGCGGGGGGCCGGGGTCCGGCTCCGCCGGCCCCTAGGCGCCCGTCCCCCGCAAACGGAAAAAGGCTGCACGAAATGCAGCCTCACATCCCGTTGCCTCCACAGGGATATCAGGTACTCCAGCCGCCACCCAGCGCACGGATCAGCCCCACCGTCGCGAGGTACTGCGCGGTCTTGACCTGCAGCGCCTGGCGGCGGTTGCGCAACTCGCTGCGCTGGGCATCCAGCAGTTCGAGCTGGCTGACAAAGCCGTTGCGATAGCGTGAATCCGAGAGCACCGTGGCGCGTGTGGCCGAGGCCACTGAGCGCGCCTGCGCTTCGGACTGCTCGGCCAGCAGGCGCAGGGCCGAGAGCTGGTCTTCCACATCCTTGAAGGCGACGAGGATCTGCTCGCGGTAGTTGGCCAGCGCGATGTCGAGTTCGGCATTGGCGTTCTGCACGCCGGCCTGGCGGCGGCCGCCGTCGAAGATGGGCAGCGACAGCAGTGCGCCCACACCCCAGGCCTGGCTGGAGACTTTGAACAGGTCCTTGAGCTCGGGTGCGGCATAACCGGCGTTGCCCGTCAGCGAGAAGGTCGGGAACCAGGCGGCCTTGGCCACGCCCACGCGGGCCTGGGCGGCCTGCATGCTGCTTTGCGCGGCCGAGACGTCGGGGCGACGCTCCAGCACGGTGCTGGGCACACCGGCCGGGATTACGGGCAGCGCGGTGGACCACTCGGCGGGCGCGACGGAGAAGCTGGAGGCCACCTCGCCCACCAACACGGCCAGCGCGTGCTCGAGCTCGGCGCGGCGCCGGTCCAGCGCAAGTGCCTCCGACTCAGTGGCGGCCACTTCGGTGCGCACGCGGGCCACATCGAGCTCGGCCACGTCGCCTTCTTTGAAACGCACTTCCGTCAGGCGCAGCGTATTGCGGTAGGCCTGCAGGGTGTCGCGCACCAGGGTGCGCTCGGTGTCGAGCGCGCGCAGGTTGAGGTAGGCCTGCGCCACATCGGCCTGCACCAGCAGTTGGGTGCTGCGTAGCAGGGCTTCACGGGATTTGGCGTCCAGCGAAGCGGCGTCGGAGTTGAGCGACAGCTTGCCGATCAGGTCGACCTCATAGGAAAAATTGGCGGCGGCCGTGACCGTGGTCTGCGCGACGCGATTCGTGGTGATGTTGCTCTGGCGCACGGCGCCGCCGCTCAGTCCCAGCTGCGGCAGGCGGTCGGCGTCGGTGTTGCGCAAGATGGCGCGCGCCTGGGCCAGACGGCCGGCGGCCACCTTCACGCTGTTGTTATTGTTGCCGGCCTGCTCGACGAGCTGGTCCAGCACCGGGTCGGCAAACACCTTCCACCAGGTGCCTTGCGACTGCGGGGCCGTTGCCGTGGCAGCAGCGCTTGCACCGGCGTTTTCCTTGTAGGCCGCGGGCGCGGCCGGGATGCTGGCCGGGTCCACCGAAGCGCTGGTGGCGCAGCCGGCCAGCACCAGGGCGGCCAGCAGGGGCAGCAGCGCGGTGCGCAGTTTTGACGATGTGCGGTTCATGATGAACTCCTGTAACTTGATGCTTGTTGTTATTCGTGCAGCTTGAGGGGTGCGGCCGGCTGGGCATGCGCACTGGCACCGCCGCTGCCCGCGAAGGCTTCCAGATGCGGCACCTCGCCATGCAGCTTGAGCGGGCGGTTGCCGGTGAGGCGGCGCAGCGTCACGTAGAACACCGGCGTGAGGAAAAGGCCGAAGGCCGTGACGCCGATCATTCCCGAGAACACGGCCACACCCATGGCATGGCGCATTTCGGCGCCGGCGCCGGTCGACAGCACCAGGGGCAGCACGCCCATGATGAAGGCCAGCGAGGTCATCAGGATGGGACGCAGGCGCAGGCGGCTGGCTTCAATCGCGGCCTGCAGCGGCGTGCGCCCGGCAAACTCCAGCTCGCGCGCGAACTCCACGATCAGGATGGCGTTCTTGGCCGACAGCCCCACCAGCACGATCAGGCCGATCTGCGTGAAGATGTTGTTGTCGCCGCCGGTCAGCTTCACGCCCAGCATGGCGGCCAAGAGGCCCATGGGCACGATCAGCACGATGGCAATCGGTAGCGTGAGGCTTTCATACTGCGCGGCCAGCACCAGGAAGACCAGCAGCAGTGCCAGGGGGAACACCCACACGGCCGAGTTGCCGGCGATGATTTCCTGGTAGGTCAGGTCGGTCCACTCGTAGCTGATGCCGGGCGGCAGGGTCTCGGCCGCGATGCGGGCGACCGCGTCCTGGGCCTGGCCCGACGAGTAACCGGGCGCGGCGCCGCCGTTGATGTCGGCCGACAGGAAGCCGTTGTAGCGCATGGCACGTTCCGGGCCGAAGCTGGGTGTGACCTTCATCAGCGCCGACAGCGGCACCATCTCCCCGGTGGCGGAGCGCACCTTCAGCAGGCCGATGTCTTCGGCGCGGGCGCGGTAAGGCGCGTCGGCCTGGACCCGCACGGAGTACGTGCGGCCGAACTTGTTGAAGTCGTTGGCATACAGGCTGCCCAGGTAGATCTGCATGGTGTCGAACACGTCGGTCACGGGCACACCGAGCTGGCGCGCCTTGGTGCGGTCGATGTCGGCATAGAGCTGCGGCACGTTGACCTGGAAGCTGGAGAACATCCCGGCCAGTTCAGGCGTCTGGTAGGCCTTGCCCATGAAGTCCTTGGTGGCCTTGTCGAGCGCGGCATAGCCCAGAGAGCCGCGGTCTTCCAGCTGCAGCTTGAAGCCGCCGGTGGTACCCAGGCCCTGCACGGGCGGCGGCGGGAACATCGCGATGAACGCTTCCTGGATGCCGCCGAACTTTGCGTTGAGCTGGCCGGCGATGGCGCCCGCGCTCAGGTCCTTGGTGGTTCGCTGGTCAAAGGGCTTGAGCGAGAGAAACACGATGCCGGAGTTGGAGCTGTTGGTGAAGCCGTTGATCGACAGGCCCGGGAAGGCGATTGCGTGCTCCACGCCGGGTTGCTTCATGGCGATCTCGCTGATGCGGCGGATCACGTCTTCGGTGCGGTCCAGCGTGGCGCCGTCGGGCAGCTGCGCGAAGCCGATCAGGTACTGCTTGTCCTGGCCGGGCACAAAGCCGCTGGGCACGGCCTTGAACAGGCCCGTGGTGGCCAGCACCAGCACCAGGTAGATGCCCAGCATCACGGCCTTGCGCGAGATCGCGCCCTTCACGCCGCGGCTGTAGTTCTCGGAGCCGCGGCCGAAGGCCTTGTTGAAGGCAGCGAAGAAGCGGCCGAAGATTTTGTCCATGCCGCGAGTCAGCGCGTCCTTGGGCGCGTCGTGGCCCTTGAGCAGCAGGGAGGCCAGCGCGGGCGACAGGGTCAGCGAGTTGACGGCCGAAATGACGGTCGAGATCGCAATCGTCAGCGCGAACTGTTTGTAGAACTGGCCCGACAGGCCGGTGATGAAAGCCAGCGGCACGAACACGGCGATCAGCACCAGGGCGATCGCGATGATGGGCCCCGAGACTTCACGCATGGCGCGGTAGGTGGCGTCGCGTGGGCTTAAGCCCGCCTCGATGTTGCGTTCCACGTTCTCCACCACCACGATGGCGTCGTCCACCACGATACCGATGGCCAGCACCAGCCCGAACAGGCTGAGCGCGTTGATCGAAAAGCCGAAGAGGTGCATCACCGCGAAGGTGCCGATGACGGAAATGGGCACGGCCAGCAGCGGGATGATGGAGGCGCGCCAGGTCTGCAGGAAGATGATCACCACCAGCACCACCAGGGCCACGGCCTCGAGCAGGGTGTGCACCACGGCTTCGATGGAGGAGCGCACGAACTGCGTGGTGTCGTAGACGATCTCGTAGTCCACGCCCTCGGGCATGTTCTTTTTGAGTTCCTTCATCACGGCCTGCACGTCATCCGAAATCTGGATGGCGTTGGAGCCCGGCGCGGCGAACACCGGCACGGCCACGGCCTGCTTGTTGTCCAGCAGCGAGCGCAGCGCGTAGTCGGACGCACCCAGTTCCAGGCGGGCGATATCGCGCAGGCGCGTGACGGCGCCGTTCCTGTCGGACTTGACGATGATGTCGCCGAACTCTTCCTCACTCTGCAGGCGGCCCTGGGCGTTGATGGACAGCTGCATGTCCACGCCGGGCAGGCCGGGCGAAGCACCGACCACACCGGCGGCGGCCTGGATGTTCTGCTCGCGGATGGCGCGCACCACGTCGCCGGCGGAGAGGCCGCGCTCGGCCACCTTCTGCGGGTCCAGCCAGACGCGCATCGAATAGTCGCCCGAGCCGAAGAGCTGCACCTGGCCCACGCCGTTGATGCGCGCCAGGCGGTCCTTGACGTTGAGCACCGCGTAGTTGCGCAGGTAGGTCATGTCGTAGCGGTCGTTGGGCGAGAGCAGGTGCACCACCATGGTGAGGTCGGGCGAGCTCTTGACGGTGGTGATGCCCAGGCGGCGCACTTCCTCGGGCAGGCGCGGCTCGGCCTGCGAGACGCGGTTCTGCACCAGTTGCTGCGCCTTGTCGGGATCGGTGCCCAGCTTGAAGGTCACGTTGAGCGTCATCAGGCCGTCGGTGGTGGCCTGGCTGCTCATGTAGAGCATGCCGTCGACGCCGTTGATGGATTCCTCCAGCGGCGTGGCCACGGTTTCGGCGATCACCTTGGGATTGGCGCCGGGATAGTTGGCGCGCACCACCACCGTGGGCGGCACCACGTCGGGGTACTCGGCGATCGGCAGCGAGCGCAGCGCGATCAGCCCGGCGATGAACATCAGCAGCGAGAGCACGCCGGCAAAGATGGGCCGGTCAATAAAAAACTTGGATAAATTCATGGCAGTTCTTCTTGTTCAGGTGTCGAAGCGGCTCAGGACTTGGCCGCAACCTTCACGGCTTTTTCGGTGAGCTCGGCCTTGGCGGACATTTCCACCACTTGCGGTGCGACCAGCGCGCCGGGACGTATGCGCTGCAGGCCGTTGACGACGATGCGTTCGTTGGCGGACAGGCCGCCCTTGACCACGCGCAGGCCGTTGACGGGGGCGCCCAGCGTGACTTCGCGGTACACCGCCTTGTTGTCGGCGCCCACCACCAGCACGAATTTCTTGTTCTGGTCGGTGCCGACAGCGCGCTCGTTGATCAGCAGCGCCGTGCCCTTGGTGGCCTGGCCCATGCGGATGCGCGCGAACTGACCGGGCATCAGTTGACCATCCTTGTTGTCGAACACGGCGCGGGCGCGCACGGTGCCGCTGCGGGCGTCGACCTGGTTGTCGACCAGCTGCAGCTTGCCTTCAAACGGCGTGTCGGTGCTTGCGGCGGTGCCCATCTGCACGGGGATGCGCTCCAGGTTGCGGCTGGCCGGGCCGCCATTGCCGCCCGCGTCTTTCAGGGCCTTGGTGACGACCTGCTCGTCGGCATCAAAGCTGGCGTAGATCGGGCTCACGGACACCAGCGTGGTCAGCACCGGCGCGCCCGGTCCGGCGGCCACGAGGTTGCCCACGGTCACCTCGAGCTTGCCGACGCGGCCGGCCACGGGCGCGCGCACCTGGGTGTAGCCCAGGCTTAGCTGCGCCGACTGCAGGGCGGCCTGCGCGGCGCGCAGGTTGGCCTCGGCCTCACCCTTGCCGTTGGTGCGCTCGTCGAATTCACGCTTGGAAATCGCCTGCTCGCTCCACAGGCGCTGCGAACGTTCCTGCTCGCCCTTGGCCTGGGTGACCCGGGCCTGGGCGGCGGCGACCTGCGCATCGGCGCGTTCCACCTCGGCGGCATAGGGCGCCGGGTCTATGGTCAGCAGCAGGTCGCCCTTCTTGACGAGCGCGCCTTCGCGGAAGTGCACAGCCTGGATGGTGCCGGCCACGCGCGAGCGTATGTCCACGCGCTCGACCGCCTCCA
>Ga0102592_1000711_pt1 | contig 48246 bp, 46 predicted proteins | sample AraplaCol_mMF_r2_FD_76861 | JGI IMG/M metagenome (GOLD analysis project Ga0102592, IMG submission 76861) | Arabidopsis root microbial communities from North Carolina, USA - plate scrape MF_Col_mMF_r2 (SPADES assembly) (version 2) | ecosystem: Host-associated > Plants > Roots > Endosphere...
GAGCGACAAAAACCGACGCACCGTCCAACCCCTTTTTCTAGGGGCGACCTGTGCGCCTTGCTTTTGGTGACCGGCGAAGCGTTCCGGTGAGGAGCACCGCGTCGGTGGAGTGGCTTCTATGCCCGACTCCCCAACCCGTCAACACCAAGATGAAACTTTCTGTCTTTTTTTGGAAATAGACCAAAAAACCCCAGCTTTTCCGCGGCTTCTGGCTTTTCGTGCAGGTAGAGAAAATGACGCTTCGATGACCTTTCCGGCCCGAATCACCCCGAATCAGCCCCGAAAAGCGATTCGAATCGGCGAATCCGGGATACGATTTCCACCCGCGAAACTGCGCAAATCTGCGGTTATCGGCGGTTTACGGCGCATAAAGACGAACGGGCGCATAGCGCGCACATGAGCGAACCCGTGCTGGCCACTCCGGACACCCAAGACACCAGCCTGCGCCAGCAGGTGCGCAGCGCCGTGATCTGGCGTTCGGGCACCCAGATCTTCGGGCAGCTGCTGACCTGGGCCTCGACCTTCATCGTCATCCGCCTGCTCGGCCCGTCCGCCTATGGCCTGTTCGCGATGACCCAGGTGGTCCTGGTGCTGCTCAACATGCTCAACGGCTACGGCCTCGCCAGCGCCCTGATCCAGCGGGCGGATGCCGGCCGCCACGCGCAGCGCCAGCTGTTCGGCATGCTCGTCCTGCTGAACCTGACCCTGGGCGCGGTCCAGTTCCTCGCCGCCCCCGCAGCCGCTGCCTATTACCGCCAGCCCGAGGTCGCCGACCTGCTCCGCGTGCAGGCGCTCCTCTATATAGCGACGCCGTTCATCGCCCTGCCCCAGGCCCTGCTCTCCCGCGAGATGGACTTCCGCAAACAGGCGCTGGTCAATTTCGTCTCCGCCCTGGCCGGGGCAGTCACCGCGCTCGCCGGTGCGCTCGGCGGCATGGGCGTATGGACCCTGGTCGCCGCCCCCATCGCGTTGTTCGCCACGCGCGCGATCGGCATGACCATCGCGGCACGCTCCTATATGTGGCCGAGCTTCGACTTTCGCGGCGCCGGCGACATCGCCCGCTATGGCGGGGTGATGGCGACCGGCCAGATCTTCTGGTTCGCGCAGAGCCAGGCCGACGTGTTCGTCGCCGGCCGCCTGTTCGACCCGCACATGCTGGGCATCTATACGACCAGCCTGTTCCTCACCCAGATCTTCGTCTCCAAGTTCGTGCCGCCGCTCAACGAAGTCGCCTTCTCGGCCTATGCCCGGCTCAAGGACGACAAGGCGGCAGTCGGCGCCGCCTTCACCCGATCGGCGCAGCTGGTGATGCTGGTCGCCATGCCCTTCTATCTCGGCATGGCCGTGACCGCCGATCCACTGGTCGCGGTCGCGCTCGGCCCGAAATGGATCGAGGCGGTGCCGGTGGTCCATTGGCTTGCGCTCGCCATGCCGATGATGACGCTGCAGGTGCTGTTCGCGCCGGCGAGCGACGCCTGTGGCCGCCCGGGAATCAGCGCGCAGAATTCGATGACCGGCGCGCTCTGCCTGCCGATCGCCTTCCTGATCGGCGTGCACTGGGGGGTGATGGGGCTCGTCGCCGCCTGGTTCGCCGCCTATCCCGTCTATCTGGCGATCTCGACCTGGCGGACGCTGCCGGTGATCGGAGTGCGGCTGGGCGCGCTGATCGAGGCGATCGCGCCGCCGGTGCTTGCCGCCGCGGCGATGGCGCTGCTCGTCACCGGACTCGACGGACTCCTACCCGCGCTTCCGCCGCTCGCCCACCTTGCGCTGCTGGTGAGCGCAGGCGGACTGGCCTATGCCGGGCTGCTCTTCCTGTTCGCCCGGCCGATGCTGATCGAATCGATCAACCTGATCCGCAACCGCGGCGCCTGAGGTAGCTCAAACCGCCTGGATATAGGCGCGCATCGCATCGGCTTCGGATTCGATGCGCTCGATCCGGTACTTCACCAGATCGCCGATCGAGACGAAGCCGATACAGGTACCGCCCTCGACCACCGGCAAGTGGCGGATGCGCCGCCGGGTCATCAGCGCCAGCGCGCCGAGCACCGATTCGCTCGGCGGGACGGTGATCGCCGGGGCGGTCATCACCTCGCTTACCTTGCGCTGGAGCGCGGCGATGCCGTCCCGCTCGAGGCAATGGATCACGTCACGTTCGGAAAAGATGCCGGCCACTGCGCTGCCGGACATCACGGGCACGGCGCCGATGCGCCGGGCAGAGAGCAATGCGACCGCATCGGCGACGGTTGCGTCGCCCGCGATCGAGATCACCTCGCGCCCTTTTCCCCCCAGGATTGCTGCGATGGTCACCGCTCGACTCCTCATTCGGGTTGAGGCGGTTGAGTCTCCCACACAAAGACCCCAATTGCAAAAGAATGGACGCGCCCCAGGGCCTCGACGATCCCGACTATGCCGCCTTTGCCTGGAGGCGCTATCGCCGCATCCTGGGCTGGATGGCACTGGTCGCGCTGGCGACCGCGATCCTCTGCGTGCTGATCCTCTGGCACTGGCTCGGCTGGCTCAACTTCACCATCGCCTTCGCCACCGGGCTGGGGGTGTTCTTCACCATCCTGCTCGGCGCCGCGCTGATGGGGCTGATGTTCCTGAGCTCGGGCACCGGGCACGACGCCCAGGTGGAGGACCGGATCAGCCCCGAAATAGACATCGGCGACTGAGCTTTCGCCCAGCCGCCGATCCTGTTGCTTGTTCTATAGCGAAGCGCCGGCCGTTCAGGCGGTCGCTTCGGCGTCCTTGCGGGCGCGGGTGCGGCGCGGCTTCTTGGCCGGCTCCGCTTCCGCGGCGGGCGCCGCGTCGCTCACGCCGATGGCAGGCGGGAGCACCGCTGCGTCGAGCGCATGGCTTTCCTCGGCCTGGGCCTCTTCGCGGCGCGGACGGCGGGCGCGGGGCGCACGCTCTTCACGCGGGGCACGCTCCTCACGGGGCGCGCGGGCTTCGCGGGGTGCACGCGCCTCGCGGGGCGCCTGCTCTTCGCTCGCGTCGGCGGCTTCGGCCTCGCTCTCGGCGGCATGGCCATTGGCATAGCCATTGGCGTGGCCGTTGCGCTCCTGGCGCTCGCGGCGGGGCTGACGCTCCTGGCGGTCCTCGCGGTCGCCACGGTCACGGCCCTGACGCTCGTCACGGTCGCGGCGCGGCTGCTGCTGGACACGCTGCTCGGGCTGGTCCTCGCCATCCTCGACGCGGTTGCCATCGGCCTCGATGTCGAAATCCTCGTCGTCGCCGTCGAAATCGTCGCGCTGGCGGCGCTGCTGGTTCTGCTCCTCGAAGCGCGAGCGGCTCTCGCTCAGCACGCGGAAATAATGGTCCGCGAACTGGAGATAATATTCGGTATTGACCCGATCGCCCTGCATCTGGGCGTCGCGCGCCAGATTCTTGTACTTCTCGAGCAGCTGGGCGGCGTTGCCGCGGGCACGGTTGTCGATGCGATTCCCGTTACCCTGGCCGGCGTTGCCACCCTGGCGCTGCTGCTGCCCGCCACGACCACGACGGCGGCCGGCCTGACGATTGTTCATCAAGGTCTGTATGTCCTGTCTTGTTTACGCTGTCCGTCGGTCCAATTCCTGGGTCCCGGATGCAGTTTACAAATGCGCGTCAACGCCTCGGGAGGCGCAACTCGCCTGCCATGGCCACCGGACTGCAGCGGCTATCATGACCTGAATTGGGGCTGTGCTTTTCACGGCCCAAGTTTCAACGGCTTGGTTGAAAGTGCCCTACCCCGTCGCTGTCTTAGCCGGTGCAGCACTAATGTCCAAGCAGAAATATGTGTCGTTTTCGCGTCATTTCAAGAGAGGAGCAGTGCGCGCGGCCGCCCTCCAAGGTCCTTATAGAGTGTCACTGCGAAACCTCCATTACGGGCAATCGCGGATACCGATTCTGCCTGGGTCCAGCCGATCTCGAGCACCGCCGCGCCGCCGGGTGCGAGCAGCCGGCGCAGATCGGGGATGATCCGGCGATAATCGTCGAGCCCCTCGGGGCCGGCGAACAGTGCCGAGCCAGGCTCATAGGCGCGGACCTGCTCGGGAAGCGGCTCGTCGGTGCCGATATAGGGCGGGTTGGCGAGGATCAGGTCGAAGCGGCCTTCGAGGCCGTCGGTCCAGTCGCCCAGCAGGAAGCCGGCGCGGCCCGCCATGCCGAGACCGGCGGCGTTGCGCCGGGCATAGTCGAGCGCGATGTCGGAGGCATCCACGCCCAGTCCCTGCGCCTCGGGCCATTCGGCGAGTGCTGCAAACAGCAGCGTGCCGGGGCCGGTGCCGAGATCGAGAATGCGGGCCGGCGTACGCGCGCCGAAATATTCGATCGCCGCCTCGATCAGCGTTTCGCTGTCGGGCCGCGGGATCAGCACGCCGGGGCCGACCGCCAGCTCGATCGTCCAGAAGGCGCGGCTGCCGGTGATGTAGGCGACGGGCTCATGGGCAAGGCGGCGGATGATCAGGGCTTCCAGCGCCTCGGGCACGGGAGCGTCGAGATGGCGCAGGATCATCGCTTCGCGGGGGACGCCCAACGCATGCGCCATCAGCAGCTCGGCATCGAGGCGGGGGGAGTCGGAGACGGGTTCGAGGCGACGGGCGGCTTCGTTGAGGGCGGCGCGAACTATCATAAGCCCCTCCCCTTCAGGGGAGGGGTTGGGGGTGGGGCAGGTGTCTCACCGAGACCTTTGCCCATGTGGACAGGCCCCACCCCAACCCCTCCCCTGAAGGGGAGGGGCTTTACAGCCCTCTCAGCCATCCAGCTGCGCCAGACGGTCGGCTTCGTCCTGGGCGATCAGCGCGCCGATCAGTTCGTCGAGCTCGCCTTCCATCACTTCGGGGAGGCGGTGGAGGGTCAGGTTGATGCGGTGATCGGTCACCCGGCCCTGGGGGAAGTTATAGGTGCGGATGCGCTCCGAGCGGTCGCCCGAGCCGACCATCGAGGCGCGCGCGCCCGAGCGCTCCGAGGCCAGCCGGTCGCGCTCGCGCTCGTACAGGCGGGTGCGCAGCACCTTCATCGCCTTGGCCTTGTTCTTGATCTGCGAGCGCTCGTCCTGCTGGATGACGATCGTGCCGGTGGGAAGGTGCGTGATGCGCACCGCCGAATCGGTGGTGTTCACGCCCTGCCCGCCCGGGCCCGACGCCCGGAAGATGTCGATGCGCAGATCCTTGTCGTCGATCTTGATGTCGGCGTCCTCGGCCTCGGGCAGCACCGCCACCGTCGCCGCCGAAGTGTGGATGCGCCCGCCCGCCTCGGTGGCCGGCACGCGCTGGACCCGGTGGACGCCACTCTCGAACTTGAGCTTGGCGAACACGCCGGTGCCGGTGACGCTGAGCACGACTTCCTTGTAGCCGCCGAACTCCGAATCGGAGGCGGAGATCAGCTCGATCTTCCAGCCCATCCGGTCGGCATAGCGCTGGTACATGCGCAGCAGGTCGCCGGCGAACAGGGCGGCTTCGTCGCCGCCGACGCCGGCGCGGATCTCGAGCATCGCCGGTCGCGCGTCCGCTGCGTCCCGGGGCAGCAGCGACAGCGCGAGGCCGCGCTCGGCTGCGGCGAGCGCGGCTTCATTGGCGCGGAGCTCCTCCGCCGCCATCGCGCGCAGCTCGTCATCCGGCTCCTGGACCATCAGCGCGAGCGATTCGGCCTCGGTGCGCAGCCGGCGGACTTCGCCGGCGGCGAGCGCCACCGGCTCGATCTCGGCATATTCCTTGGAGACGGCGACGAACCGGTCGCCCGACAGGTCGCCGGTCGCCATCTGCGCCTGCAGCTCGTCGCGCCGCGCCTCGATCGCGGCGATGCGGTCGGCGGGGATTTTCATGCGATTGCCTGCTGGCCAAGCTTTTCCCCGGCGAAGGCCGGGGCCCAGACTCGGCTCTGAACCATAGGCGCGCTACCGCGCGCGTCATTTGAAAGGGACTGGGCCCCGGCCTTCGCCGGGGAAAGGAAATGGGTCACGCGAGCGCCTCCAGCAGCTGACTCACGCGAGCATGTTCATAGGATGGCGTAGCGGACCGAATGTTTGCCGCAACCTTGTCTTCCTGAAGCCGGAAGGAGACCAGCACTTTCGCGTTCACCTTGGCCGCCTTGTCATAGCGTTTCCGGGGCGAGCCAGTCGCGATCATGTCGGCGGAAAAGCCATTGTCCCGGAGCAGCCTGATCGCGCGCTGGGCATGGCCAAGCGCCCGGTCATCCTCCACGGCGATGATCACGTCGGGATTTTCTCCAGCCGGCTCCGGGATCATCATCGCCAGCCGCTCGACGCCAGCCGCCCAGCCCACGCCCGGCGTCTCAGGGCCGCCGAGATTGCCGACCAGCCCGTCATAGCGGCCGCCGGCGAGCACCGTGCCCTGGGCGCCGAGGCGGTCGGTGACGAATTCGAACGCGGTGTGACGGTAGTAGTCGAGCCCGCGGACGAGGCGCGAATTGCGCGTCCACTGAACGCCGGCGGCGTCGAGCCCGTCGGTCACCGCCTTGAAGAAGGCCGCGGCCTCCTCGGTCAGGTACGCGTCGATGTCCGGCGCGCTGTCGGCGATCGGGCGATCCTTGGGATCCTTCGAATCGAGGATGCGCATCGGGTTCTTCTCGAGCCGGACGAGGCTGTCCTCGCTCAGCTGGTCCCGATGCGCCTCGAAATGCGCGACCAGCGCGGTGCGCCAGGCGTCGCGCGTTTCCGCGTCACCCAAGGTGTTGAGCTGGAGCGTCACGCCCTCGATGCCCAGTTCGCGCAGAAGCTGGTCGGCCAGCACGAGCAGCTCGACGTCGGCGGCGGGCTCGGCCGCGCCGATGATCTCGGCGTCGAGCTGGTGGAACTGGCGGAAGCGACCCTTCTGGGGGCGCTCGTAGCGGAACACCGGGCCCGAGGTGACCAGCTTGATCGGCGCGTACTGCTGCCAGCCCTCGGTGATGTAGGCGCGACAGATGCCGGCGGTGAATTCGGGGCGCAGCGTGATCAGGTCGCCGCCCTTGTCCTCGAAGGTGTACATCTCCTTCGAGACGACGTCCGAGGTCTCGCCCATCGAGCGGGCGAACACGCCCGTCGCCTCGAACACCGGGATGTCGACCCGCTGGAAGCAATAGAGTTTGCGGACGGAATCAAAGGTTTCGAGAACATGCGCGAACCTGCGCTGCTCTTCGCCGAAGATGTCCTGGGTGCCGCGGATGCGGTTGGGCGTTTCAATGCGTGCCATGTTGGCGCGCGCCAATAGGCCTGTTCCCCCGTCGTCGCAACGCGAAAGCCCATGGCGATAGGGAACAGCGTCATAACGCGGCAATTGTTGCACCCGGCAAGCATATGGTGGAAACCTGCCCTGCACCGGGACTTAGTTTCGCGTTTCCCGGATATTTCTTGTGTTGCGCCTGTTCAGGGCGCTGCCCAAGAGCGTTTCCGCACAGAACCGCGCCCGAGTCGGCGCCTTGATCCGGGTTGAACACTTGCGCCGAATCACTGCTGGCGGCCCCCGCCTTCCTGCCTTCGCACTGCTTTCCGCCACGCTGATTCTCGCTTCCTGCGGGAGCGGCAGCCAGACCGCGCAGAAAAAGGGCGCCGGCGGGCCGCCGCAAGTGGGCTTCGTGGTGGTGCAGCCGGGCGAGGTGCCCGTGGTCGCGGAGCTGACCGGCCGGGTGAACCCCTATCAGGTCGCCGAGATCCGCCCGCAGGTGGCCGGGATCATCCGCAAGCGCTTCTTCGCCGAGGGCTCGATCGTCCGCCAGGGCCAGACGCTCTACCAGATCGACCCGAGCCTCTATGCGGCAAGCGTCGCCGAGGCGTCGGCCAGCCTGCAGAATGCCCGCGCCAATGCCGAGGCGGCGCGGATCAAGGCCGATCGCTACAAGCCGCTGGCGGAGGCCGAGGCGGTGTCGAAGCAGGACTATACCGACGCCGTCGCCGCGGCCCGCCAGGCGAATGCGCAGATCGCCCAGAGCGGCGCGCAGCTGCAGACCGCGAAGATCAACCTGAACTTCACCCGCGTGCCCGCGCCGATCACCGGCCGCATCGGCCGCTCGCTGTTCACCGAGGGCGCGCTGGTCACCAACAACCAGGCCGATCCTCTGGCGGTGATCCAGCGGCTCGACCCGATCTTCGTCGACATCCAGCAATCGAGCACCGAGCTGCTCGCGCTGCGCCGCGCACTGGCCCAGCAGGGCGTCGTCCCCGGCAGCGCCAGCGTGCGCGTCAAGCTGGAGGACGGCAGCGAGTACGGCACCACCGGCACCGTCGAATTCTCCGAAGTGGTGGTCGACCAGAGCACCGGCACGGTCACGCTGCGCGCCCGCTTCGCCAATCCCGACGGGCTGCTGCTGCCGGGCATGTTCGTCCGCGCGGTCTTCACCCAAGCGATCGACACCCGCGCCTTCCTGGTGCCGCAGCAGGCGGTGTCGCGCGACGGCAGGGGCGACGCCCAGCTCTGGGTGGTCGGCGCCAACAACAAGGCCGAGCGCCGCAACGTGACCGCGGACCGCACCCAGGGCGCCTTCTGGGTCATCACCAAGGGGCTCAATCCCGGCGACAAGGTGATCACCCAGGGCATCGCCAATTTGAAGCCCAATGCCGATATCCGCCCGGTCCCGGCCGACACGCCGCAGAAGATCGAGGCACCCCGCAAGGGCCAGGGCACCGGCGCATCCAAGTCGAAGGGCGGCTAAGCCACTATGTCCCGCGTATTCATCGATCGCCCGATCTTCGCCTGGGTGATCGCGATCATCACGATGCTGATGGGCCTGGGCGCGGTCTTCTCGCTGCCCATCGCGCAATATCCCGACATCGCCCCGCCCCAGGTCAACATCCGCGCCACCTATCCCGGCGCGTCGGCGGAGACGGTGCAGAATTCGGTGACGCAGATCATCGAGCAGAACCTGACCGGCATCGACGGACTGCTCTATTTCAGCTCCTCCTCGACCTCGCGCGGCCAGGTGACGATCAGTGCGACCTTCGACAAGGGCACCGATCCCGACATCGCCCAGGTCCAGGTGCAGAACCAGGTGCAGCAGGCGCTGTCCCGCCTGCCCAACCAGGTGCAGCAGCAGGGCGTGCGCGTCACCAAGTCCAACCCGGATACGCTGCTGCTCGTCGGCGTCTATGACGAGACCGACAAGCGCACCAACCGCGACGTCTCCGACTGGCTCTCATCCAACCTGCAGGACACGCTGTCGCGCCTGCCGGGCGTGGGCGACGTCAACGTGTTTGGCTCGCCCTATGCGATGCGCATCTGGCTCAACCCGGCGAGCCTGGCGAGCTATGGCCTGATGCCGAGCGACGTGGTGACGGCGATCACCAACCAGAATACCGAGATCGCGGCGGGCGAGATCGGCGGCCAGCCGCAGCCGAACACCCAGATGCTCAACGCGACGGTGACCGCCCAGTCGCGCCTGCAGACGCCCGAGCAGTTCGCCAAGATCATCCTCAAGACCCAGACCAACGGCGCGCACGTCCTGCTGAAGGACGTCGCCCGGATCGAGCTGGGCGCGGAGAACTACAACGCCGTCAGCCGCGTCAACGGCCATCCCGGCTCGGGCATCGCGATCAGCACGTCGCCGGGCGCCGACGCCCTGAAGACCGCGGACCTGGTCAAGGCGACCGTGGCGGAAGCGGCCAAGGAATTCCCCGAAGGCCTGAACTACGCCTACGCCAACGACACCACCGAGTTCATCAAGCTGTCGATCCACGAAGTGGTGATGACGCTGATCGAGGCGATCGTGCTGGTCGTCATCGTGATGTTCGTGTTCCTGCAGAGCTGGCGCGCGACGCTGGTGCCGATGATCGCGGTGCCGGTGGTGCTGCTCGGCACCTTCGCGGTGTTCTATGCGCTCGGCTATTCGATCAACACGCTGACCCTGTTCGGCCTGGTGCTGGTTATCGGCCTGCTCGTCGATGACGCGATCGTCGTGGTCGAGAATGTCGAGCGGCTGATGGAGGAGGATCCCGAGCTCACCCCGCGCGAGGCGACGATCAAGTCGATGGACCAGATCCAGATCGCGCTGGTGGCGATCGCGCTGGTGCTGTCGGCGGTGTTCCTGCCGATGGCGTTCTTCGGCGGATCGACCGGCGTTATCTATCGCCAGTTCTCGGTCACCATCGTCTCGGCGATGATCCTGTCGGTGCTAGTCGCGCTGATCCTCAGCCCGGCGCTCACCGCCACCGTGCTCAAGCGCAAGCAGGACATGGCCAAGCCCGGCAGCGGCTGGTTCTCGCGCCGCGTGCCGTTCGTCGGCAACGCATTCCGCAAGGGCACCGAGAAGTTCAACCAGGGCTTCGAGTGGACGATCGATCGCTACACGCGGACGATCTCGTACGTCGTCGATCGCAAGTGGATCTTCCTGCTGATCTACCTGCTGGTCTGCGCGGTGCTGGTGCTGATGTTCTACCGCCTGCCCACCGGCTTCCTGCCGACCGAGGACCAGGGCGCGGCCAGCGTCCAGTTCCGCCTGCCCGCCGGCGCGACCCAGGCGCGCACCCAGGAGGTGCAGCTGGCGGTCGAGAAGTACCTGACCGGGCCGGAGGGCAAGAACGTCAAGACGCTGTTCACCGTCACCGGCGGCGGCGGTGGCGGCGGCGCCAGCGGCCAGAATACCGGCCAGGGCTTCGTCAACTTCGTCCCCTGGGACGATCGCCCGGGCAAGGAAAACACCGCCGACGCGATCGTCCAGCGCGCCGCAGGCGCCTTCCGCAACTTCCGCGACGCCCAGGTCTTCGCGCTGGTGCCGCCGGCGATCCGCGGCCTCGGCCAGTCGAACGGCTTCACGCTCGAGCTGCAGAATGCCAGTGGCATGTCGCGCGACGACTTCGTCGCCGCCCGCGACAAGCTGCTCGCCGCGGCCAATGCCGATCCGGACCTGCAGGCGGTGCGCCTGTCGGACCTGCCCGACGTGTCGACGCTCAACATCCAGATCGACCAGGAGAAGCTGGCGGCGCTCGGCCTCACCCAGGCCGACGTCAACAACACGCTGTCGACTGCCTGGGGCGGCCGCTACGTCAACGACTTCATCGATCGCGGCCGCGTGAAGCGCGTCTATGTCCAGGGCGATGCGCCCTATCGCGCCGAGCCGCAGAACCTCAGCGACTGGTTCGTGCGCGGCAGCGATGGCAAGATGACGCCCTTCTCGTCCTTCGCGACGATCGGCTGGGCGACCGCGCCGACCACCGTCTCGCGCTTCCAGGGCATCTCGGCCTTCGAGTTCCAGGGCCAGCCGGCGCCTGGCAAGAGCTCGGGCGACGCGATGAAGCGGATGGAGGAGCTCGCCGCGCAGATTCCGGGCACCAGCGTTTCCTGGGCCGGGCTTTCCTATCAGGAGCGGCTGGCTGGCGGGCAGGCGCCGCTGCTCTACGGCGTGTCGCTGCTGATCGTGTTCCTGTGCCTCGCCGCGCTCTACGAGAGCTGGTCGATCCCGGTCGCCGCGATGCTGGTGGTGCCGCTCGGCCTGATCGGCGCGGTGTTCGCGGTGAGCCTGCGCGGGCTGCAGAACGACGTGTACCTGCAGATCGGCCTGCTCACGACGATGGGCCTGGCGGTGAAGAACGCGATCCTGATGATCGAGTTCGCCGAGCGCGCCGAGAAGGAAGGCAAGCGCGTGATCGACGCCGCGCTGGAAGCCGCGCGCATCCGCTTCCGCCCGATCGTGATGACCAGCCTCGCCTTCATCTTCGGCGTGCTGCCGCTGGCGATCTCGACCGGCGCCGGCGCCAACAGCCGCATCGCGATCGGCACCGCCGTGATCGGCGGCATGCTGACCGCGCTGATCCTCGCCATCTTCTACATCCCGCTGTTCTTCGTGCTCGTCCGCCGCGGCGTGCGCGATTCGCTCAAGGCGGTGCGCGAGCGGATGGGCCGCAACAAGCCGGAGGCACAGGCATGAAGCGCGCAGTCCTCACCCTGATGCTGGGCAGCGCGCTGGCCGGCTGCTCGATGGATCCCAAGCTGGAGATGCCGGCGGCGCCGGTACCGCCGAGCTGGCCGGCGGGCGACGCCTATCTGAAGGCGAACGAAGCGGCGCTGCCGACGGTGACCTACCAGGAGATCTTCCGCGATCCCCGGCTGCAGAAGCTGATCGAGACCGCGCTGGCCAACAACCGCGACCTGCGCATCGCCGCCGCCAATATCACCGCGGCGCGCGCGCAATACCGCATCCAGCGCGCCGACCGGCTGCCCGGGCTCGACGCCGGTGCCGGCGCGACCGTCTCGCACGGCAGCAGCACCGGCGCGGCGACGGCGGGCAGCAGCGGGACGCGCACCAGCTTCTCGGGCGATCTCAGCATCCCGGCGTTCGAGCTCGACCTGTTCGGCCGCGTCGCCTCGCTCACCCGCGCCGAGCAGGACCGGTGGTTCGCCACCGAAGCGGCGGCACGCGCCACGCGGCTGACGCTGATCGGCGACATCGCCTCGGCCTGGCTCAACCATGCCGCGGACGCGAGCCTGCTCAAGATCGCGCAGGACACCGCGGCCAATGCCGAGCGCTCGGTCAAGCTCACCGACCTGCGGCTGAAGGGCGGCATCGCCCCGCGCACCGACCTGGCCCAGGCGCAGCAGACGCTGGCCAGCGCCCAGTCCGACGTCGCTTCGCAGACCACGGCGGTGGCGCAGGACGTCAATGCGCTGCGGCTGCTCGTCGGCGCCGAGATCGATCCCAGCCTGCTCTCCGCGGCGATCGAGGAAGCCGCACCGACCGTCGCCGAGCTGCCCGCCGGGGTCGATTCGGGCGTGCTGCTCCGCCGGCCGGACGTGGTGCAGGCCGAATATACGCTGCGCGCCGCCAATGCCGAGATCGGGGCGGCGCGCGCCGCGCTGTTCCCGCGCATCTCGCTGACCGGGCTGCTCGGCTTCGCCAGCGACGCGCTGACGGGCCTGTTCTCGGGCAATGGCTTCCACTGGTCGGGCGGCGCGAGCGGCAGCTATCCGATCTTCAACGCCGGCGCAGGCCGTGCGGGCGTGCAGGCGAGCGAGGCGCAGCGTGACGCGGCGCTGGCCAGCTACGAGAAGTCGATCCAGACCGCCTTCCGCGAAGTCGCCGATGCGCTCGCGCGGCGCGGCACGATCGACGACCAGCTGAAGGCGGACACCGCCAACCTGACCGCAGCGCAGGACAATTACCGTCTGTCCGAGGCGCGCTATCGCGGCGGGATCGACAATTTCCTGGCGAACCTGGTGGCGCAGCGCTCCTATTACACCGCGCAGCGCGGGCTGGTGAACACGCGGCTGGTCGAGGCGACCAACCTGGTGACTTTGTACCGCACGCTCGGGGGTGATTCGCTGCTGACGGCTACGGCAAACGGTCCGCAGGCGGCTACGCCCGCGCCCTAACTCATCCTCCCCCGCCAGGGGGAGGTGGCGTGCGCAGCACGACGGAGGGGGAGGTAAGCGAGCCGAGAATTGGCTGCTTACCTCCCCCTCCACCAGCTTCGCTGGTCCCCCTCCCCCTGGCGGGGGAGGATTGTTTCTGACCTCGAACCGCCAGTGATTCGGCGGAGAAACCCTGGGCCCCGGCTTTCGCCGGGGAACGGCATTGCTGCAACCGCCGGTGCCCTAGGGGAAACCCGCCTGCCCTTTTCCCCCTTCCCACACCCCGCTATCGGTTGCGAAGCGAAACGGGAGTGGAAGCATGGCCTACGAGACGATCCTGACCGAGCGCGCTGGCGATGTGCTGGTGATCACGCTCAACCGGCCCGATCGCCTCAACGCCGCGCCGCCGGCGATGTTCGACGAGATCCGCGACGCGCTGGCCGATCTTGGCGGCGCCCGTGCGGTGCTGTTCCAGGGCGCCGGCCGCGCCTTCTGCTCGGGTGCCGATGTGGCGAGCGGCGCGCTTGCCTCGGCCGATCCCGGCAACGCCACCCACGCCGCGCTGACCGATCACTACAACCCCACGATCCTGGCGGTGACGCGGCTGGGCGTGCCGGTGGTGAGCGCGGTGCGTGGCGCGGCAGCCGGCATCGGCTGCAGCCTGGCGCTCGCCGCCGATTTCTGCGTGGCGAGCGACACCGGCTATTTCCTCCAGGCCTTCGTCAATATCGGGCTGGTCCCCGATGGCGGCGCCACCTGGCTGCTCCCGCGGCTGGTTGGCCGGGCCCGGGCCGCCGAGATGATGATGCTCGGCGAAAAGCTGCCCGCGGTGAAGGCGCGCGACTGGGGGCTGGTCCACAGCGTCGTCTCGGACGAGCAGCTGGAGCATGAGGCGCTGGCGCTCGCCACCCGCCTCGCCGCTGGCCCCACCCAGGCGCTCGGCATGATCCGCCGCGGCATCGGCCAGGCGCTCGAGCTGTCGTTGGAAGAGGCACTGGCGATGGAGGCCAACCACCAGCGCAGCGCGCGCGGCACCGCCGATTCGATGGAAGGCGGCCTGGCCTTCCTCCAGAAGCGGAAGCCGGACTTCACCGGGAAATAATTCGGCGCCACTGCGCTTCGCGGGTATCCGCGCTTGATTGACGTTACAATGTAACATATCAGGCGCTGATAGACGAAAAGGGTAGCTTCTGGTGTTGGGTAACAGGCAGCGCGAAAGCGGAGGGTGGCGGTTGCGCCACCTGTCCGGTCGCGCACGCGCCCTGTTCCTCGCGCTGCTGCTGTCCTTCTGCTGGCAGAGCCTCGTCGTCCAGACGCACCAGCATCTCGATCCGATCCGCCTGGCCGGACTGGCGCTCACTGCATCCGAAGAGGTGCAGGCGCCGGGCAAGCAGGTTCCCGCGGACCTGCCGGCCAACTGCCCGCTCTGCCGCGAGATGGCGACTGCCGGCGCCTATCTGCTGCCGACGCCGATCGCGCTCGCGGCACCGGAAGCGACCAGCTTCCACTTCACCCCGGCGTCGCTCGACGCCCTGACGCTGCTGCCGCCGGCCCGTGGCTGGCAGAGCCGCGCGCCCCCGCTCCCCTTCCAGGCCTGAGGACTCCGCTCGCGAAGAGAGGCGCGTATCTGCGCGCCCGTGCGCCGTGGAGTCCCTGATCCCCAAAGACCAAGGTTCCTGGAGCAAGTTTTCATGCGTCATCTGTTTCTGCTGAGCGCCGCCACGATCGCGCTCGCCCTCCCCGCTATCGCCCATGCCGCCGGCCCCGACACCGCCGCGCCCGCCGACACCGCCAAGGCAGCCCCTGCCGATGCGCCCGGCGACGGGCAGAGCACGACCGGCAATCACGGCGACGAGATCGTCGTCACCGGCCTGCTCAACCAGAGCGAGAAGGACGTGCTGGCCGGCACCTCGATCGTCTCGGGCGAAGAGCTGACCCGCGACCTGCGGCCGAGCATCGGCGAGACGCTGGCCCGCCAGCCGGGCGTCTCCGCCACGTCCTTCGGCCCCACCGCCTCGCGCCCGATCCTGCGCGGTTTCCAGGGCGAGCGCGTCCGCGTGCTGACCGACGGCATCGGCTCGATCGACGTGTCGAACACCTCGGTCGACCATGCGGTGGTGATCAACCCGCTGCTAGCCGAGCGCGTCGAGGTGCTGCGCGGCCCGTCCGCCCTGCTCTACGGCTCCTCGGCGATCGGCGGCGTGGTCAATGTGATCGACACGCGAATCCCGCGCAGCGTGCCGGAGAATGGCTACCGCTTCGATGCGATCGGCAGCTATGGCTCGGCGGCGAAGGAGCGCTCGATCGGCGGCGCCGGTGACGTCGCGGTCACCGACAAGCTCGTGCTCCATGCCGATGGCTCCTACCTGAAGAGCGACGACCTGCATGTCGGCGGCTATGTGCTGACCCCCGAGGCACGCGCCCAGGCGCTGGCCGCGGCAGCGGGCCCGACCACGCCGGACGATCCCGACTTCGCCGCGACCGCCGCGCTGAAGAACACCCTGCCCAACAGCTTCGCCAAGACCTGGACGGCGGGTGTCGGCGCGTCGATCATCACCGACACTGGCAGCCTCGGCATCTCGTACAGCCATTATGACAGCTTCTACGGCGTGCCGATCCGCTATGCGCTCGCCTCGGGCGAGGAGCAGGAGGCGCCGCGGCTGAGCCTGGTCCAGAACCGCTTCGACCTGCGCGGCGAAGTCGATACCGGCGGCGGCTTCCTCAAGCAGATCCGCCTGCGCGCCGGCTATGCCAATTACCGCCACTTCGAGCTGGAGGAAGACGGCTCGATCGGCACCGCCTTCTACAACAAGGGCATCGAGGGCCGGCTCGAGCTGGTCCAGGCCAATCGCGGCGGCTGGAGCGGCGCATCGGGCGTGCAGTTCTTCAACCGCGACTTCAACGTGGTCGGCGACGAGGCCTTCCTGCCGAAGAACTCGACCCAGCAGATCGGCCTCTTCACCCTGCAGCAGCTCGATTTCGGCGCGCTCAGGGCCGAGGGCGGGCTGCGCTACGAGATGACCGACCAGCAGGCCAACCCGATCGACGGCGACCTGCGCTTCTTCGCGGGCAAGCGCGACTTCAATGCGCTCTCCGGCTCGGCGGGCCTGTCCTATGCGCTGGGCGACGGGGTGCGGATCGGCGTGAACCTGTCGCGCACCGAGCGCGCGCCTTCGGCTGAGGAGCTGTTCGCCCGCGGCGGCCATGCCGGCACGCAGAGCTGGGAGCTGGGCAGCCCGGATTTCCGGCTCGAGAAGTCCTGGGGCCTGGAAGGCTCGCTGCACGTCCACAAGGAAGGCTTCAGCCTCGACGCTTCGGCCTATTACAACTGGTTCTCCAACTACATCTCCGAGAACCAGGTCGATCCCGCCATCTGCCAGGCGGCCGCGGCGCCGAGCGGGCGCGACGTCGACCTGCCCTGCTTCCAGTTCCAACAGGCGGCGGCACGCTATTACGGGTTCGAGGCCGATGCCTCGTTCCGCGTCGCCAAGATCGGCGGCACCTCGATCAACGTCGATGCGCTGGGCGACTATGTCCATGCCAACATCGTCGACGAGGGGCCCGTGCCGCGCATCCCGCCGATGCGCGTGCTCGGCGGGATCGAGGCGCAGTCGGACCAGGTGACCGGCCGCGTCGAGGCCGAGCATGTCTTCGAGCAGGACCGGATCGCCGCGTTCGAGACGCCGACCAGCGACTATACCCTGGTCAATGCCTCGATCGCCTTCCGGCCGATCCCGGGCAACCAGAAGATCTCGCTGCTGCTCAGCGCCAACAACATCTTCGATGTCGATGCACGGCGCCATTCGAGCTTCCTGAAGGACTTCGCCCCGCTGGCGGGTCGCGACCTGCGCGCGACGGTGCGCGTCGGCTTCTAAGGCCGGGAAGCGGGAGCGGCGGCGCCGGAGAATCGCGCCGCCGCTCCCCACGACTGCGAGTATATTGGAGTAAAAGACATGCGCTGCGGACAACCGGCAGCCGAGCCTTCCGCTATCGACTGGGTCGAGCGGATGGCAGTCGGCGCCTCGTTCCTGTGCCTCATCCATTGCGCCGGCCTGCCGCTGCTGCTGGCGGCACTGCCCGCTTTGTCGCGGCTGGTCGCGCTGCCCGAGGCGCTGCATCTGTGGATCCTGGTGCTGGCGGTGCCCAGCTCGGGGCTCGCCCTGCTGGTCGGCACCTGGCGGCACAGACTGTGGCAGCCGCTCCTTGCCGGTGGCATCGGCCTCGCCCTGCTCGCGGCAGGCGCGTTGTTCTTCGCCGAGACGCCGCAGGAAGTGCCGCTGACCATCGCGGGCAGCCTGTTCCTGGTGTTCGGCCATGTCCGCAACTGGCGGCTGCGGCACCGCCACCACCGCCATGGCTGAGCAGCGGCGCCCCGCCGGGCAGCTGAACGAGGCGATCCTTCGCCTGCTTCAGGATGCCGGGCGGCCGCTCAGGGTGGTCGAGATCCGGGCACGGCTCGACAAGGAGGGCGAGATCGCCGCGCCGAGCCTGATCTTCCGGGCCATCCGCCGGCTCGCCGCGCGCCGGGCGATCCACAAGGTCGAGATCGCCCGTGGCTATGTCGCCGGAGACGGCACGCGCAGCATCACCCTGCTCTGCCGCAGCTGTGGCGAGGTGACGCTGGTCGACTGCCCCGAGGGGTTCGACGCGCTCGATGCGCTGGCCGAGCGGCACGGGCTGAGCCGGCCGAAGCACATGGCCGAAGCGGCGGGCATCTGCGCGCGATGCCGGGAGCAGGTTGACCATCGCCCCAAGGTCGTGGCAGTGGGCGAGCGCATCGTTGCTCCACGGCTTGCCGGGCAGGCCGGCAGCGACGCAGGAAACTGACGAACAATCAGGCTCTTGCGGGTATAGCACAATGGTAGTGCAGCAGCCTTCCAAGCTGAATACACGGGTTCGATTCCCGTTACCCGCTCCACCTGCTCCAGGCATATGACCACCAAAACCGCTCCGCTCGCACTGTATGTGCACTGGCCGTTCTGCGTGTCGAAATGCCCTTATTGCGACTTCAACAGCCATGTCCGCGAGAGCGTCGACCAGGCTGCCTGGCGCAGCGCGATGCTCGCCGACCTGGCGCACGAGGCGGCCGAACTGCCGGGGCGCAGGCTGGGCTCGATCTTCTTCGGCGGCGGCACGCCCTCGCTGATGCCGCCCGAGACGGTCGCCGCGGTGATCGAGGCGGCGGAGCAGCATTGGGGCTTCGAGCCCGGCGTGGAGATCACGCTGGAGGCCAACCCGTCCTCCGTTGAAGCCGCGCGCTTCGCCGATATCGCCTCGGCCGGCGTGAACCGGGTGTCGCTGGGGCTGCAGGCGCTGGACGACGACGCGCTGCGCTTCCTGGGCCGGGCGCACGGCGTGGACGAGGGGCTGGCGGCGCTGGACACCGCCCAGCGGGCGTTCGACCGGGTCAGCTTCGACCTGATCTATGCCCGGCCGGACCAGAGCCTGGCCGACTGGGAAGCGGAGCTCACCCGCGCCCTCTCCTTCGGCACCGAGCATCTCTCGCTCTACCAGCTGACCATCGAGCCGGGCACGCGCTTCGCCACCCTGTTCGAGAAGGGCGAGCTCAAGGCCTATGACCCCGATGCGGCGGCCGACCTGTTCGAGGCGACGCGGGCGATGACCGCGGCTGCCGGGCTGCCGGCCTATGAGATCTCCAACCATGCCCGGCCGGGCGCCGAGAGCCGGCACAACCTGACCTATTGGCGCTACAGCGACTATGCCGGCGTCGGCCCCGGCGCGCATGGCCGGCGCGGCGGCATGGCGACGGTGCGCCACAAGAAGCCCGAGAACTGGCTGAGCGCGCTGGGACGCAACGGTCACGGCATGGAGCGCGAGGACCCGCTCGACCCGCATGAGCGCGGCGTCGAGGCGCTGGTGATGGGGCTGCGGCTGGCCGAGGGCGTCGACATGGCCCGCATTCCCGATGCGCCGCTCGACCTGAAGGCGCTGGCGCTGCTGGAGACGCAGGGACTGGTGGCGCGGGCGGGCACGCGGCTGGTCGTGACCGATACGGGCATGCCGGTGCTCGAGGCGATCCTGCGCGAGCTGGTGCTGGCCTAGGGCTTCCTACGGCGCGTGGCGCGGCGACTTGGCAAAGTACACGATGTACACGCCCGAAGCGGGTTTTCGTGGGGCCTGGGTCGGCTTGGTTCCCGCGAATGCGCCGGATCGCGCAATGATGTTACGCAGGGGTGATCCTATTTTTCCTACGGCTTCGCCGACGGTGGCCCGGCTACCTACCGTCATCCCGGCGAAAGCCGGGATCTCAGGCGAAGGCGCGGGCGGCAGGACAAGAGCCGCACGAGATCCCGGCTTTCGCCGGGATGATGGTTGTGGGTCAGGACGCACTGCCCCTCTCCCCGGCCCCTCTCCCCGGAGGGGAGAGGGAGAATCGGTCCTAGTTCCCGAAGCCCGTGGGCGCCGGGGAGATCGTCACCGTCGTCCCGGCCTTCACTTCCTGCACCTCGAGCGCGCGTTCGGCGATGCCGTCGCGGCCGAAGCGGAAGGCGCCGTCGAGGCCGCCAAAACCATCGGGCGCCGTCAGGCGGCGTTCGGGGAAGATGTCGCCCGGGCGCCATTCGCGGGCGATGCGCACGGTGAGCAGCACCGCGTCATAGCCAAGCGTCGAGAGGCGATACGGCGCCGCGCCGAAGCGGGTGCGGTACTTGGTGGCATAGGTGCGATAGTAATTGTCGGGCACGCTGGCGAACCAGGCGCCGCTCAGCACCGCATTGGCGCCGATCGCCGAATCGGTGTTCCACAGCTCGGTACCGAGGATGCGCGAGGTCTTGCCGCCGGCCGATTTGCGGATGATCGGCGCCGCGGTGACGCCGCTCGCGCCAGAGCCGGCGATCAGGATCGCCTGATAGGGGGTGCGCGACAGCTTGGTGATCGCGGTGGTCATCGAGCCGGGGCGACCGTCATAGCTCTCCATCGCCAGCACCTTGCCGCCCTGGTCCTCGACCGCGCGCAGGAAGCTGGTCGAGGCGCGCTCGCCATAGACGCCCGAGGTCATCAGCCCGACAAAGTTGGTGACGCCCTGGGCGCGGGCATAATCGACCACGCGCTCGATCGACTGGGCCGGCGAATAGCCAAGCAGATAGGTGCCGTTGCCGGCGACGCTGGTGTCGTTCGAGAAGCTCAGCACCGGCACCCGCGCGGCGCGGGCGATCGGCGCGACCTCGCGCGCTTCCTCGGCGAGGAGCGGGCCGAGGATCAGCTTGTTGCCGTCGGCAATCGCCTGGCGTGCGGCATTGGCTGCGCCGCCGGCGGTGTCATAGGTGGTGATGCGCAGCACGTCCGACTTGGTGTCGAGGATCGCGAGCTGGGTCGCATTGGCCAGCGACTTGCCGACGCCGGCGTTCGGACCGGTCATCGGCACGAGCAGGGCGACGCGGTGGCGCTCGACATCCTGAGGCAGGCCCGGGGTGATCGGACGGGTCGAGGGCCGCTCGCGCGGCACCTCCACCGTCGGCGCGGGACGCGATTCGGGGACGACCCGCGGCCCGCTGGCGCAGGCGGCGAGGAGCGCGGCGAGGCCCAAAGCGGCCCAGCGGAGGATGCCCCGTTGCGGATTCACGGTCGCGTCTGCCATTTACTCTCCCCGATGGACACTGTTCTCACGCCCGGCCTCTATATCGTCGCCACCCCGATCGGCAATCTCGGTGACCTGTCACCGCGCGCCAGCCAGATACTCCTGAACGCCGATCTGGTTGCGGTTGAGGACAGCCGTGTGACAGCCGGGCTGTTTCGCCACCTTGGCGCAAAGGGGAAGATGACCCCCTATCACGACCATAATGCCGATGCGGTGCGCCCCGGGCTGGTCGCGCGGATGGCGACCGAAGTGATCGCACTGGTCTCCGACGCGGGCACGCCGCTGATCTCCGATCCCGGCTTCAAGCTGGTCCGCGACGCGCGCGAGGCGGGCCATGCGGTGACGACGATCCCCGGCCCCTGCGCGGCGATCGCGGCGCTGACGCTTGCCGGGCTGCCGACCGACCGCTTCCTGTTCCTCGGCTTCCTGCCGAGCAAGCAACAGGCCCGCGCCGAATCGATCGCCGAGATCGCCAGCGTGCGGGCGACGCTGGTGCTGTACGAATCGGGGCCGCGGCTCTCCGCCTGCCTGACCGCGCTGGCCGAGGGGCTGGGCGACCGCGAGGCGGCGGTGGCGCGCGAGATCAGCAAGAAGTTCGAGGAATGCGTGACCGGCTCGCTGACCCAGCTCGCTGAGCGCTATGCCGAGGCGCCGCCCAAGGGCGAGATCGTGGTGGTGGTGGCGCCGTCGGGCGCGCCCGCCCCGGCGAGCGAGGAAGATGCCGACGCCGCGCTCGCCGAGGCGCTGACCCGGCTGCCGGCGAGCAAGGCGGCGGGCGAAGTGGCGAAGAAGCTCGGGCTCGACCGCAAGGCGCTCTATGCGCGGGCGATGGAGATGAAGGGGTAGTCCTGCGAGGGGGGCCGGCAGGCGCTACGCTTGTTGCAAAGAATAGAAGGCTGTTCCCCGGCGAAAGCCGGGGCCCAGGGTCACAAGCGATGCGGCAGAGAAACCTTGGGCCCCGGCTTTCGCCGGGGAACAGCTGGGTTCTGGTGCAATCGCCCTCAGGCGTATTCCTGCTCGAGCAGGCGCATCTCGTCGGCGCCGGTCAGTTCGGCCAAGCGCTTGAGATAGGTTTCGGCCAATTGGCGACGGCGGAGCGCGGCGGCTTCCGTCATGGCGCGTTTGGCAGCTGCAAGTTCCTGAGCGGCGCGACGCCGATAATAGCGTTCGTTCGATTCCATTGGATGCAGACCCCCCGGAAGCACCGATGAACCCGGTTCGGTGCGACTCGGTCTGGCGATGGTAACCAAAGTTATCCACAGGTGCGAGTCGTGAGGGGTAAGAGACCAACGGATCGCCGCGCTGCGGCAACGCATGGCCGCGAAGCTGGCCATGGGGCGGTGTGATGACCGGGCTGCAAGCGTCGGAAAACCGGCGATTCGCGGTTTGCACGGCGGCGCGCGGAGCCGAGTGCATGCTGCGCCGCGGCGACCGATTCCCAGGCGCCGCAGGGACAATGGCATTGCGGTTCGACGGGCAGGATGGAACGGTATCGCAATGACAATGTCGGCAGCCGAAGTTGCGCGCGACTTTCTTGCCGTGGTCTGGGACGGCGCACCGCCGGACGACGAGACGCTCGGCCGTGCGCTGGATCGTCTGCTCGCGGCGTCGCATGACGTGCCGGATAAGTCTCCCGGCGAGCTCGAGCTCGATCCACCGCCAATCGACGGCGCAGCGCTCTACCGCGAAGCGGCCCGGCGCTTTCCGGACTATGGCCGCTATCCCCTGGTCGATCCGCTCGCCGAGATCGAGGACGCCACCCTGATGCTGGCGGACGCGATCGACGACCTTGTCGATATTACGAGGGACCTGCGCGAGGTGATCTGGTGCGATGCCCATCTCGGCCCCGACGATGGCGCCTGGCAATTCCGGATGCTCTCCTCCCACTGGGCAAGGCATGCGCGCTGGCTCTCCGTCTATCTGCACACCCGCCAGTTCGGCTGAGTGGCGATGCACCGGCCCCGCCCCCGCAGGACCCTGGAGCAGCGGCGCAAGGCCGAGACCGAGGGGCGGCGCGGCGAGCGGATCGCCGGCTGGTGGCTGCGCCTCAAGGGGTGGAACATCCTCGACCGGCGCGTGCGGACGCCGGCGGGTGAAGTCGACCTGGTCGCGCGCCGCGGCAATCTGGTGGCGTTCGTCGAAGTGAAGACCCGCGCCACCGCAGCCGATCTCGACCATGCGATCGACGAATATCGCCTCGCCCGGGTTGCCGCCGCAGCGGAATATCTGATGCCGCGCTATGCCGGACCGGGCGACGATATCCGGGTCGACGTAATCCTCATTGCCCCCCGCACCCTGCCTCGCCATATCGAGAACGCCTGGATGGGGTGACTTATACGGATAAGTCACCTAAAGCGTTTCCCGAAGGAGGCCGAATGTCGCTCAATGTCGCCGTGCAGATGGACCCGCTCGATGCGATCAACATCGCCGGAGACTCGACCTTCGCGCTGATGTTGTCGGCGCAGGAGCGCGGGCACCGGCTGTTCCACTATGCCGCCGAGGACCTGAACTATTCGGCCGGCCGGGTATGGGCCAAGGCGCATCCGGTGACGGTGCAGCGCGTCGCCGGGGATCATTTCAAGTTCGGCGATCCGGTGCAGCTCGACCTGGGCGAGGAAGCGGACGTGGTGCTGATGCGCCAGGACCCGCCCTTCGACCTGGGCTATATCACCGCGACGCACCTGCTCGAGCGGATCGCCGACCGGACTTTGGTGGTCAACGATCCCGCATCGGTGCGCAGCGCGCCCGAGAAGGTCTTCGTCCTCGACTATCCGCAGTTCATGCCGCCGACGCTGGTGACGCGCAGCCTGGAGGAGGCACGTGCCTTCCTGGCGGTGCATGGCGAGATCGTCATCAAGCCGCTGCACGGCAATGGCGGCAAGGCGATCTTCAAGGTGGGCAGCGACGGCGCCAACCTCTCGGCGCTGATCGAAGTGTTCAACACCGCCTATCGCGAGCCGCACATGGTGCAGGCCTTCCTCCCCTCGGTCGCGGCGGGCGACAAGCGGATCGTGCTGGTCGACGGCGAAGTGGCCGGCGCGATCAACCGCATCCCCGGCGAAGGCGAGATCCGATCGAACCTGGCGGTGGGCGGCAGCGCGGCCAAGACCGAGCTGACGCCGCGCGAGCAGGAGATCTGCGACGTGCTGGGGCCGGAGCTGAAGAAGCGCGGGCTGCTGTTCGTCGGCATCGACGTGATCGGCGGCGAATGGCTGACCGAGATCAACGTCACCTCCCCCACCGGCATCGTCGCGATCGACCGGTTCAACGGCACCGATACCGGCGCGGTGATCTGGCAGGCGATCGAGCGCCGCGTGGCGGCGCGGGGCTAGGGAAATATGGTGATTCTCCGTTCCCCGGCGAAAGCCGGGGCCCAGAGTTTCTCTGCCGATCCGCCTGTGGCACTGGACCCCGGCTTTCGCCGGGGAACTGCCGGGATGACCGCGTAGATGTGGGACGCGGTTTCCTGGGGCTATTGGGGCATTTTCTGGCTGATGGTGCTGGAGAATGTGATCCCGCCGATCCCCTCCGAAGCGATCATGAGCGTGGGCGGCATCGCCGTCGCGCGCGGGCAGATGGACTTCACCCTGCTCGTGCTTGTCGGCACCGCCGGCACGGTGCTGGGCAACCTCTTCTGGTGGGAGATCGGCCGGCGGCTCGGCTATCAGCGCCTCAAGCCGATGATCGACCGCTGGGGCCGCTGGCTGACGCTCGACTGGCACGAGATCGAGAGGCTCAAGGCCTATTTCGACCGATGGGGCGGGCCGACCGTACTGATCTTCCGCTTCATGCCGGTGGGCCGCACGATCATCTCTGTCCCGGCGGGCCTGATGCACATGCCGTTCTGGCGCTTCGTCGGCTACACCGCCGTCGGCAGCGCGGTCTGGAACACGCTGCTCGTCGGCCTGGGCTATGCGCTGGGCGCGACGATCGCGGACATCGAGCATTGGGTCGCGCCGATGGTGTTCGCGATCATCGGATCGGTGGTCGCGATCTATCTGTGGCGGGTGTTCACCTGGAAGCCTCGAGGCTGAGCCGGTCGAGCGCGTCGGCGATGATCTGGGCATAGGCTTCCATCTGCGGCACGAGCCTGGCGAGGCCGGTGCGCGAGGCGGGATCGATCGCGCAGAGCGTGCCGAAGAAGCTGCCGTCGCCGCGCAGGATCGGCCAGGAGATATAGCTGCGGAAGCCGTAGAGCGCGGGCGTCGGGTGGCGGCGCCATTCGGGATCGGCGGCGACGTCGTCGATATGGACGCCGCGCCCGCTCGCGCGGATCTCGTCGCAGATCGTCGTCTTGATCGCCAGCTCCTCGCCGGCGTCGAGCCCGAACTCGATCTTGTCGAGTACCTGGCAGGCGATCCAGCGGTCCGCGGTTACGCGCGCCACCGCGGCGAAGCCCATGCCGGTCAGCGCGCACAGCTCGGCGAGGATCGCCTCGACCTCGGGGATGCGCTGGATCGCCGCGACATCTGCCAGATAGGGATCGTTCATTGCGCCAGCCTAACAGATGGCGACGCCGCTGTATCTGATGGAGATCAGGCGCGGGGATGGGCGTTGCGGTAGACGTCGAGCAGGTGCGCGGCATCGACCGCGGTATAGACCTGGGTCGAGCTGAGGCTGGCATGGCCGAGCAGCTCCTGCAGCGCGCGCAGATCGGCGCCACGGCCGAGCAGGTGGGTGGCGAAGCTGTGGCGCAGCGCATGCGGGGTGGTGCGGTCGGACAGGCCGAGCGCGGTGCGCGCGGCGCGGACGGACTTGCGGATCACGCCCGGCGGCATCGGCCCGCCCTTGGCGCCGCGGAACAGCGGGGCGTCGCGCGAGACGCCGTACGGGCATTGCCGGGCATAGGCCTCGATCGCGTCGCGGACCTGGGGGAGCAGCGGCACGATCCGCGTCTTGTCGCGCTTGCCGGTGACGCGCATCGCATCGCCGAGCGGCAGGACGGCGCCGGTGAGCGCCACCGCCTCGCCGATACGCAAGCCCGCGCCGTAGAGCAGGAGCAGCACCGCCCAGTCGCGCGCGGCGATCCACGGCTCGCGGGCGTCCTCGGACACGGTCTCGGCGAGCGCGACCGCCTCGTGCGGGGCAATCGGGCGGGGGATGCCCTTCTTGACGCGGGGACCCTTGAGGCGGGGCAGCTCGGCATCCTCGCCGGCGGCGAATTTGAGGAAGCCGCGGACCGCGGAAAGCTCGCGCGCGGCGGAGGCGTTGGTCAGGCCCTGGTCGCGGCGATGGGCGAGATAGGCGCGCAGGTCGGTGGCGGTGGCCTTTGCGAGGCCGTCGCGGGTGACGGGGCCGCCCCAATGGGCCTGGAGGAAGGCGACCAGCCGCTCGGCCGTGGCGCCATACGCCCGGACGGTATGCGCCGAGCGCCGCCGGTCGCGGGCGAGATGCTGCGCGTAGAGGAGCGGGAGGGCGGGGTCGGGCATTGGGGGGAGCATAGCTATCCCTCTCCCCTCTGGGGAGAGGGAGGGAGCGCCGAAGGCGCGGAAGGGAGAGGGGCAGTGCGGCGAACCGCATGGCCTGCCTCTCGTTCTGCCCCTCTCCCTTCCCACCGCTTCGCGGCGGGCCCCTTCCCTCTCCCCGGTGGGGAGAGGGAGATCAGGCTCACCCGATCTTCTGGCCGGTCTTGGCCCAGTCGGCCATGAACGAGGCGATGCCGGCGTCGGTCAGCGGGTGCTTGACCAGCTGGCGGATCACCGCCGGCGGGGCGGTCATCACGTCGGCGCCGATCTTGGCGGCTTCGAGCACATGGATCGGGTTGCGCACCGAGGCGACCAGGATCTCGGTGTCGAAGGCGTAATTGTCGTAGATCGTGCGGATGTCGGCGATCAGGTCCATGCCCGGATAGCCGATATCGTCGTGGCGGCCGACGAAGGGCGAGATGAAGGTCGCGCCGGCCTTGGCGGCGAGCAGCGCCTGGTTGGCCGAGAAGCACAAAGTGACGTTGACCATCGTGCCGTCGCTGGTGAGCGCCTTGCACGCCTTGAGGCCCTCGATGGTCAGCGGCACCTTGACCGCGACATTGTCGGCGACCTTACGGACGATCTCCGCTTCGCGCATCATGCCCTCGAAATCGAGCGCGACGACTTCGGCCGAGACCGGCAGGCCCGGCACGATCTCGCAGATCTCCTTGACCACTTCGAGGAAGTCGCGGCCGGCCTTGTGGATCAGCGAGGGGTTGGTGGTGACGCCGTCGAGCAGGCCGGTATCGGCCAGGTCGCGGATGTCGGCGGTGTCGGCGGTGTCGGCGAAGAACTTCATCTGGAATCCTTGTCAGTCGTGCGTGAGCATGAGCTTTGCGCGACCGCCCTTAAGCCGATTCACCGTGACGCGATAGGTGCCGGGACGCATCCGGTAATAGAGGATCTTGCGGATCGTCGAGCAACGCGGGCCGCGGCTTTCCGACGCCATGCGCAGCGCGCGGCGACCGGTGGCGGGCCACGCATCGATCCAGCCGTCCTGGTCGATCGCGATGCCCACTGTACCCGCCTTGCGGATGGCGATCCGCGTCTCGAGCTTGCCGCCGCGCGCCGGCAGCGTCACCGCATGGCCGGTATCGAGCCCGCGCCCGTCGCGCGTCCAGCCGACGAGCGGCCGGGGCAGGCGCGTGTCGAGCGCGGTGCAGCGGCCCTGCGCCGCCATGCCGATCGCGAGTGCCGTGAGAATCATCGCCTTTCCTCCCCTTGATCGCGCAGATGTTCCACGAATGTTCTCGCGCCAGCAACAAAAGCTTGCACCGAAATGAAGACGATGCGTTTAGGCGGGATGCGCGCATTGCTTGCCCTTCCCCTGTTGCTCGCCGGCGCCCCGGCATGGGCGCAGCAGACTGACGACCAGCTCTGGCTCCAGGCCAGCAGCGTGATGCGCGTCGGCGCGCATGAAGAGGCGACGGTGGAGAGCATCGCCCGCTTCGGCGACCGTGCGAAGGGCCTGGCCCACACCGAGATCGGCGGGCTGTTCGCCTGGAAGCTCGGCAAGGTCGAGCTGGCGATCGGCTATCGCCATGTCGAGGACTTCGTCGGCGACCGCACGCTGCCCAATGAGGAGCGGATCCGCCAGCACGTGATCGTGCCGCTGGGCGCGGGCTTCGCCACCCGGGTGCGGCTGGAGCAGCGCTTCAACAGCTCGGGGCCGGAGATCGGCCACCGGGTGCGCGGGCAGTTGCGCTTCAACACGGACCTGATCCGGGGCAGACTCGGCCTGTTCGCGACACACGAGACCTTCCTCAACCTCAACACCACCGACTGGGGCCAGCGCAGCGGGATCGAGCGAGTGCGTGCCAATATCGGGCTGGGCGTGCCGATCGGCCGCCAGCTGCGCGGCGAGATCGGCTATCTCAACCAGTATCGCTTCGGTCGAGGCGGCGCGCGCGACCAGATGGACCACGCGATGACGATCGGGCTGACGCTGCGGCCTTAGGGTGGGATAGGCGGGCGGCTACTCCCTTCTGCTCCCCTCCCTGCAAGGGAGGGGTCGGGGGTGGGTTGCGAGCGTAGCGAGCTCAGCTACCGGCCCGCGACAAAGAAAAGGCCGGGCATCGAGCCCGGCCTTTTCTAACCCACCCCTAGCCCCTCCCTTGCAGGGAGGGGAACTGGAGTATCGTCCGCCTACTCCCCCGCGACCAGCATCGCCTTCACCTTGGCGCCGGGCAGGCCCGAGACGTAGAGCCGGTAGAGGCCAGGCTTGAGATCGAAGCGGACGATCTTGCGGATGCTCGAGCATTCGGGGCCATGGCCGTGCTTGACCGAGGTCAGCGCCGCGCCGCCCTCGGCGCCCGGCAGCACGTCGATCCAGCCGCCCTGGTCAAGCGCGACGCCATAGATGCCGGCGGCCTCGACCTTGAAGCCGATCGTCGCCGCCTTGCCCGGCTTGCTGCCGGCCGGCAGTCCCTTGAGCGCCGCGGCGTCGATCGTGTCGAGCTCCACTGCCTTGCCGGGCGTGAATTCATCGCCGGGCTTCACCCAGCCGAGCAGGCCGGTCGGCAGGCTGGCGTCGGTCGCCTTGCAGGCCGTGGTCTGGGTGGCGGGCGCAGTCTGGACGAGCAGCAGGGCAGCGGCGAACAGCATCAAATTCTCCCGATCATCTTACAATCGTCATCCCCGCGAAGGCGAGGATCCAGGGTGGCAGAGTGCAGTCCCTCGTGACTCTGGATCCCCGCCTTCGCGGGGATGACGAAAAAGCAGAATGGATAGCGCAACGATACGGGGATTCCGTTTCCGGCGCAAAAGCCCATATGAGGGGCGCTCATGTCCCGCGCCCGCGTCCTCGTCCTGCATCCCGCGCTTGGCCCCCTCGACTATCGCGTGCCCGCCGGCATGCAGGTCGCGCCGGGGTCGATCGTCGTCGTGCCGATCGGGCCGCGCCAATATGCCGGCGTCGTCTGGGAGCCCGAGCGGCTGCCGACCGAGGAGATCGGCGACAATCGCCTCCGCAACATCCTGGCGGTCGCCGACGCCCCGCCGATCCCGGCATCGGTGCGCCGGCTCGTCGAATGGACGGCGGACTATTATCTGAGCCCGCCCTCGGCGGTGCTGGCGATGGCGCTGCGCACCTCCGCCGCGTTCGAGAGCGCGCCGACGATCACCGAATATCGCGCGACCGGCGTGGTGCCCGAGCGGCTGACTCCGCAGCGTGCCCAGGCGCTGGAGCGGATCGGCGAGCGCCAGGGGCTGGTCAAGGAGCTGGCGCTGGTCGCCGATGTCTCGGACGCGGTGATCCGCGGGCTGGTCAAGGTCGGCGCCATCGAGGCGGTGGTGGTCGATACCGACACGCCCTATCCGCTGCCCGACCCGAACTTCGCACCGCCGCAGCTCAACCCCGAACAGGCCGATGCCGCATCGATCCTGCGCCAGGCGGTGGGCGCCGAGGCGTTCCAGCCCTTCCTGCTCGACGGCGTCACCGGATCGGGCAAGACCGAAGTCTATTTCGAAGCGGTCGCCGCTGCGATTGCCGCGGGCAAGCAGACGCTGGTGCTGCTCCCCGAGATCGCACTGACCGAGCCGTTCCTCACCCGCTTCGAGAAGCGCTTCGGCTGCGATCCGGTCGCCTGGCATTCAGGCCTGCGCACTTCGCAGCGCCGCCGTGCCGGGCGGGCGATCGCCAGCGGCGAGGCGCTGGTGACGGTGGGCGCGCGATCGGCATTGTTCCTGCCCTATCCGAACCTGGGGCTGATCGTGGTCGACGAGGCGCACGAGACCAGCTTCAAGCAGGAGGACGGCGTCCATTATCATGCCCGCGACGTCGCGGTGATGCGCGGGCGGTTCGAGGAATGCCCGGTGCTGCTCGCCTCGGCGACGCCGGCGATCGAGACGCGCCACCAGGTCGAGCTCGGCCGATACGAGGAGCTCAAGCTGCCCGGGCGCTACGGCGCGGCGGAGATGCCCGAGATCATCCCGATCGACATGCTCCAGGCACCGCCCGAGCGCGGCCGCTGGCTCGCGCCGCCGCTGGTCAAGGCGATCGACGAGACGCTGGCGCGGGGCGAGCAATCGCTGCTGTTCCTCAACCGGCGCGGCTATGCCCCGCTGACGCTCTGCCGGCATTGCGGCCACCGCTTCCAATGCCCGAACTGCACCGCCTGGATGGTCGAGCACAGGCTGCTCAAGCGCCTGTCCTGCCATCATTGCGGGCACACCATTCCGGCGCCGAGCCTGTGCCCCGAATGCAAGAGCGAGGATACGCTCGTCGCCTGCGGGCCGGGCGTGGAGCGGATCGCCGACGAGGTCGCGGCGCTGTGGCCCGAAGCCAGAACAGCAATTGTCACCTCGGACACGCTCTGGTCGCCGGCCAAGGCGGCGGAGTTCGTCAGCCGCATGGAGCACGGCGCGATCGACATCGTCGTCGGCACCCAGCTGGTCACCAAGGGCTATCACTTCCCCAACCTGACGCTGGTCGGCGTGGTCGATGCCGATCTGGGGCTGGACGGCGGCGACCTGCGCGCTTCCGAGCGGACCTTCCAGCAGATCATGCAGGTGGCCGGGCGCGCCGGGCGCGGGGAGAAGCCGGGGACGGTCTATATCCAGACCCATGCGCCCGATGCGCCGGTGATGCAGGCGCTGGTCTCGGGCGATGCCGAGAGCTTCTATGCGGCGGAGACCGAGGCGCGGCGCGACGCCGATGCCCCGCCCTTCGGCCGCTACGCCGCGATCATCGTCAGCTCCGAGGACCGCGCCGCCGCCGAGGAGACCGCGCGGATGATCGGCCGCACCGCGCCCGAGATCGGCGAGGACATGCACGTCTATGGCCCCGCCCCCGCCCCGCTGGCGATGCTGCGCGGGCGGCACCGCTACCGGCTGCTGGTGCACGCGCGGCGGAGCTTCGACGTGCAGCAGGTGCTGCGCGACTGGCTGGGCGGGCTCGCCTGGAGCCAGAAGGTGCGCGTGGCGGTGGACGTGGACCCGTACAGCTTCGTCTGATCCGGTCCAAATTGCGGCTTGTGCGCGAACCACGCCGCGATAAGCATCTGGGTGAAAACGGGGGATTTCCAGATGTTACGCAAGCTGCTTGCTGCCGCGTTTCTTGCCTTGCCCGTGACGGCGCATGCCGACTGGTATGAAGCCAGCACCGGGCATTTCATCGTCTATTCCGAGCAGAAGCCCGAAAAGCTCAGGGACTTCGCCACCAAGCTCGAGCGGTTCGACAAGCTGATCCGCTATATCCGCAAGGTGAAGGACGAACCGATCGGCCCGGCCAACCGGCTGACCGTCTATGTCGTCGACGATACCAGCGACGTCGCCAAGCTGGCGGGGGAGAGTTTCGTCGCCGGCTTCTATCGCCCGCGCGCCGGCGGATCGCTCGCCATCGTCCCGCGCAGCGCCGGGGACGGCGACGCCAACGATCTCGGCCCGCTGCAGATCCTGCTCCACGAATATGCCCACCACCTGATGTGGAGCCTCACCCCGAACATCGTCTTTCCGTCCTGGTACATCGAGGGATCGGCGGAGTTCTTCGCCACCACCCGCTATGACAAGGACGGCAGCATGGTGATCGGCCTGCCGCCGCAATATCGCGGCTACGGCATATTGGAGGGCAACTGGCTGCCCGCCGACAAGCTGCTGATGGCCGATACGCTGAAGCTCAACGACACCCAGCGCGAAGGGCTCTACGGGCGCGGCTGGCTGCTGAACCACTATCTGCTGTTCAACGACAAGCGACAGGGCCAGCTCCTCACCTATCTGAACGCGCTCAACGCCGGCAAATCGGCCAAGGATGCCGCCGCGGCGTTCGGCGACCTGAAGCAGCTCGATCGCGAGCTGGAAAGCTACAAGCATGGCAAGCTCCAGGCCCGGCGCGTGGAGGCGGAGCAGACCCAGGTGGGCAGCGTCGAAATCCGCCCGCTCACCCCGGGCGAGGCGGCGACGATGGACGTGCGCATCCGCTCCAAGAACGGCGTCAGCGAGAAGACGGCCCCCGGCGTCTATGCCGCCGCGAAAAAGGCCGCCGCGCCCTATCCCAATGACCGCGGCGCGCAGCTGGTGCTCGCCGAGGCGGCCTATGACGCGGGCGATTATGCCGTGTCCGAAGCCGCCGCGGACCGCGCCATCGCCGCCGATCCCAAGGCCGTGGACGGCTATGTCTACAAGGCGATGTGCCGGATGGCGCTGGCGAGCAAGGCCAAGGACTTCAGCAAGGAAAGCTGGTCCGCCATCCGCAAGATCATCGCCAGCGGCAACCGGATCGATTCCAAGGACCCCGAACCGCTGATCCTCTATTACAGCAGCTATGTGGAGCAGGGCCTTCCGCCGCCCGCGATCGCCAAGGACGCACTGTACGACGCCTTCAGCTATGCGCCGCAGGACAGCGGACTGCGCCTGACCACCGCCGCGATGCTGCTGAAGGACGACGACACGGCACGTGCGCGCAGCCTGCTCGCGCCACTCGCCTATCAGCCGCACGGCAAGGGCCTGGCCCAGTTCGCCGCCCTGCTGGTCGCCAAGATCGACGCAGGCGATACGGCCGGGGCGAAGGCGGCGCTGGACGGTGACGCGGCGAAACGCGCGGAGGCCGAGGAGGAGTGACGCACCCGGCTTGAACCGCCGCTGCTTTTGCACGAAAGCTGCCGGCGCAAATGGAGGTCGGGGTTCGATGATGCGTCGGTTGCTGATGGTGGTGGCGCTGCTCCTTGCCTGGGCGGCTCCCGCGCATGCCGACGACATCTCCGCATCCGCGCGCGGCGTGGTGCGCATCGTCACCATCGCGGTGGTCGATGACGAGGTGGTCGGCTTCGGCCATGGCAGCGGCTTCGCGGTGGCGCCCAACCGGATCGTCACCAACGCGCATGTCGTCGAGCTCGCCTCGCGCTATCCCGACAATGTCGTGATCGGCGTCGTCCCGTCCGAGGGCGACAAGTCGTACCAGGGCAAGGTGATCAAGATCGACCAGGCACGCGACCTGGCGCTGATCGAGTTCACCGGGGTGCGCCTGCCCCCGCTCACCTTGTTCGGCGGCAAGATCTCCGACGGGGATTCGCTGATCGCGCTCGGCTATCCGGGCAATGTCGACGTGGCCACCGCGCGTTCGGCAGCGGACTTCATCAAGCCGCAATCGCCGGTGCGCTCGCAGGGCGGGTTCGCCGGCCTGCGCCAGCTGAGCGGGGTGAGCGTGCTGCTCCACACCGCCAGCATCGCGCGCGGCAATTCGGGCGGACCGCTGCTCGATCGCTGCGGCCGGGTGCTCGGCGTGAACTCGGCGATCACCCATAATGACGAGGGCGATTCGACCTTCGCCTTCGCCATTGCCGGCAGCGAGCTGGCGGCGTTCCTCGCCGAGGCGAAGCAGCCGGTCTCGACCATCGACGTGCCCTGCACCTCGGTCGAGGAGCAGATGGCGCAGGAGCGCAGTGCCGACGAGAAGGCGCGGCTGGCGGCCGACGAAGTCTCGCGCGCCGATGCCGCCAAGGCCGCGGCCGAGCGCGACGACGCGATCGCCCAGGCGCGCAACCGCGCCGAGACGACGCGCGAGAACTACATGGCCGGCGCCGCGGTGCTGCTGGTGCTCGGCGCGCTGGCGGTGGGTGGCGGCGGGCTGCTGCTCTCCCGCGAGCGCAAGCGCGAGGCGATCTGGGTCGCGGCGGGCGGCGGCGTGCTGATGCTCGGCGCAGTGGCGCTGTTCCTCAGCCGACCGGGCTTCAACGAGAATTCGGTGCTGCCGGTGCCCAAGGCGGCGGCGAGCGGCGCGGCGGCGATGCTGGCGCAGGGCAAGCTGGTCTGCACGCTGGTGCCCGAGCGCAGCCGGGTGATCGTCTCGGCGACCGACAAGGTCGATCTCGACATCGGCAATGACGGCTGCATCAACGGCCGCACCCAATATGCCGAATCGGGCACCCACTGGCAGCGGATCCTGGTCCCCGACCAGGAAGCCAATGTCTCGGTGCTCGACTTCGATCCCGCGACCGGCACCTATACCAACACGCGCTATCTGCTCTCGTCCGAGCAGATGAAGCAGGCGCGGGCGCTGCGGAAGGGCGTGCCGCTGAAGGAATGCTCGACCGACCAGGCCAAGCGCGCCGAGCTGGCGACGCAGCAGCAGAACATCCGGACGGCGCTGCCGGCGGTGTATAACGAGAAGCTGGTGTACCGGTGCGCGGCGGCCGGTGGCGAGGCGGCGGAGTAATCTCCCTCTCCCCACCGGGGAGAGGGTGGCGAGCCGAAGGCGAAGCCGGGAGAGGGGCAGAAGGGGGCCGGCGGGCACATCGCCTGCGGCACTGCCCCTCTCCCCGGCCCTCTCCCGGAGGGGAGAGGGAGTTAGAGGCGATCCACCCGCGCCGCGAAGCAGCCGCGCCTGGCATTGTGGACGTGGAGATAGGCCACCGCCGGATCGGCGAACATCCGCGCGATCAGCGGTTCGAGGTCGCGGCCCTCGATCACATCCGCGTCGGTCATCATGCCCGCCCCATCGAACGCGCGGACCGAGAGCAGGCGGATCGCCAGCGGCTCGGGCACTTCATTCTCGAAGCGCGCAGCCACCTCCGCGCCTTCGCGCACGAAGATCGCATGGGCGCTGCGATAGGGTGAAGCCACCGGCAGATGCGCGTAGTTGACTAGCAGCACGGTCTCGCCCGGCTCGACATCGGCCAGCTCGACCCGGCACGGCGCGTCAGGCTTCTTCTCGACGGTGAAGCGCACCACCTGCTCGGCAGCCAGCGCTTCGTCGGACAGGCCGTAGAGACGGCGGAACGGCGCGGGGTCGATGCCCTGGACGACATAGCTCATGCGTCACCACCCTCGCGCTTGAGCAGCGCCTGCTTGCGATCGACGCCGTACGCATAGCCGCCCATGCTGCCGTCGGAGCGGAGCGCGCGGTGGCAAGGGATGATCACCGGCACGTGATTGGCGCCGCAGGCCGTGCCCGCCGCGCGCACCGCGCCGGGGCTGCCGACCGCCGCGGCCAGCTGGGCATAGCTGCGCGTCTCGCCCGGCGGGATCGCCCGCAACGCCTGCCACACCGCTTCCTGGAAGGCAGTGCCCTGCACGTCGAGCGGCAGGTCGGTATCGCGCCCGGGGCTCTCGACCTCGGCAACCACCCGTGCAGCCAGCGCCGACAGCGCGGTGCCGCCCTGGACGATCTCCGCCGCGGGGAAGCGCGTGGCCAGGCCGAGCGCCGTCTCGTCGAACGCGACCCGGCACAGCCCCTTGTCGGTCGCCGCGATCAGCAGCGGACCGAGGCTGGTCTCGGCGATGGTCCAGCGGATCGTCACCCCCGCCCCGCCGCGCTTCCACACGCTGGGCGACATGCCGAGCCGGGCATTGGCGGTCTCGTAGAAGCGGCTCGGCGCCGAATAGCCGGCCTCGTAGATCGCCTCGGTGACGCTGCCTTCGTCCAGCGCCATCGCCGCGCGCTTCGCCTTGAGGCTGCGGGCATAGGCGGCAGGCGTCACCCCGGTGGCGCGCTTGAACAGCCGGTGGAAATGATGCGGGGCATAGCCGACCGCCGCCGCGATCTCGTCGAGCGAGACGCTCTCCTCCGCCGCCTCGATCAGCGCCACCGCGCGCGCCACCGCGATCCGGTCGCGGCCGACCTCGTCGGGCTTGCAGCGCAGGCAGGCGCGGTAGCCGGCCTCGCGGGCCGCCTCGGCGTCATTGTAGAATTCGACATGCTCGCGCTTCGGCCGCCGCGCCGGGCAGGTCGGCTTGCAATAGATGCGCGTGGTGGTGACCGCGACGATCAGCCGCCCGTCGAATGCGCGGTCACGCGCTTCGAAGGCGGCCCAGGCCGCGTCTTCGGAGAGGAGGAGTTCGTGGGTCATGGGAGGGATATAGGCTTGTCGTCCCCGCCCCACATCCCGGGGATTGCGGCCAAAGTGACGACTCCAGAAACTCCCTTCCCTGGAAGGGAGGGGTCGGGGGTGGGTAGATGCACGCGTTACGGCATCCCGCCTGTCCAGCCCAACCGTATCGCCTGGCCTCCACCCACCCCCAGCCCCTCCCTTCCAGGGAGGGGAGTATATAACTCATACAATAGCCCACTTGCCCCCCGCTCCGAAAGCCGCCACTGTTAACGCTAACGGGCGCGTCGACGCCCGGCGGGAGAGAGCAATGTCCTTCTGGCGACGCACGCGCGCCCTGCGCTGGTGGATCATCGGGATCGTGATGCTGGGCACGATCGTGAACTATCTCACCCGCTCGACCCTGGCCGTCGCCGCGCCGGTGTTCATGCCCGACCTGGGCATCGACGAGCGTCAATATGGCTGGATCACCGCCGCCTTCCAGGCCGGCGTGATGCTCCAGCCGGTAGTCGGCTATATCCTCGATACCATCGGCCTGCGCACCGGGCTGGCGGTGTTCGCGAGCTGCTGGGGTCTGCTGACCATGGCGCACGGCCTCGCCTTCAACTGGCAGATGCTGTTCGGGCTGCGCGGCGCGCTGGGCTTTGCCGAGGGGACCTCGCACACTGGCGGATTGAAAGTCGTCTCGGAATGGTTCCCGGCGAAGGAGCGCGGGCTGGCCGGCGGCATCTACAATCTCGGCGCCTCGGCCGGATCGGCGCTGGCCGCGCCGCTGGTCGCCTGGTCGATCTGGATGTGGAACTGGCGCGCGGCCTTTGTCATCTCCGGCGCGCTGGCGCTGTTCTGGGTGCTGCTCTGGCTGCGCTTCTACCGCAGCCCCACCGAGCATCCAGAGATCAGCGAGGAGGAACGCGCCTATATCGTCGCCGGGCAGGAGGCACATACCCAGGCGGCGGGTGCGCGGCCCTCGGTCCTGTCGATCCTCCGACAGCGCAACTTCTGGGGCATCGCCATCCCGCGCTTCCTGGCGGACCCGACCTGGGGCACGCTGACCTTCTGGCTGCCGCTCTATCTGGTGAAGGTCCGCCATTTCGACCTGGGCGAGATCGCCATCTCGGCCTTCCTGCCCTTCGTCGCCGCCGACCTGGGCTGCCTGTTCGGGCCTACATTGGTGCTGTGGCTCCAGCGCCGCGGCATCGACCTGATCGATGCGCGCCGCTGGACCTTCACCTTTGGCGCCGTGCTGATGACCGGCATGCTGTTCGTCGGCAGCGTCGAGAGCGCCTGGGCGGCGGTCGCGTTGCTTTGCCTGGGCGGCTTCGCGCACCAGACATTGTCGGTCACCTGCATCACCATGGCGAGCGACCTGTTCCGCCGCGACGAGCTCGGCACCGTCGCCGGCATGGCGGGCACGCTCGCCAATGCCTCGATCCTGATCTTCTCGCTGCTGATGGGCAGCCTGGTCGCCTCGATCGGCTACAACCCCTTCTTCATCGCCCTTGGCCTGCTCGACCTGATCGCGGCGGCCGTGCTCTGGACCCTGGTGCGCAAACCCGCATGACCCGCAATCCCATCCTGCCCGGCTTCAACCCCGATCCCTCGATCGTCCGCGTCGGCGAGGAGTATTACATCGCCACCTCGACCTTCGAATGGTTCCCCGGGGTGCAGATCCACCACAGCCGCGACCTGGCGAACTGGGAGCTGGTCGCCCGGCCGCTGAACCGCGCGAGCCAGCTCGACATGCGCGGAGATCCGGACAGCTGCGGGGTATGGGCGCCGTGCCTGAGCCATGACGGCGAGCGCTTCCACCTGATCTACACCGATGTGAAGCGCTATGGCCGCACCACGGTCGGCGGCGCATCGGGCGCAAGCCTGCGCGACTTCCACAATTACCTGGTCACCTGCGATACGATCGACGGGGACTGGTCCGATCCGATCCATCTCAACAGCAGCGGCTTCGATCCCTCGCTCTTCCACGACGAAGATGGCCGGAAGTGGCTGCTCAACATGCTGTGGGACCACCGCCCCGGCCGCAACCGCTTCGCCGGGATCGTGCTGCAGGAATATTCGCCGGCCGAGCAGAGGCTGATCGGCGAGCGGGTCAACATCTTCCCGGGTACCGCGCTGGGGCTGACCGAGGCGCCGCACCTCTACAAGCGCGATGGCTGGTATCATCTACTCACCGCGGAGGGCGGCACCGGCTGGAACCATGCCGTGACGATGGCGCGCTCGCGGAGCCTCACCGGCCCCTACGAGCTGCATCCCGACACCTATATTCTCTCGAGCCGCACCCGGCCCGACGCACCGCTTGCGCGTGCCGGCCACGCCGACCTTGTCGAGACACCCGAAGGCGAGCCCTGGCTGGTCTATCTATGCGGCCGGCCGCTCCCCAATCGCGGGCGCTGCGTGCTGGGCCGCGAGACCGCGATCCAGCCGATGCGCTGGGACGCGGATGGCTGGCTCTACACGACGGGCGAGCCGGGCATGCCGATGCTCGAGGTGCCGGGGCCGGAGGGCCGGACGCCGGTCGATGCGCGCGACGATTTCAACGGCGCCGAATTGCCGATCGACTTCCAGTGGCTGCGCACGCCCGAGCCCGAGACAATCTTCAGCCTGACCGCCCGGCCAGGCCATCTTCGGCTATATGGCCGCGAGACGATCGGCAGCCTGTTCACCCAGGCGCTGGTCGCACGGCGGCAACAGGCATTCTGCTATTCGGCAAGTTGCGCGCTCGACACTGCGCCGCGCCACTTCCAGCAGGCGGCCGGGCTGGTCGCCTATTACAACGCCTCCAAGTTCCATTACCTCCACGTCTCGCATGACGAGGAAGCAGGCCGCCATCTGCGGGTGATGTCGGCGCTGCCCGATTCGCCCCAGGCCGATAGCTTCACCGCACCGATCGCGATTCCCGAGGGGCCGGTCGAGCTACGCGTCGAAGTCGATTATGAGCGGCTGCGCTTTGCCTGGCGCGTGCCAGGTGGCGACTGGAACTGGCTACCCGAGCAGTTCGACGCCTCGATCCTCTCCGACGAAGCGAGCGCCCCCGGCCTGCCCAACTTCACCGGCGCGTTCATCGGCATGGCATGCCAGGACCTGTCCGGCGCGGGGCTCCACGCGGACTTCGACTGGTTCGCCTATCGGGAACGGGACTTCAGTCCTCGCGCGTCGGACGCCTGATCAGTCGGCGGAGCGGCGGGATGGTCGGGCGGGTGCCGGCCTTGCCGGTGCCGAAGCGCGCGGCGAGCGCGGCAGAGAGATCGGCGAGGATCTGCTCCTGCCCACGAAAGGCATGCGCGATCTCTTCCTCGGTCAGCGCCTTCATGAACGCACAGCCATAGGAGTTGCCCGAGCGGCGCACGACCTTGGCGGCGCGGGAGCCCGCCCCCGAAAGGCCGAGCGAGACCAGCGTGCCCACCGGCAGGTCGATCTCCGAGCCGAAGCGGAAGCCGGTGCGCGAGAAATCCTCGACCTGCACGTCGATCGGCGCGCCATCGGGGGTGCGCAGGGTCGAGGGCGAATCCGCATCGAAACGGATCGCGCCGCGGCGGTCGATATCTCCGAGGATCTCAAGCTTGGCGACGAGCAATTTGGGGCTCCATGGTTTGCGCCCCGAGCCTAGCCGGAGAGGCGTTAACGAGAGCTTTGCGAATGGCCCGGCCGGCAATAATTTCATCTGCGCAACGGATGAGATCTGCGCTAGCCTGACGCCATGGGGAAATCCGCGCTGCTCGCCATATCGTCAGTACTCGCCCTCGCCGCGATCGCGCTGCCGGGCTGGGCGGTGCTGGCGAGCAAACCCGGCGTCGAACAGCTGCAAGCGGTCGCGGATCGCGCATGCAAGTGCGAGCGGCGGTCCGGAAGCAAGGCCTGTTGGCAACCGCTTGCCCGCCTCACGCGGCAGGACCTGGACAATCCCGGCGCCACGACATGCTTTCCGCTTTCGACCGAGATGATCGACGCCGACACGGGCGACTACGAGGACTATGTGGCGCTGCGCTATCATGTCGTTGGCAGCCACGGCCTCTATCTCTGCTCGAAGCAGGAGGCCATTGTCGGCGAGGCGATCTGGGCGCGCGAGATGGGCCCGCCCGATGAGTCCGATGCGGACCAGCGGCGCGGTTTCGAACGCGCCAATGCCGCACTCATCCGTTTCGCCACGGCCTTGAAACGCGGCGAACGGCTCGAGAAGCTCAAGCCGCTTTACGGGTGCGTGACCGGCTATCCCCAGCAGCTTCCTTGACGGAAAACCTTTTCATCGCCATATGGCCGACCATCGAGGCGTAATGCAGCGTGATCGGGCATGCGGGTTATCCCCAAGGGCCCAGGCTCCGCCTCTTTGTTTTCCCGGCTTCCCTAGTCACGCGGGTCGTCATTTTTGACCCCGCCTTGCGCCTGGATTCCGTCCGGTGCGCCCGGCCGTATGTACAGGACAGATAATGCAATTCAACGAACTCGGTCTCTCGGAGACCGTTCTCGCCGCGCTTGCCGCCAAGGGCTATAGCGAGGCGACGCCGATCCAGGCCAAGTCGATCCCGTCGCTGCTCGAAGGGCGCGACCTGCTCGGCATCGCCCAGACCGGCACCGGCAAGACCGCCGCGTTCATGCTTCCCTCGATCGACCGCCTGGTCGCTTCGGGCAAGCGCGCCCAGCCGCGCGGCTGCCGCATGCTGATCCTCGCCCCGACGCGCGAGCTCGCCAGCCAGATCGCCGACCAGGCCCGCCACTATTCGAAGGGCACGCGCCTTTCGGTCGCCACCGTGTTCGGCGGCACCTCGATCCACAAGAACAAGACCGACCTCGCCAAGGGCGTCGACATCGTCGTCGCCACGCCGGGCCGCCTCGTCGACCTGATCGACCAATGCTACGCGATCCTGCTCGGGATCGAGATCCTCGTCCTCGACGAGGCCGACCAGATGATGGACCTGGGCTTCATCCATGCCCTGAAGCGCATCGTCCGCGAGCTGCCGTCGAAGCGCCAGACCCTGTTCTTCTCGGCGACCATGCCGAAGACCATCCGCGAGCTGGCCGGCCAGTTCATCAAGGACCCGGTCGAAGTGAAGGTCACTCCCGAGGCGACGACTGCCGAGCGTGTCGACCAGAGCGTCACCTTCGTCCGCCAGGACGAGAAGCAGGCGCTGCTGACGATGCTGCTGCGCGAGACCGAGATCGATCGCGCGCTGGTGTTCACCCGCACCAAGCACGGCGCCGACCGCGTCGTCCGCCTGCTCGCGGGCAACGGCATCGCCGCCAACGCGATTCACGGCAACAAGAGCCAGCCGCAGCGCGAGCGCGCGCTCGGCGAGTTCCGCGCAGGCAAGGTGAAGATCCTGGTCGCCACCGACATCGCCGCGCGCGGCATCGACGTGTCGGGCGTCAGCCACGTCTTCAACTTCGAGCTGCCGAACGTGGCGGACCAGTATGTCCACCGCATCGGCCGCACCGCGCGCGCCGGCAAGGACGGCGAGGCGATCAGCCTGTGCGCCGATGACGAGCGGCCCTATCTGCGCGACATCGAGCGGCTGATCCGCCAGAAGCTCACCGTCGTGCCGCTGCCCGAGGGCTTCGTGGCTGCTGCGGAGAAGATCAAGTCGACCCGCGTCAATGTTGCCCCGAGCCGCGACGAGCAGAACGGCCGCAACGGCCGCGCGATGCAGCGGGACGGTCGCCGTCCGGGCGGCGGTCAACCGCAGCGCGGTCGCCCCGGCGGCCAGCGCGAGGATCGTCCGCGTGGCGACCAGCCGCGCCGCGACGGCCATGCTCCGCGTCCGGAAGCAGCTGGCGCCGCAGCCGGCGAGCCGCGGCCGCGCCGCTTCGACGCGCAGCCGCAGGGCGAGCAGCCCCGCAACTATGCCCGCCCCAAGCGCAAGTGGCAGCCGCGCCCGACCAATGGCGGCCAGCGCCAGGGTGGCCAGGGCGGCGGCCGGGGGCGCTAAGCCTTCCGAAATGACAATATGGTTCGGGCCGCTCCCTCGGGAGCGGCCCGTTCAATGTGCGGGGCCGCCCTGCATCGACAACGCCATCGCCTTGACGTCCGCCAGGTGCCGCGTCGCATTGGCAGGGTCCGCACCATCGCTGTAGCGATAGACGTTCACCGCGCGCCCGGCCACAGCCGTCATGCAACCGCTCACTGCACGCACGCTATCGCCCTTTTCGGTCCTGAGGGTGACGACGCCCGCCATATAGACACAGGCATCGTCATGCCCGAGCCAGCGGATGCCGCCATCTATGGTTGCCTTCTGCCCGGTCACGCTCGCGAAGCTACGCTCGATGTCAGGCGCCAGCCTGGCAGGATCGATCGCCGTCTTCACCGCCGGATCGTCCAGCGCCTTGACCACCTCGGCGATCAGGTCGGCCCGCGAAATGGCGACGGTCAGGAGCGCCTTGGTGGTCTTCAGGATATAATAGTCAACGAACTGGGTCTCATCGCCGCACTTGTGCAGTGTCAGGTTGGTGACGTTGGCATCATCGCTCGCCGCAACGAGCTGGGCGATCGCAACGCCCTTGCCCCGCGGAAGGCAAAAGCCCTTTGGAATGGGCATCGCGATCTCCACGCCGGTCACCTGGAAGCGCGCGTCCTGCGCAAAGACCGGCACGGCGAGCGCCAGCGCCACCGCGCCCAATATCGTCCGGATCATCATTCCCCCCTCGGCGACAAAGCGTCGCGATGTTCAATGGACTGCCCCCATGCCCGGCGAGCGAACTACCGCCGCCGCGCCCGGATCGCAGCATCCTCCTTGCCGGCGATCAGCCGCATCGCCCGGTCGACACCAACACCGCCTTCGGATGCGCCGGCGCGCTGGGCCGCATGATAGAGCTGCAGCGCACGCGGATAGTCGCCCGCCTGCTCGGCGCAGAGGCCCAGGTCGAAGGTGATCGACGGGTGATTCGGCACTTCCGCCGCCATCGCCTCCCAACCCGCGCATGCCCCGCGCACGTCGCGCTTGGTGAGCTTGACCAGCTCCTTGAAGCGCTTCGCCTGATCCTTGCTCATCCCCTTGTCGCTCTCGCGCACCCGGATGTCATAGGTCGAGATGGTCGGCGCGATGTCCTCGCGCACCGCTTGGCCGAGGCTGCGCACCGCATCGGCGATGACGTCCTCCACCGGCCCCGGGCGGTCATTCTTGCCCTCGCACCAGCTGCTTTCCTGGCTGAACGGCTTGGTCGCCGAATAGACGATGCGGCCGTCGCGGTTGCGCACGATGCGCAGGTCGGCCTTCACGGTGACGGTCCGGCGGCGGCAGCGCAGCTCGACCTCTTCCTCGCGCACGCACTTCTTCTGGTCGGCGCTGTCCTTCTCGACGCAGCGCCTTTCCTTCCGCTTGAAGGGCTGCTCGTCGACACCGGTGGTCACGCCGCCGGTAAGCGAGCCCTCGGCATTGCCCTGGCCGGCATAGCCGCCCATCAGGTCGAAATGCGTGCCCGACAGGCCCTGCTCGATCGCGCGTGCGAGCGCGGGGCCGTCCTGCCCGGCGATGCGATCGACCGAAAGCGAGCGGAGCAGGCTCGCCTCGCGGTTCGGCGCGGCGAACTCGCCGGTGACCTTCAGGACTTCGGCATGCGCGATGCCCGCGACGAGAGCGGCGAGCACGACGCCGCCAAGAATCCGCTTGTTCATTCCCCCAACCCTTCCCCCAAAAGGATGTTGCGGGCGCCGTTTACCATACGAAACGATTCGGTACACGCCGTGTCGCGGCCAGTTTGGGAGAGTGTTCGAGGAGAGCGACTCGGACTCGGGTTGCATCCCTGTGACACCGATGCTAACCGCGCCGCGACCCATAGGGGGCCGTATGGGGTGTCCGTCAGAGTAATACTTTGATGGAGCCGGAAATCGGCCCCCAATTCATATGGGGCTGAACCCGAACCTCCGAGAGGAACCCGATCGCGTGGAGAATTCCGCCGGTATCCAGGCAAGCCTAAGCGGACGCTACGCTACCGCCCTGTTCGAGCTCGCGCGTGATTCGAAGGCGCTGAGCCAGGTCGAGGCCAGCCTCGGCACCGTGGCCAAGGCGCTTGCCGAATCGACCGACTTCAAGGCGCTGACCGCCAGCCCGCTGGTGTCGCGCGGCGATGCCGCCAAGGCCGTCGCCGCCGTCGCCAAGAGCCTGAAGCTCGACGCCATCACCGCGAACTTCCTCGGCGTGCTCGCCGAGAATCGCCGGCTGGGCAAGCTTCCGGCGATCATCCGCTCCTTCCGCCAGCTCGCCGCCGCGCATCGCGGCGAGACGACGGCGGAGGTGATTTCCGCGCATCCGCTTTCCGCCGATCAGGTCGACGCGCTCAAGCAGCAGCTGCGCACCCGCGTCGGCCGTGAAGTGACCGTCGACCTTTCGGTCGATCCCTCGCTCCTTGGCGGGCTGGTCGTGAAGATCGGCAGCCAGATGATCGATAGCTCGATCAAGACCCGACTGAACTCCCTCGCGCACGCGATGAAAGGCTGAACATGGATATCCGCGCCGCAGAAATCTCGAAGGTCATCAAGGACCAGATCGCCAATTTCGGCACCGAGGCCCAGGTCTCGGAAACCGGCCAGGTGCTCAGCGTCGGTGACGGCATCGCGCGCATCCACGGTCTGGACAATGTCCAGGCCGGCGAGATGGTCGAGTTCGCCAATGGCACGCAGGGCATGGCGCTCAACCTCGAGGCCGACAATGTCGGCGTCGTGATCTTCGGCTCGGACGCCGAGATCAAGGAAGGTGACGTCGTCAAGCGCACCGGCACCATCGTGGACGTTCCCGTCGGCAAGGGCCTGCTCGGCCGCGTCGTGGACGGCCTCGGCAACCCGATCGACGGCAAGGGCCCGATCGTCGCCGAGAAGCGCAGCCGCGTCGAAGTGAAGGCGCCGGGCATCATCCCGCGCAAGTCGGTCCATGAGCCGGTGCAGACCGGCCTCAAGGCGATCGACGCGCTCGTTCCCGTCGGCCGTGGCCAGCGCGAGCTGATCATCGGCGACCGCCAGACCGGCAAGTCGGCCGTCGCGATCGACACCTTCATCAACCAGAAGACCGTCAACGCCGGCACCGACGAGAGCAAGAAGCTCTACTGCGTCTATGTCGCCGTCGGCCAGAAGCGCTCGACCGTCGCCCAGCTGGTGCGCACGCTCGAAGAGAATGGCGCGATGGAATATTCCATCGTCATCGCCGCGACCGCTTCGGACCCCGCCCCGCTGCAGTTCCTCGCGCCCTACACCGGCACCGCGATGGGCGAGTATTTCCGTGACAACGGCATGCACGCGCTGATCGTGTTCGACGATCTGTCGAAGCAGGCCGTCGCCTATCGCCAGATGTCGCTGCTGCTCCGCCGTCCGCCGGGCCGCGAAGCCTATCCGGGCGACGTCTTCTATCTCCACAGCCGCCTGCTGGAGCGCGCTGCCAAGCTCAATGACGCCAATGGCAACGGCTCGCTGACCGCGCTGCCGATCATCGAGACCCAGGCGGGCGACGTGTCGGCCTACATCCCGACCAACGTGATCTCGATCACCGACGGCCAGATCTTCCTCGAGACCGACCTGTTCAACGCCGGCATCCGCCCGGCGATCAACGTCGGCCTCTCGGTGTCGCGCGTGGGCTCCTCGGCCCAGACCAAGGCGATGAAGAAGGTCTCGGGCTCGATCAAGCTCGACCTCGCCCAGTATCGCGAGATGGCTGCCTTCGCGCAGTTCGGCTCGGACCTCGACGCCTCGACCCAGCGCCTGCTGAACCGCGGCGCGCGCCTGACCGAGCTGCTCAAGCAGCCGCAGTTCAACCCGCTGCCCTTCGAAGAGCAGACGGCGTCGATCTTCGCCGGTACCCAGGGCTTCCTGGACGCCGTTTCGGTGCAGGACGTGGTGCGCTACGAGGCGGCGATGCTCGCCGACCTGCGCGCGAACCATGCCGATGTGCTGAAGGACATCCGCGAGTCGAAGGACCTGTCGGACGACGCCAAGGCGAAGCTCAAGGCCGCCCTCGAGGCGTTCGCCAAGACCTTCGCCTGATCCGCAGCCGGTGGCCGACCACTCCCTCCTCGCGTGGACGCTGCTCAGCGTCGGCCTTGTGCTGACGCCCGGGCCGGATACGATGCTCGTCGCGGGTCACGCGGCGCGCGGAGGCGTGCGGGCCGGCCTGGCAGCGGTCTCGGGCGTGGTGCTCGGGGGACTGTGGTACATGGCGCTGTGCGGCTTCGGCTTCCTCAGCGTCCTGTCGGTCTTCCCGGCGCTGTTCACGGTGGTGAAGACCGCCGGCGCGATCTACCTTGCATGGCTCGGCTTCAAGCTGATCCGCGGCGCGATCCAGCCGGCTCCCGCCACCGCCGAGGCGCCTGCCCTGGGCAAGCCCTTCTGGCAGGGGCTGCTCACCACCGCGCTCAATCCCAAGGTCGCGCTGTTCTTCCTCGCCATCCTGCCGCAGTTCGTCGGCACCGGCGCTGACGCCCCGCTCAAGGGCGCGCTGCTGATCGCAGTGCCCTATCTGCTCGGCGGCTTCTGGCTAACCGGTATCGTCTTCGTCGCCGCCCGTGCGGGCCGCGCCGCGAAGCAGAGCAGCGCGATGCGCTGGATCGAGGGCGTTCTCGGCGTCGCATTTGTTGGTCTCGCGGGCCGTCTGGCCCTTGCTCGGAATTCGTAAATGGCAAGTTTGAAGGCCCTCAAGATCCGCATCGGCTCGGTGAAGTCGACGCAGAAGATCACCAAGGCGATGAAGATGGTCGCCGCCGCCAAGCTGCGCCGCGCGCAGGAAGCGGCCGAGGCCGGGCGCCCCTATGCCCAGCGCCTCGAAGGCGTCGTCGCCAGCCTGGCCAGCAAGGTCACGGTGAGCGAGAGCTCGCCCAGGCTGCTCGCCGGTACCGGCAAGGATGACGTCCACCTGCTCGTCGTCGCGACCAGCGACAAGGGCCTGGCCGGCGCGTTCAACACCAACATCGCCCGCCTGGCCCGCCGCCACGCGCAGGAACTGCTCGCGCAGGGCAAGACGGTGAAGATCTACACGATCGGCCGCAAGGGCCGCGCCGTGCTGAACCGCCAGTTCCCCAAGAACATCCTCCACTCGATCGAGCCGGGCGACCTGGGCAAGCTGAGCTTCGCCGATGCGCGCGGCTATGCCGACGACCTGATCGCGCGCTTCGAGGCGGGCGAGTTCGACGTCGCCACGCTGTTCTACTCGACCTTCAAGTCGGTCCTCGCCCAGGAGCCGACTGCGCAGCAGATCATCCCCGTCGCGATCCCGCAGGCCGAGGCCGAGGACAAGAGCGCATCGGGCGCCGCTGCCGTCACCTATGAGCCGGACGAGGAATCGATCCTCGCCGACCTGCTGCCGAGCAATGTCGCGATCCAGCTGTTCCGCGCGATGCGCGAGAATGCCGCGTCGGAGCAGGGCTCGAAGATGACCGCGATGGACAACGCCACCCGCAACGCCGGCGACCTGATCAAGCGTCTCAACACGCTGTACAACCGTCAGCGCCAGGCCGCGATCACCACCGAGCTGGTCGAGATCATCTCGGGCGCCGAGGCACTCTGATGCGTTTCGCAGTCCCCCTCCTGCTGATCGTGGCTGCGGCCCCGCTCGCGGGCTGCGGGGCTGCGCATGATCCGTCGCGCAACGAGCAGCAGGCCGCCGCCGCGCAGAACCGCGCGCCGGACCGCGAGAAGGTGATGGCCGATCGCTGGGGCCAGATCTTCAGCAATCCGGCCGCCGTGGTCGCCGCCGCCAACGACTTCGGCTTCAAGGTCGAAGGCTATAAGGCGGCGGGCAAAGGCTTTGCCGCCACCGGCAAGGTCACCTGGCCCGAAGAGCCCAACGGCATCGCCGTCGAGAGCGCCTTCGAGGCGACCGGCGCCAAGGCCGACACGATCGAGACGATCCGCTTCACCTTCGACGTGAAGCACGCAGAGAAGCTCGATGGCCGTGCCCGCGATTCCTACGGCTATGTCCGTCGCATCGTGCTCGGCTTCCTCGCCCGCTTCGAGGTGGGGCCTGGCGACACGATCAACGGCGCCCTCCAGCGCCGCGAATCGGCGAAGGACGTTCAGCACGGCGTTTCCATCATCGTCGATGCCAACCCGATCAGTGGCGGCAACGCCAAGGATCGCCACATCACCGTGACTTTCACCCGCGTCGGGGCTAGTGCCCCCGCCAATCAGACCCAAGGAAAGTAAGATGGCCACCGCAGCCCCGACCGCAGAGAAGCCCGCGCGC
>Ga0102592_1000712_pt1 | contig 48215 bp, 46 predicted proteins | sample AraplaCol_mMF_r2_FD_76861 | JGI IMG/M metagenome (GOLD analysis project Ga0102592, IMG submission 76861) | Arabidopsis root microbial communities from North Carolina, USA - plate scrape MF_Col_mMF_r2 (SPADES assembly) (version 2) | ecosystem: Host-associated > Plants > Roots > Endosphere...
CCACCAACTCGGTGCTGTGGTTCACGGGCGAAGACATCCCCTTCGTGCCGAACAAGCGTTTTGGCGGCGTGTGCCTGGGCAGCAAGATCGCCCCGATCTTCTACAACACGATGGAAGACGCCGGCGCCCTGCCGATCGAACTCGACGTGTCGCAGATGGAAATGGGCGATGTCGTGGAACTGCGCCCGTATGAAGGCAAGGCCCTGAAGAACGGCGCCGTGATCGCCGAATTCAAGGTCAAGTCGGACGTGCTGTTCGACGAAGTGCGCGCCGGTGGCCGTATTCCGCTGATCATCGGCCGTGGCCTGACCGCCAAGGCCCGCGAAGCACTGGGCCTGGCCCCGTCGACGCTGTTCCGCCTGCCGCAGAACCCGGTCGACACCGGCAAGGGTTTCACGCTGGCCCAGAAGATGGTTGGCCGCGCCTGCGGCCTGGCCGAAGGCAAGGGCATCCGCCCGGGTACGTACTGCGAACCGAAGATGACCTCGGTGGGCTCGCAGGACACCACCGGCCCGATGACGCGCGACGAGCTGAAGGACCTGGCCTGCCTGGGCTTCTCGGCCGACCTGGTGATGCAGTCGTTCTGCCACACCGCCGCGTATCCGAAGCCGGTTGACGTGAAGACGCACCACACGCTGCCGCAGTTCATCAGCACCCGTGGCGGCATCTCGCTGCGTCCGGGCGACGGCGTGATCCACTCGTGGCTGAACCGCATGCTGCTGCCCGACACCGTGGGCACCGGCGGCGATTCGCACACCCGCTTCCCGATCGGCATCAGCTTCCCGGCCGGTTCGGGCCTGGTCGCCTTTGCCGCCGCTACCGGCGTGATGCCGCTGGACATGCCGGAATCGGTGCTGGTCCGCTTCAAGGGCAAGATGCAGCCCGGCGTGACGCTGCGCGACCTGGTCAACGCCATTCCGCTGTACGCGATCAAGCAAGGCCTGCTGACCGTGGCCAAGCAAGGCAAGCAGAACATCTTCTCGGGCCGTATCCTCGAAATCGAAGGCCTGCCCGACCTGAAGGTGGAACAGGCATTCGAACTGTCGGACGCCTCGGCAGAACGTTCGGCCGCCGGTTGCTCGGTGCACCTGAACAAGGAACCGATCATCGAATACATCAACAGCAACATCACGCTGCTGAAGTGGATGATCGCCGAGGGCTACCAGGACCCGCGCAGCCTGCAGCGCCGTATCAAGGCCATGGAAGCATGGCTGGCCGATCCGAAGCTGCTGGCACCGGATGCCGACGCCGAGTACGCCGCCGTGATCGAGATCGACCTGGCCGACGTGCATGAGCCGATCGTGGCCTGCCCGAACGATCCGGACGACGTGAAGACGCTGTCGGACGTGGCTGGCGCCAAGATCGACGAAGTGTTCATCGGTTCGTGCATGACCAACATCGGTCACTTCCGTGCCGCGTCGAAGCTGCTGGAAGGCAAGCGCGACATCCCCGTGAAGCTGTGGGTCGCCCCGCCGACCAAGATGGATCAGAAGCAGCTGACCGAGGAAGGCCACTACGGCGTGTTCGGCACTGCCGGTGCACGTACCGAAATGCCGGGCTGCTCGCTGTGCATGGGTAACCAGGCACAGGTGCGCGAAGGCGCCACGGTGATGTCCACGTCGACGCGTAACTTCCCGAACCGTCTGGGCAAGAACACCAACGTGTACCTGGGTTCGGCCGAACTGGCCGCCATCTGCTCGCGCCTTGGCCGTATCCCGAACAAGGAAGAGTACATGGCCGACATGGGCGTGCTCACCGCCAACGGCGACAAGATCTACAAGTACATGAACTTCGACCAGATCGAAGACTTCAAGGACGTGGCCGACACGGTGTCGATGTAAGCGTCAGCGTTCCCCCGCGGCCCCACCCACACAACGCGCGCGGGGAACAGACCGAAGGCCGATGAACCCCGCAGGCGTGCAAGCGCCCGCGGGGTTTTTTCTTTTGCGCGTCGCGCGCCGCGGCTCGCCGTCACCGGTCGCGCGTGCCGTGTGCCAGCGCTTCCAGCGCCGCGCGGGCCACGACATGCCAGTGCCGGCCCTTCCCGGCAAGGTAGCCCAGCCGTTGCCATTCGGACAGCAGCCGGTTCAGCGTCTCGGCGCGCACGCCCAGCCTGGCCGCCAGTTGCCGCTGGCTTACCGGCAGCTCCACATGCGGCCCGTCCACCGTGCCGAGCCGCAGCAGATAGGCGGCCAGGCGCTGCTGGGCGGTGGTGCTGGCCAGGGTATCGACATCGTCGATGCGCAGCGTCACCGTCTGGGCGGCCAGTTGCAGCATACCCATGGCGAGGGCCGGGTAATCCAGGCACGCCCGATGGAGGGCTGCCCGCGTGATCCGGCATAGCGTGCTGTCCACGGCCGCGCGGGCTTCCACGGGATACCGGGGCTGTTGCAGGAACATCACGATGGCCGCCAGCAACTGGCCCGCCTGCACGTGGTGAATGATCCGGTCTTCTCCGTCGATGCCCATGCGCAGCGTGTCGACGCGTCCCTGCACCACCACGTACCAGTAGTCGGCCGGCTGGTCCTGCCGGAACACGTACTCCCCTTTTTGCAGATGGCGGATCGATGCCCGCGCCAGCAGGTGCTCGCTCACGGCGTGCGGATGCAGCACCGGATGGGTGGACAACATCGCCCGTGCTTCGGCCATCCCCGCGCTGGCAGTCTTGACATTTCTCATTGGTGATTCGACCCCACTCACGAATAATTCGCAAATGATAATCATTTGCAATAGATAGATCACCCTCGCAAGCGGGTGATCCTTGATCGGGGAAAACATCGTGGTTCGTAAATTTGCGTCCTGCCGGCGAATCTGGCTGATTGGCTCGACGGGTGGGGTCTTGGCGCTGGGGTGGCCGTGCCTGGGGGTGGCATCGGTGGCCGGGCAGGTCCATGAGCTGGAAAGTGTGACAGTCAGCGCCACGCGCACGGCCAGTACCGTTGAGGAAACGCCGCGCGCGGTCACCGTCATCACCGGCGAACAGGTGCGCGAGCGCGTGGGCAGCGGCGGCATCCAGGGGCTGCTGGCGGACGTGCCGGGCATCGCATTCGCGCGTACCGGCGGGCTGGGCGGACAGATCGTGATGCGCGGCTTCAACTCCAATTCCGGCCGCTCGATCATGGCTATCGACGGTGACCGCTATCGCGGCCGCACCACGCTCGAATACAACATGATCGATCCCAACTCGATCGAGCGTATCGAGGTGATCCGCGGGCCGGCGTCAGCGCTGTATGGCTCCGACGCCCTGAACGGGGTGGTCAACGTCGTGACGCGGCGCGCCAGGGTGGACCCCGACCAGCCCTTCACGCTGCAGCCGAAGCTGCGCGCGCTGGAATGGAACAGCGTGAACAACATGGTGGGCGGCCGCGTCGAACTGCTGGGCGGCGGCAACGGCTTCGACGTGATGTTCGGTATCAACCACCGCGACGCCGGTGACTATGCCACGCCGATCGGCGATGCCCTCAACAGCGGTTTCAGCTCGACGGGCGCGGACCTCGCCGTGGGATTCCGGCCCAACGCCGATTCGCGCTGGGAGCTGTCGGGGCGCTATGCACGCGTGGTCAGCAAGCGGGCCGGCGGACTGGGTGCGGCCCCCGGCGAGCCGTGGCTCAGCGTGCGCGAGGACCCGATCATCGAGCGCAACGTGCGCGTGGCCTATCAGGGCCGCAACTTCGGCGCCATGGCCGACAGCGTGGATGCCAGTCTCTACGTGCGCGATTTCGATACCGATATCTACCAGCGCAACAGCACTTCGCCGGCGGTCACCGCCTACAACCACATCAAGGTCTACACGCCCACTGTGTGGGGTGGCCATCTGACCGCCATGAAGCAGCTGGGCGAGCATTCCCTCAGTTTTGGTGGCGATTTCTTCAACGAGAGCTTCGATGGCCGCGTGAACAGCGTGCAGCGGTACCGAAACAGCACCGGGGCGCTGGTGGCGGACACCGGATGGCGCCAGATGGAGCGCAGCGCCGACCAGACCAACGTGGGGCTGTTCGTCAATGACAACTGGCATATCAGCGAAAAATGGACGCTTTCCGGCTCGCTGCGCGGTGACATCGTAGATATCCGAATTGGCGACAGCTATGCAGGCGAAGCCGCCAGGCTGACCCAGGCCTACGCCGACAAGACCCACCCACGCCACTATGCCGTGACCGGTGGCATCGGGGCGATCTACGAGTTCGTGCCCAACTGGCAGCTGGTGGGCAACCTGAGCCGGGGCTTCCGCGCACCGTCCGGCATGAACCTGACGATCTCCAGCATCGCCGGCACCCAGCCCACGCTGCCGTCGCCGGACCTGAAGCCCGAGACCAACCTGACAGCCGAAGTGGGCGTGCGCTGGTTCGGCGAACGCGGATGGACGCGGCTGACCGCGTACCAGAGCAAGTACACGGACCTGATCACGCTGCAACGGATCGGCGCCAACCTGTACCAACGCCAGAACATTGGCAAGGCCACCATCAAGGGTGTCGAGGTCGAGGGACGCACGCAGGTCACCCCGCGCTGGAGCGTGGGCGCGTCGGCAGCCTATACCCATGCCCGCAACGACGTGAACGGCCAGCCGCTGCCGTACGTCGCGCCGCTCACCGCCAACGCGTCGCTGCGCTACGAGGGGGCTGGATGGTATGGCGAGAGCGTGGTACGCGCATTCAAGGCCAAGAGCCAGATCGATGCGACGCAGGAGCGCCGGACGGCCGGTTACGCCATGGTCGACCTGTTCTTCGGGCTCGACGTGAACCGCGTGCTCGGCGATGGATGGCGCGACTGGAAGTTGCTGGCAGGCGTGGAAAACGTGTTCAACCAGGTGGGGCGCAATCCCACGGTGACGGAAAACCTTTCCTATCCGAACACGCTGGTGGGCAATCCGCTGGTGGAACCCGGCAGGGCCGTGGTGCTCAAGCTGACGGCGGTGTACTGATGCGCGGCCTGACATCCGGATGGCCGGCCCTGCTGCTGGCGCCCCTTTTCCTGTTGTCGACCGCGCCAGCCGTCAGTGCGACCGAGGTCGAGGACCAGACCGGACGCCGCGTTGCCATCCCGGCCCGCGTGGAGCGCGTGGCGGCGATCCCGATTCCGATCGCCTCGATGGTCATGGCGGTGGATGGCGGTGCCAGCCGGCTGGTGGGTATGCACGCGGCCAGTCGGGCCGACTTCGAACTGGGCATGCTCGGACGCATGTTTCCCGACGCGGCGCGCATGCCGGCCCAGATCGCCGGGGAGGGTTTCGTGCCCAACGTCGAGGCGCTGGCGGCCGCAAAGGCAGACCTGGTGTTCCAGTGGGGCGATCGTGGCGACGACATTGTTCGCCCGATCCGTGACATCGGCCTGCCGGTGATCACGCTGCGCTACGGCGACAGCAGTCTGGCCGCTGGCTGGCTGCGGCTGGTTGGCGCGGGCCTGGGCAAGGCCGAGCGGGGCGAAAGCCTGGCGCGCTGGTTCGAGACCACCCGCGAGGCCATCGCCAAACGTGCTGCCGCGATGCCGGCGGCGGAGCGCCCGCGCGTGCTCTACCTGCAACGGGCGCGGTCTGGCCTGCGCGCGGCCGGCAAGGGCACCAGCATGGACGGCGATATCCGCCTGGCAGGCGGCGTCAATGTTGCGGCCGGTGTCGCGGGCTTTGCCCAGGTGGATGTCGAGCAGTTGCTGGCGTGGGACCCGCAGATCGTGCTGCTCAACAACTTCGAGCCGGGGCTGGCACCGGCCGACCTGTACGCCGACGTGCGGCTTCGTGGCCTGGCGGCAGTGCGCGAGCGCCGCATCTACAGCTATCCGCACGGCGGATTTCGATGGGACCCGCCCAGCCAGGAAACCCCGTTGACGCTGGACTGGCTGTTCAGCCTGTTCCATCCGCAACGGGCCGAGCCGGGCGTGCGGCCACGTATCGCCGAGGCCTACCGCATGCTCTACGACTATCGCCTGAGCGAGCGCGATACCGACGACCTGCTGAAGCTGGATGCCAACGGCGCCAGTGCGCACTACCGGGTGCTGTTCGGGGCGGGAGGGAAGCCATGACGCCGACCCGTCCGCTTGCCACTGTGCTGCTGCTGGCGGCACTGCCACTCATCGCCTTGTTTGCGTTGGCTGCGGGCCGCTACGCGATCGATCCCGGCACGGTGCTGCGCATTCTGTCGGCCCCGCTGCTGGGCCAGGGCGACTGGAGCCCGATGCAGGAGAGCGTGGTGCAAGGCGTGCGCCTGCCGCGCGTGCTGCTGGCGGCGCTGGTGGGTGCCGGGCTGGCCGGTGCCGGTGCGGCGCTTCAGGCGCTGTTCCGCAATCCGCTGGCCGAGCCGCAACTGCTGGGCGTGTCGTCGGGCGCGGCGTTTGGCGGCGTGCTGGCGTTGCTGATTGTCGGCGACGGCTGGCCGCTGGTTGCCAGCGCGCTGCTGTGGGGCATGTTGTCGCTGTTCGCGGTGTACTGGCTCGCGGGCGCACGCCATGGGCAGGCAGCGCACGGCGGTGGCACGGTGCTGCTGGTACTGGCGGGCATTGTGGTCAATGCGGTGTTTGCCTCCGGCGTGTCGCTGATCAAGCTGATGGCCGATCCGCAGAACCAGCTGCCGGCCATCATCTTCTGGCTGATGGGCAGCCTTGCGGCCGCCGACTATCCACGGCTGCTGCTGGCGTTGCCATGTATCGGACTGGGCCTGTTGCTGCTGTATGGACTGCGCTTTCATCTGATGGCGCTGGCGGTTGGCGAGGCCGATGCGCGCAGCCTGGGCGTGCCGGTGGCGCGCGTGCGGGTGCTGGCGCTGCTGGCGGTTGGCGTCATCACGGCGTCCAGCGTGGCCGTATGTGGCGTGGTGGGCTGGGTTGGGCTGGTGGTGCCGCACCTGGTGCGCATGAGCTGCGGCGGCGACCACCGGCGCTTCCTGCTCCATACCGTGCTGGCCGGTGCGGGTTATCTGATTCTGGTCGACACGCTGGCGCGCACGCTTACGCAGATGGAAATTCCGCTGGGGGCATTGACTGCCCTGCTGGGCGCACCGGTGTTTGCCCTCCTGATCCGCAGGCTCGGAGGCGCCGCCAATGGCTGACATCGTTTTGCAGGGCGATGGCATCGGCCATTGCTATGGCGCGCACACCGTGCTGCGTGACGTGCGCCTGCAGCTGCCCCGCGGCGCGCTGTGCGCGTTGATGGGCGCCAATGGGGCGGGCAAGTCGACGCTGCTGAAGATCCTTGCCGGCCAGCTGGCGCCGTCCGTCGGACAGGTTGGGCGGGTGGGCCGCATGGGTTTCGTGCCGCAGGAAGTGCATCCGGCCTTGCCCATGAGCGTGCTGGAGATGGTGCTGCTGGGCCGCGCCGGTGGCGTTTCGCTGCTGCGGACACCGGGCCGTGCCGACTATGCCGCCGCCCGCGACGCGCTTGCGCGGGTAGAGGCCACGCATCTGGCAGGGCGCACCTTTCTCTCGCTGTCGGGCGGCGAGCGCCAGTTGATCGTACTGGCACGCGCGCTGGCGGCCAATGCGGATGTGCTGCTGCTGGACGAGCCCTGCGCGGCCATGGACTGGCACAACCAGGCGCTGACGCTGCAACTGCTGGCCGAACTCGCCGCCGACGGCATGACGGTCGTGTTCAGCACGCATGCGCCCCAGCATGCGCTGGAGTTCGCCAGCCATGCGTCGCTGCTGTTCGCCGATGGCACGCACGCCTTCGGGCCGCCCGACCAGATCATGGACGAGGCCGCCTTGTCACGCCTGTACCGCGTGCCGGTGCGCCGCGTGCGGCTGGAAGGACTTCCCGACGCTGGCACGGCTGTGCCGGTATTTTCAAAACCGCTGATGGAGATTCAGGAATCATCGCTATGAACAATGTCCTGCACGTCCGTGCCATCTCTCATGAGCTGCCGGCGTTCACCGCGCTGCTGCAGGCGCGCGGCATGGTGTCCCGCTCGCTGCGCAACCTTTGCGACGCCGACTTCCTGGGCCGGCGAGCCATCCTGATCGAAGCGCATATCGATCAACGCACGTTGATGGACCACCGCGCCGTGCTGCGCACGCATCTGGACGCTGGCGGCACGCTGGTGTTCAACGGTCATCTGGTCTATCCGATCTTTGACGAACTGGCGCCCTATCGCGTGGCGGCGGGGCGCAGCGTCAAGGATCTGATCGTCGAGCGGGTGCATGCGCATCCGGTGTTCGACGGGGTGTCTTGCGACGACCTGAGTTTCCGGCGCGGCGTGGCCGGCTTCTATGGCCGGGGCGCCAATCCGGCGCCGCCGGGTGCCGTGGTACTGCATCGCCTGCAAGAGGACGGCTCGCCCCTGGACTGGGTGTGGCAGCGGCCCGCGGGCGGCCAGATCCTGATGCATGGCGGCAACACCTGCTGGATGTATCTCGACGATGCGAGCAGCGCGGCGCGCATTGGCCCGCAGCTGTTGGACTGGATCGAAGCCGGCGCGCCAGCGCTGCCCGGCAATCAAGGGGAGTAGTGCATGCGTATCGCTTTCGTGGACGGTGGCACTTATTACCATCACGCAACCTTCAACGACCCGGCGCTGCGCCGGTATTTCGATGACAACATCCATGCGCCGGCGCTGGCGCGCGCAGACCTGGCACAGGTCGATTGCCTTTACGTTGCCAGCCGGCAGAACCCGGTAGACCTGATTGCCGCACGCGATGCCATTGCAGACTTTCTGGCGGCGGGCAAGCTCGTCGTGGCCCTCGGCGAAAGCCGGGCCGATCTCTGGCTGGACGACGTGCAGTGGCGCCCGGGGGAAGTCAATTTCTGGTGGTGGCGCGAACCGGGTGCCGACTCAGGCCTGCGCGTGGGCGACGCGGGTCACGGCCTGTTCGAACGGATCAGCCTGACCGATGCCACCTGGCACCGGCATGGCGATCTGGTGACGCCGCCGGGCGCGGTGTCGGTGGTGAATACCGTCGACGGGCAGTCAGTGCTCTATGACGACGCGGCTAGTGGTCCCGGCCGGCGGATCGTTACCACGCTCGACCCTTGCTATCACCACGGCAGCTATTTCATGCCCGCCGCGTCGCGCTTCCTGCATGGCTTTCTGCCCTGGCTGAAGGACGGTGCACCGGCGCGCGCGGCGTCGGACTGACGCGACTGAAGGGACCGACGAGCAGACAACAAAACGCCCGGCGCAGCCTTGCGGCCGTGCCGGGCGGATCGAACCCGCCGGTTCGACGTTACTTCGACTTCGCGCCGTCGGTATAAGGATCGGGCTTGCTGGTCTTGGCGCCGTCGGTGTACGGATCGGGTTTGCCTACGCGTGCGCCATCGGTATAGGGGTTGTACTTGTCCGACTTGGCGCCGTCGGTGTACGGATCGGCCTTGGCCGATGGTGCCAGGTCAGTGCGGGTCGACTTGTTCGCGCCATCGGTATAGGGATCGAACTTGCCGGCCTTGGCGCCGTCGGTGAACGGATCGGCCTTGCCGGCCTTTGCTCCCTGCGAATAGGGATCGAACTGCTTGTTCTGCGCGTGCGCCAGCGGTGCCATGGCAATGGCTGCCGCCGCGACGATCAGGCTGGAAATTACTGTCTTGCTCATGGGAGCCTCGCCAGATTGGGGCGCGATTCAGGGGCCCGCCCGAGTGCGCCCATCAAGCCATCGGGCAGGCGGCATGACGCAAGCCTGGGTTTGCTGTCTCTGCAAGGATAGTCCCTGACGCTGAAACGTGCCGGCACACGGTATGCCGGTGCCGGCACGTTAGCCGGAGGTGCTAGTGGGACTTGCCCTTGCGCTCGCGCGACGTCTCGCGCACATGAACGGCCGGCACGTCGACCACATCGCCATCGGGCGTGGCGACTGCCGTCACGTCGGGCATCACGGGCATCGCCGGCAGCAGCACGGGGATGCCGAGCCAGTGGCCCCAGGCGTCCGCCCAGGCACGCTGGGTGGCCGCGCCAAGCTCCAGCATGGCGTTCATGTAGTGCATCGGAATCGACATCATCGGCATCTGGTTGGTCCACTGCCGCGCATACAGCTCCTCGGGGTCCTGGGGCAGGAAGCACGATGCCCAGTCGAACTGGGTTTCCTCGACGATCGATCGCGAGAAGTCGGCATTCAGGCCCATCATCTTCTGCCAGTTCTCAAGCAGCTTGGTGTCGAACGTGGCAAACGGCTGGAAGGCCGCCGGCGGAAACGCGAACGGCTGGAATGGCCACATGGCCCAGGGAGTCGTGGATTGGCTTTGCATGCTGGAAGGCTCCAGGTTGTAAACCAGTAAGAAAAGTGCAGTGCGATAGGTGATGCAAGCGTGCTGCAAGCGCGGGATGTGCCAGTCGATTGAACGGGTGACCGGGCGGGGTGCTGCCGGCTTCTCGTGCAGGCACCACGGCATCCCTTGGGGGCGACCACCACATCGTCATCCATGACGGACCCCCGGTCAACCGGCAGTTGTCCCGTGTCCTTCGCGATTCACGATGCATGGGTGGCACGGAAGTCGCTGGGTCTGGGCACCTATCGTGCAGGAGCCATGCGTCATGACAAAGACAGCCCAGTCATCGAAAACACCGGCAAAGACCACGCGCCATCGGCCGCATAGCGGCAAGTCGCGCCGCAAGGCACGCCGCTGGTCGCAGCGCGTGACGGACAGCAGCGACGCGATGGATCTGCAACCCGACGTGTTCAAGTCGGATTCGCCGGAAACCATTGCGAAGTCGTTGAAACAATCGGCCACGCACAGCCGGCGCCGCAAGGGCACACCGTATCAGTCCGCAATGTCCATGCTGAATTTCTACATCAACCGGGCCGGCCGCAACCTGCCTGAAGCGCGGCGCGCCACGCTGCAACGGGCCAAGCAGAAACTGCGCGAAGCATTCGGGCGCGCGTAGCTGGCGTCACATCTTGCGGGGTCACATGGCACATGCCGTTGCGCCACAGGCACAATACGGGCTGAAGATTCAGGCGGATCGTGACCGGGAGGGGAAATGGAACTGCGGCAACTGCGCTACTTCGTACACGTGGTGGAGCTTGGCAGCATGGGGCAGGCGGCCCAGCGGCTGGGCGTGGTCACGTCTGCGCTGAGCCAGCAGATCAGTCGCCTGGAGAGCGAGTTGTCCACACGGCTGCTGCAGCGCACGTCCACGGGTGTGGTGCCTACCGATGCCGGGCTGGCGTTCTGGCGCCAGGCGCAGCTGGCACTGCGCCACGCCGACGATGCGGCGCATGCGGCGCGTACGGCACGGCTGTCGGGCCATGTCAGCGTGGGCATGGCGCCCAGCACGCTGGCCGTGCTGGGGCCGGCGTTCATGCTGGCGATGCGCGACCGCTATCCCGATATCCGCATGCATCTGGTGGAAAGCCTCTCCGGCGCCCTGGCGACGATGATCGGGGCGCGGCAGCTCGACCTTGCCGTGCTGTTCCAGCTGGAGCCGGGACAGCGCTGGAGCAGCATGCCGCTGCTGGAAGAGCGCCTGTTCGTGATTGCCCGGCCGGACCAGCCGGGCCTTCCGGACGCGAAGACAATGCACCTGGACGCCATCGGCGACCTGCCGCTTATCCTGCCAAGCGGCGCCCACGGGCTGCGCGCGGTACTCAATGCGGCATCTGCACGCAACCAGCGGCCACTGAATGTGGTCGCCGAAATCGATGGCCTGGCGATGCTGATGGATGCCGTGCGCGCCGGTATCGGCGCCACCATCCAGCCGGGCGCGGCCGTGGCACGCCATCTGGGCGACCCGCTGACGCTGATCGAGATTGTCGATGCCGGGGTGAGCCGCCCCAACATGCTGGTGAGCCTGTCAGACGACGAACTGTCTCCCGCAGGGCTTGCGGCGCGCAGCGTGCTGGAGCAGGTGGCGCGCGAACTGGTGACGGCAGGCCGGTGGCCCGGGGCCACCCTTCACAAATCCTGAACACCGTCTGCCGGGTCGGGGCTGGCGCACATGACGCACGACCCGTAGAGTCGGGGGAATTCGAACGATTCCAACGATTCCCGCAGGAGACTCGCATGACCCCACGCATGCCGCGCCGCATCGCGCTGAAGGCGCTCGGCACCATGGCCCTGGCTGCCGCCATCCCGGCCCCCTTTACCACCGCTGCCTTCGCTGCCGATGCATGGCCGTCGAAGCCGATCACGCTGGTCGTCCCGTTCGCGTCGGGTGGCACCACCGACATCATCGGGCGTGCCGTAGGCCAGCGGCTGGGCGAGGCGCTGGGCCAGCCGGTGGTGGTCGACAACCGGCCCGGCGCCGGCGGCACGATCGGCGGGGCGCTGGTGGCGCGCGCCAATCCTGACGGCTACACGTTCCTGCTGGCGACGGTGGCGCACACGATGGCGCCCGGCATCTACAAGACGCTGCCCTACGACTTCCAGAAAGACCTTGAACCGATCGGCATGGTGGCGCTGACGCCGAACGTGCTGATCGTGAACCAGTCGATTCCGGCCAAAAACGTGCAGGAACTGGTGGCCTATATCAAGGCCAATCCGGGCAAGGTCAACTACGGTTCGGCCGGTATCGGCAGCACCGAGCACCTGTCGGGCGAGCTGTTCCGCGCGTCCACGGGCACCGATATCGCGCACGTGCCCTACAAGGGCGGCGCGCCGATGATGACCGACCTGATCGCGGGCCAGATCCAGATGGCGATCGAGACCAGCCCGTCGGCCAATCCGCATATCAAGAGCGGCAAGGTCAAGGCGCTGGCGGTGACGTCTGCCAAGCGCTCGGCCGCCTATCCGGGCGTGCCGACCGTGGCGGAAAGCGGCGTGCCTGGCTACGAAGTGACCACCTGGTACGCGCTGATGGCCCCGCATGGCACGCCCGAGGCAGTCCGCCAGCGCATGAGCGCCGAACTCGCCAGGGTGCTGAAGCAGCCCGACGTGCAGAAGCGATTCGACGAACAGGGCGTGACCGCCGGCGACATGACGCCGCAACAGCTGGCGGGCTTCATCAAGACCGAAACCACCAAGTGGACCAAGGTGGCGAAGGATTCCGGCGCAAAGGCCGAATAAGCCGGATCCGGCCGAGTCTGGGGCCCGAATCTGGGGCCGCCGCCGCGCCCTTACATCGCGCGGCGGATTTCCGATACCCCGAACGCCGCCAGCGCCAGCCCGACCACCCGGTCGATCCACTGGCGCAGGCGCGTGCCCAGCGCATGGCGCGCCCCCGTGACCATCGCCACCAGCACGCACCACCATGCGATCGATCCACAGAACACCCCCAGCACCGTGGTCATGGCGATGGTCGTCGAGAACGGCCCGCGCGGCGCCAGCGTGGCGAACAGCGCGGCAAACATGATGATGGTCTGCGGGTTGGTCAGCGTCAGCAGGAAGGCGCTGGCGAATGCACGCAGCCCCGACCCGTTGCCGCGCAACGTGGCTACCTGTTCGGTCGGTTTCTGGAAGAACGTGCGCAGTCCCAGGTAGAGCAGGAACAAACCGGCGGCGATATGCAGCGGCTTGTCGTAGGCCAGCATGAATTGCGACACCCCCACCAGCCCCAGCGCGGCCACCAGGCCATACGCGGCATCGCCACAGGCAATGCCAAAGCCGATCGACAACCCGGTGCGCGGGCCATCGGTCAGGGTGCGGCGAATGCACAGCATCCCCATCGGGCCGACCGGCGCGGCAACGGCCAGGCCAACGCCGGCGGCAGTCAGGAAAAGGGCGGACAGGGACATGAAGGGGGCTCGATCGCTATTGGTATGGTCTGCCGATTCTAGCGGCTAGGCCGCCGCAGGGGCCACGCCGCGCGCCAGCACCTGCGCCAGTTCCACCGCCGGCACCGGGCGGCCGAACAGCCAGCCCTGGCCGTAGTCCACGCCCTGCGCCCGCAGGAAATCGGCCTGGGCGCGGTCCTCGATGCCTTCGGCCACCAGCTGCAGCCCCAGCGACTGCGCCATGGCGATGATGTGCGGCGCCACGGTGCTCGACGCGGCCTCCTGGCCGATGGTGTCGACAAAGGACTTGTCGATCTTCAGCGCGTCGACCTTGAAGCTCTGCAGGTACGACAGGCTGGAGTAGCCCGTGCCGAAGTCGTCGATATAGACCGGATGGCCCGCGTCGCGGAATGCCTGGATCGTGTCGCGCGCCACGTCCGGTTCCAGGAAGCCGCGCTCGGTGGCCTCGATGCGGATCTGGTCGGGCGAAATGCCGGTGCCGCGCAGGCGCGCGGTCAGCACACCCAGGAAGCGGCGGCTCTTCAGGTCTTCGGCGCCGACATTGATCGATACGTAGAACGACGGATGCCGGCGCAGCAGCGTGCCAAGCTCGGCCAGCACGATATCGAGCACCTGGTCGGTGATCTGCTGGATCAGGCCGGCGTTCTCCGCCATTGGGATGAACAGGTTGGGGCGCACCAGCCGGCCGTGCCGGCGCCAGCGGACCAGCGCCTCGACGCCCACGCACTGGTTGTCGGCCAGCGAGACGATGGGCTGGTAGTGGACGGCCATCTCGTGGCGCCGCACCGCCCCGCGCAACTCGCCTTCCAGGCTGAAGCGGCGCGTGGCGCGGCGCCAGACCAGGAGGCCCAGTGGCACGCCGGCCGCCAGGCCAACCCCCAGGCCCCCGACCAGCAGCGCCTTCCAGTTGGTCAGCAGCGCCGCACGCGGCGCCAGCACCACCACCGCCAGCGGCATCGTGCGCGACTTGCGCAGGACGATCGACGCGTCGTCGTCGCTCGCGGCATCGCCGCCCGATCCGTAGGCGTGATCGGCATAGGCGCGTTGCAGCCGCGCAAGATTGGCGCCCTGCGACGCCGCGAAGATGCGTCCGGCGTCGGTCTGCACGGCGGCCAGCATGCGCGATTCGCGGTCCACCACGTCGACAAAGGTCTGCGGGTCGAGCCCGACATAACTGCCATTGCGACCCAGCAGCATCGAGCGGCGTGGCGCGGCAAACGGGTTGGGCTGGTCGAACCAGTAGTCCAGGCCGTCGGGCGTGCGCCAGTCGGGCGGCGGCAGGATGAACTGGTCGGCCTGCACGGCGCCCAGCAGGGCCGAGCACAGCCGCTTGCCGCCCCGGTAGGCGCCGGCGTCCTGGATATGGCGATAGGTATAGGTGATGCGCCGCATCTCCACCAGATGCGATGACGAGCAGGGGTCCTCGCGCAGCGATTCCAGGTCCTGCAGCGCGTTGAGTGCCTGGGTCATGACCGTTTCGGCGCGCGTGACGGCCGCGTCGGCGAACACGCTCAATTGCTCGGATTCGCGCCGGCTGGCTTCGAGCTGGGCCATGAACACGCCGATCCCCACCGGGAACAGCGTGGCCATCGTCGCCAGCGCGATCGTCACAACCAGGAACCAGCTGCGCTGCATCGGGAGCCCTCAGGAGAGTGCGCCGCGGAGGGCGCCCACGGCGCTGCGCGCGCCGTCCCATTCACAAACCGGATTTGACAGTGTTGACAGTTGTTGCCTGATACCTGGAGTGGGGTCTTGCGTTGTTGCACCACAAAATCACGCGCCTGCTCTGGGGAGCATAGCTAACAATGGCCGCTCATGTCTGATACTTTGAGACTGTTTTTGCAATTTCCAACGACGACATGGCGGGGGCTGCCCCAGCGGCAACATGGCCCTGACCACAGGGTAAGGGATATTCGCCTACGCCCGAATTCATCCCGATGGAGGGTTGGGGAGCGTCGTCGCAGTGGCGCAAGCCCGACATGCGACGGATTCACAGGAGCCACCATGAAAGATACCGATGCGGCGCGCCCGACCTGGCGCTTCGACCACCTGAACCTCTCCGCCGGCAGTCACAAGGTGCTGGAAGACTTCTTTGGCGGCGTCATGGGCCTGCAGCCGGGCTACCGGCCGCCGTTCCCGTTTCCGGGCGCGTGGCTATATGCCGGCGATCAGGCCGTGATCCACGCCGTGGACGACACCGGGCTCGATGCGGGGTCGGGCGCACTGCAGCTGGGCCATATCGCGTTTCGCAGCGATGGGCCGGCGGCGCCGGTCATCACCCAATTGCGTGACGGCCCGTGGCCGTTCCGCGTGGCCCGCGTGCCGGCGGACAACACGCTGCAGATTTTTGTATCGCTGCCAGGCGGGCTGGTGATCGAGCTGGACATGCCCGACGACGGCACGGTGCCAGCAGGCCGCTGAAGCGGCCGGGGCTGCTAGGACTTGATGCCTGGCACCATGGCGGCCACGCGCGCGTCGCCGTCCAGCGCCGCATGCGGGCCGTGGCCCGGCGGAGATCCGGGGGGAGATCCCATCGGGGGGCCGTCTGGTGATCTCGGCGATCCCGGCGATCCCGGCGGGCCGGGCGGGAACGATTCGCGGGGGGCCGTCACTGCCGGGTCCACCACCAGCATCAGCGTGGCGATATAGCGGTCCTTTGCCTCGCGCACGGCGCCAAATGCCGTGTCGCCGGCCCGCAGCGCGATGCCGTCGTTGCTGTTCAGCGTCTCGCGCAGCCGCTTGCGGCGGTAGGCCGGCAGCTGCGTGTACAGGTACTCGTTGAGCGCATCGGGCAGAAAGCACTGCGTGGTCAGCAGCGTGCGGCGCCCGTCGATCACCTTCATGTGCAGGTGCGTGGCGCGGCCTTCATACCAGCCCGGATAGATGGTGCGGAACGCGGCCACGCCATCGGCGCCCACAGGCTGGCTGCCGCGCAGGTAGGTCTGGCCTTTGGTGGACACCCGCTGGCCGTGATCGTCGAACTGACCGGCATAGCCCGAGTACACGCCCGCGGCGTTGCAGTGCCACAGATCCACGCGCTTGCCGGCCAGGGGCCGGCCGTGCACATCGACCACCGTAAAGCGGATATCGAGCGGTACGCCCGACTGCCCCTCGGTAATGTCCTGGCGGACCTTGCCTGCATCGAAGTAGAACGGTCCCTCGGTGGTCTGCGCCGTCAACGGGAGCGGGGTGGCGGTGGGCAAGGCCTGCGCGCCAACAGATGCCGGGCGCGACAGCGTGACCAGTCCGGCGCCGCCGAGGGCGGCCGCCAGCAGATGCCGGCGGCGCGAGGTGGATGGCGGCTGCGAAGAATTTGCGGACATCGCATCTTCCATCAGGAAATGAGATGTCCAGTGTAGCGCCGGGCCGTGGGCGGCAGTATTTCCGCTCTGTGTCGACCCGGCTACGCTTTTTTGACGGCAGCCGCCGGGCTGCCGCGCCTCAGATGGCCGACTTCAGGACCGCGCCGGTGGCGAAGAAGCTCTCCAGGTTGTCGAACACCAGCCCGGCCATTGCCGCGCGGGTCTCGTGCGTGCCGCTGGCAACGTGCGGCAGCAGCACGACGTTATCCAGGCCGAACAGCGCTTCGGGCACCTTCGGCTCATGCTCGAACACGTCCAGGCCGGCACCGGCAATACGCTTGTGCGTCAGGGCATCGACCAGCGCCGCTTCGTCGACCACGGTGCCGCGCGCGATATTGATCAGGTAGCCCTGCGGACCCAGCGCCTTCAGCACATCGGCAGACACCAGGTGGCGCGTCTCGGGGCCGCCCGATGCCGCGATCACCAGGAAGTCGGCCCATTCGGCCAGTGCCTGCAGCGACGGCTCGAAGCCGTAGGGCACGCCATCCTGCGCCTTGCGGCCGAAGTAGCGCACTTCCATGTCGAAGCCGGTGGATCGTTTGGCGATGACCCGGCCGATGCGGCCCATGCCGACGATGCCCAGACGCTTGCCGCTGACACGCGTGGTCAGCGGATACGGGCCCTTGAGCCAGTCGCCACGGCGCACGTAGCGGTCGGCGGCGCTGACCTGGCGCGCCGCGTCCATCAGCAGCGCAAACGCGGTATCGGCCACGCAGTCGTTGAGCACGTCGGGCGTGTAGCCCACGGCAATGCCCCGCGCGCGGGCAGTGTCCAGGTCCAGCTTGTCCAGGCCGACGCCAAAGCTGGAGATCACGCGCAGGTTCGGCAGCGTGGCAAGCATCGCGGCGTCAACGCCGGTGGCGGCACGCGTGGTCATCGCCACGAACTCGCCACCGTGCTGCGCCAGATACGCGGCGGGGTCGCCTTCGGCCCAGAGGGGATGCACGTCGAAATGCTCGGCCAGACGGGCTTCGGTCTGTTCCGGGAGCCGGCCATGCTGCAGGAGGCGGGGTTTCATGCGAGAAGAGTCCTTTTGTTATGGAAATGTCCGGGCGCGCGATCAGTCGGCGCTCAGGTGATTATCGGCGATGATCCTTGCGTAACGCTTGCGGTCGTTGGCGATGGTCTCGGCAAACTGCTGCGGCGTGCTGCCTACCGGAATCGCACCCTGTTCGATCAGTTGCTTCTTGACCTCGGGCATGGCGACCACCTTCTTCACGTCGGCCGCGATCTTGTCGACGATGTCTTTCGGCGTGCCGGCGGGCGCCAGCAGGCCCACCCACGAGCCGGACTCGGCGTTCTGGATGCCGGCCTCGGCCAGCGTGGGCACATCCGGCATCGACGGCGAGCGCACACTGCCGGTCACGGCCAGCGCACGCAGCTTGCCGGCCTTCACGTGGCCGGTGGTTTCCAGGATCGACGCGAACAGCATGTCGACGTTTCCGGCCATCAGGTCGGTCATGGCCGCGCCGCCGCCCTTGTAGGGCACGTGCAGCATGTCGGTGCCGGTGGCGGCCTTGAAGATCTCGCCAGACAGGTGCGGCGAGCCGCCCGTGCCCGAGCTGGCGAACGTGAGCTTGCCGGGCTTGGCCTTTGCAAGTGCCACCAGTTCCTTCGGTGTTTTGGCGGGCAGGCCCGGCGTGACCACCAGCGCGAACGGCAGCTCGGCCATCATCGTCACGGGCACGAAGCTGTCCGGCTTGTAGTTGAGCTTCTTGTACAGGAACGGGTTGATCGACTGCGTGCCGACATTGCCGGCCACCAGCGTGTAGCCATCGGGCTTGGCGCGCGCGGTCAGTTCCAGGCCGACATTGCCGGCGGCGCCGGGTCGGTTGTCCACCACCACCGGCTGGCTCCAGATCTGCGACAGCCGCTGTGCCACGAGGCGCGTGCCGATGTCGGTGCCGCCGCCGGGCGTGAACGGCACGATGATGGTAACGGGCCTGGTCGGCCATTCGCCCTGGGCGTGGGCGCCAAAGGCAGCGGTCACGGCCAGGGCCGCGGCGGCGATGCGGGCAATCTTCAACATGGGTTTGTCTCCGGAATTGTTATAGGCAGGTGGGTCTGGGCCGATCGCGTCAGCGTCCCTTGGCCTTGCGCCACGCGGCGAAATCCGCGCGCGCCTGTTCGGTGGTTGGCGGATAGAGCCCGATGATCGAGCGGCCGTTGCGCACTTCCTCGGTCACGAAGTCTTCGAACGCGGTCATTTCCACGGCTTCGGCGGCAATCTCCTCGGCGATGTGCCAGGGAATGACGACCACGCCTTCGGCATCGCCCACCATCACGTCGCCCGGAAACACCGCCACGTCGCCGCAGCCGATCGGCACGTTGAATTCCAGCGCCTGGTGCAGCGTCAGGTTGGTGGGAGCCGACGGACGATGGTGGTAGGCGGGCATTGCCATCTGCGCGATCTCGGGCGAATCGCGGAAGCCGCCATCGGTGACAATGCCCGCGCCGCCGCGCTGCATCAGCCGCGTGACCAGGATCGATCCGGCCGATGCGGCACGGGCGTCCTTGCGGCTGTCGATCACCAGCACGGCACCGGGCGGGCACTGCTCGATGGCCTGGCGCTGCGGATGGTTCGGGTCCTGGAACACGGTGATGGGGTTCAGGTCTTCGCGGGCCGGGATATAGCGCAGCGTGAATGCTTCGCCGACCATCGTGCCGGCGTCAGGGTTGAGCGGGCGCACGTCCTGGATGAACTGGTTGCGCAGGCCGCGCTTGAACAGCGCGGTACAGATCGTGGCGGTGCTGACGGTCTTCAGCGCGTTGCGCAGGCTGGAACTGAGCGGGGTCATGGGGGTAGCCTCAGTAGATGCTCGGTTCGCCCACGGGCTCGCCGAAGTCGGTTTGCAGGAAGTCGAAGTCGCAGCCGTCGTTGGCCTGGCGAACGTGGCGCGAGAACATGTAGCCGTAGCCGCGCGCATAGCGCGGAGGCAGCGGCGTCCATGCGGCGCGCCGCGCGGCCAGTTCTTCGTCGGACACCTCCAGGTGGATGCTGCGCCGGTCGATGTCGACCGAAATCAGGTCGCCCGTCTTCACCAGCGCAAACGGCCCGCCGATGTAGGCCTCGGGCGCCACGTGCAGGATGCAGGCGCCATAGCTGGTGCCGCTCATGCGCGCGTCTGACATGCGCAGCATGTCGCGCACGCCCTGTTTCACGAGTTTTTTCGGAATCGGCAGCATGCCCCACTCCGGCATGCCGGGGCCGCCCTGCGGGCCGGCGTTGCGCAGGATCAGGATGTGGTCGGCCGTGACATCGAGGTTCTCGTTCTCGACGGCGGCCTTCATCGACGGATAGTCGTCGAACACCAGCGCCGGGCCGGTATGTTTGAAGAAGCGCTTCTCGCAGGCGCTGGGCTTGATCACGCAGCCGTCGGGCGCGATATTGCCGCGCAGCACGGCCAGTGCGCCTTCCTGGTACAGCGCGTTCTCGCAGGTGCGGATCACGTCGTCGTTGTGGACTTCGGCGCCGGCAATGTTCTCGCCCAGCGTGCGGCCCGTGACGGTGGGCGTGTCGAGATGGAGCTTGTCGCCGATGCGGTTCATCAGCGCCGGCAGGCCCCCGGCGTAGAAGAAGTCCTCCATCAGGTATTTGTCGCCGCTGGGCCGGATGTTGGCGATCACGGGTACATGGCGGCTCATGCGGTCGAAGTCGTCCAGGCCGATGTCATGGCCGGCGCGACGCGCCATCGCAATCACATGGATGATGGCGTTGGTGGAGCAGCCCATCGCCATGGCTACCGCAATCGCGTTTTCGAACGACTCGCGTGTCTGGATGCGCTTTGGCGTCAGGTCTTCCCAGACCATGCCGACGATGCGCCGGCCTGCTTCGGAACACATGCGGATGTGGTTGGCGTCGGCCGCCGGAATCGACGACGCACCGGGCAGCGTCATGCCGATGGCCTCGGCAATCGCGGTCATGGTGCTGGCCGTGCCCATCGTCATGCAGGTGCCGTGGCTGCGCGCAATGCCGCCCTCGATGCCGATCCACTCGGTCTTGCTGATATTGCCGGCGCGGCGCTCGTCCCAGAACTTCCAGGCGTCGGAGCCAGAGCCAAGAACCTGGCCCTTGTAGTTGCCACGCAGCATCGGGCCGGCGGGCACGTAGATGGCCGGCACGCCAGCGCTGGTGGCGCCCATCAGCAGGCCGGGCGTGGTCTTGTCGCAGCCGCCCATCAGCACGGCGCCGTCGATCGGGTGCGAACGGATCAGCTCCTCGGTCTCGATGGCGAGCAGGTTCCGATAGAGCATGGTGGTCGGCTTGACTGAGCTTTCGGACAAGGAAATGGCCGGTAGCTCCACGGGAAAGCCACCGGCCTGCAGGATGCCGCGCTTCACGTCTTCCACGCGCTGTTTGAAGTGCGAGTGGCAGGGGTTGATGTCGGACCACGTGTTGATGATGGCGACGAGTGGCTTGCCCATCCATTCATCGGGCGCGTAGCCCATCTGCATGATCCGCGAGCGATGCCCGGACGAGCGCAGGTCGTCGGGCGCGAACCAGCGCGCGCTGCGCAGCTGGTCCGGCGTCTTTTTTTGTGCCGTCATCGTTGTCTCCACCTTTGAATCCTGCCAGTCGCCTAGTTGTACGACGACTGGGGTTTCGGGAATTAAAGCACTAATATATTAGTACGTCAACGCGGGGATTTCCGCGGCGCTTCGGCTAGAATCGCGCCGAACATTCCAGTCATTTACGCATGGCCGCCACGCTACCCAACCCTTCCGCGCAGTTCCAGTTCGACCGTACGCGCCAGGCGGCGCCGCAGGTGTTCGAGCATATGCGGGACCAGATCATCTCGATGGCGCTGCCGCCGGGCACGGTGCTGTCGCGCCCCGAACTGGCGCTGCAGTACGGCATCAGCCAGACGCCCGTGCGCGATGCGCTGATGCGGCTGGCCGAAGAGGGGCTGGTCGATGTGTTTCCGCAGCACGCCACCCGCGTCAGCCGTATCGATGTGGCGTTGGCGCGGCAGGCGCATTTCCTGCGCCGCTCGGTGGAGGTGGAAATCGTCCGGACCCTGGCGGGCGCGCCCGATCCGGCTCTGGTGGAACGCCTGCGCGCCACGGTGGCGCGCCAGCAGCGGATGCTCGAACTCGACGATCTGGCCGAGTTCACCGCCAACGACCAGTATTTCCATCGGCAGCTCTACGAGGCCGCCGCCGTGCCCGACCTGTTCGGACTGGTACGCCGCCAGAGCGGGCATCTGGACCGCTTGCGCCGGCTGCACCTGCCGATTCCGGGCAAGGCCAACGCGGTGCTGCGCGACCATACGGCGATTGTCGACGCGATTGCCGATGGCAATCTGGCCGCGGCCGAGACCGCGCTGCGCGACCACCTGACCGGCACGCTTGCCAACGTCGAGGAAATCCGCTCGCGCTTCCGCGATTACCTGCGCTGACGCTCCCGCCCGCCAGGCGCGATTTGGCCGGGGCGTTTGTTTTTGGCAACGGCCAGCCCGCCATCTACCCACCCCATGGGTAATGACGCCGTCCGCGCATTCGTCAATGACGAAGAATTTGTCAATTGCCGGTGGAAATTGATAGATTCCAGATGTATTTACTGCCGGGTAGACCGAGATGTCCGCCAGAGTCACCATTACCAGCAGCGATCAACTGGGGCAGGTGCTCCAGGGCGCGCGCAAGATCGCCGGCCTGACCCAGGCCGACGCCGCCGCACGGCTGGCCATCAGCCAGAGCCGCATCTCCCATATGGAACTGAATCCGGAGACCATCAGCGTGGCGCAGTTGCTGGCGCTGCTGGGAGCCTACGACATGGATCTGCACATCGAGCCGCGTGCCGTGCGCGATGCGTTGCTGGAGAAGCTCGATTGGTAGCCCGGCGCGCGGCAGCCTGTGCCGCGTCCGGCCAGTCAGGGCAGGTAGCCCAGCAGCTTCCACCAGAAGTAATCCAGCGGCAGCAGCACCACGAGCGTGATGGCCGCCATGGTCAGGCAAAGCCGTGTGCCGTGGCGCAAGCCCACGCCGCCAAGCTGCATCGCGATCACGATCGGCGGTGACTGGTAGGGGAAGAACACCGTCGAGAACACCGGCACCTGCAGCATCAGCACCGATTCCAGCGGCAGCCCCGTGGCATTGGCCAGGTCGCGTGCCAGCGGCGTGAGCACGGCGGGCAGCGCGGGCAGCGTCGACATCATGCCCAGTACCGCGCCCATGGCCCCGATGGTGCCCACGTTGGCCGCCGTATGGCCCGGCGTCAGCGGCAGCACATGCAGCAGCCCGGCACTGATGGCGCTGCCCAGCCCCGTGGATTCCACCACCGCCCCGAGCCCCAGAAAGCCGGCCACGTAGATCAGCGGCACCAGGTGAACCTGCTCGGTCAGCGCCTTGGGCGACACCAGGCCGATACCGGGCAGCAGGCAGACGATGCACGCGGCCAGCGAAATCCAGGCCGGCGAGATGCCATGCCACGCATCGGTGGCGAACCCGGCCACCGCCAGCGCCAGGATGACGGCCAGCACGCGCTCCTGCGCACCCATCGCGGTCTGCATGGCGGGCGGCTGGGCCGGCATCGGGCCGTTTTCCGGAAACAGCTTGCAGATCACCCAGATCAGCACCACGGTCTTCAGCGCGCCCAGCACCGGGAAATGCAGCAGCAGGTAGCTGCCGTAGCTGAGGTTGATGTGATAGAGCGAACTGGCCGCACCCAGCAGCACGCTATTCGGGATATTGGCCGGCAGGATGGTGGTGGGCGGCATGTAGCTGGCCGCGGCGACGGTCATCACCATGCCGATGCGGCCGTTCGATCCGGCGGCAAAGCCCAGCCGGTCGGCCAGCGCCAGCACGATCGGCATCAGCAGCAGCACGCGGCCCGTGGTGGAGGGCATCAGGAACGCCAGACCTACCGCGCTCAGCGCCACCGTGGTGATCACCTGGGGGTAAGTGCCCACCCGCTTGTGGAAGATGATGTCCGCCAACCGCAGCGCCAGGCCGGTGCTGCGCAGGGCCACGCCAGTCACGGCGCCGCCGAACATCAGCCACCATGCCGTCGACGTGAATCCGGAGAACACCACCGTTGGCGGCGCGATATGGAAGACCACGGCGGACAGGAAGAACAGCAGCGTGGCCGTGGGCTCTGGCAGCACGCCGACGGCCCAGCAGGAAACCGTGGACAGTACCAGCGCGCCGGCCCAGATCAGCGCGGGCGGGGCATGCAGGGCGCTGCCGGCGATCCAGACGGCGCTGACGCAGGCGCCGATCAGCAGCGCGGCACGGATCGAATCGGCCGGGCGGCCCGCCAATGGCGCGGGTTTGGGGGGCGAAGGGGGTGACGGGGGCGTCGGGGGTGTGGTTTCGGGACGTGCTTCGGCGCGGCCGGGTGTGGCTGACATCTTGGATCTGTCTCGCGAGCGGGGCCGGTCGCATGAGGCGCCGATCCTGTTTTATGAGCAAATGTGCTGAGCCGCTATCGTATGGTTGTCTGCTGAAGCAGGCAACTGCCGCGCGCTGGTCAGCGTGTCTTGCGGAAGGTCAGGTTGATGCGCTCGCTGCCGGTAAGTGCGTGATCACCTGCGGCCAGCGGCGCAATGCCGTGGAATACCAGCCGCGACGGGCCGCCCCAGACCACCACGTCGCCATGCGCCAGCCGCACCCTGGCCGGACGATCCGCCCTGCGCAGGCCACCCCAGAGAAAGATGGCAGGCAGGCCCAGCGACACCGACACGATCGGCGCGCGCAGATCCAGTTCATCGCGATCCTGATGCAGGGAAAGCCGCGTGCCGGGCAGGTACCGGTTGATCAGGCACGCGTCGGGCGCGAAACCGGGGTAGCCGGCAGCGTCGGCGGCGTCCAGCGCCAGCGTGCTGAAGGCGCCGGGCATGCCCGGCCAGGGCCGCCCTGTATCGGGATCGAGCGGGTCATAGCGATAGCCGGTGCGATCGGACACCCACCCCCGCTCGCCGCAATTGGTCATCGCCACCGACATCCGCAGCCCTCCCGGCGTGATCAGGTGCCGGAACGGTGAGCTGGCGCTGACTTCGGCCACCGCCTGCAGCAGCGCAGGCCCCATATCGCGCGCAAAACCACGCAGGACGACAGCGCCCGGCCCCAGCGGCTCAACGGCAGGCGGCGTATCGGGATCGGCAGGAAGGGCGTCGAAGAGGTCGAAAGTCATGGCGGCCGCACATCAGGGCGGAGAACGCCCTCAATTTAGCGTATTTGCGCCTTCCCCATTCCCTCCAGCAACGCCTTGTGAAATGCCGCCGGGTCCTGCATCTGCGGCGCGTGGCCCATTTCGGGGAATTCCACCAGTGTCGTGTTCGGGATGGCCTTTGCCGTGGCCTTTGCCAGTTCCGGATAGCGGCCCAGCTTCGGCTGCACGTCGGCCGGGGCGGCGTCCTTGCCGATGGCCGTGGTGTCCTTGTCGCCAATCATCAGCAGCGTAGGCGCCTGGATGGCGCCCATCTCGTAGACCACGGGCTGGGTGTAGATCATGTCGTAGAGCAGGGCGGAATTCCATGCCACGATCTGCTTGCCCGGGCCGCGGTACATGCCGGCCAGCATCTGCACCCAAGGCTCGTATTCCGGCTTCCACTGGTTCACGTAGTAGGTGGACTTCTCGTAGTTGCGGATGCGGTCGGCCGTGGTGTTCAGCTCGCGCGCGTACCACTGGTCCACCGAGAGTGATGGCACGCCCTTGGCCTTCCAGTCCTCGAGCCCGATCGGGTTCACCAGCACCAGCTGCCTGGTCTCCTGCGGATACATCAGCGCGTAGCGCATGGCGAGCATGCCGCCCGTGGAGTGGCCCATCACGGTGACGTCGCGAATGCCGATCGACGACAGCAGGTCATGCGTGTTGCGAGCCAGTTGCTGGAACGTGTACTGGTAGTGCGCGGGCTTGGTCGACTTGCAGAAGCCCACCTGGTCCGGCGCCACCACGCGGTAGCCCGCGCTGCTGAGCTGGCGGATGGTCTCCTGCCAGGTGGCGCCGCAGAAGTTCTTGCCATGCAGCAGCACCACCGCGCGGCCGTTCGGCTTCTCGGGTTTGACGTCCATGAAGGCCATCTCGATGGGCTGGCCCTGGGACGAGAACTTGTAGCGCTGGACCGGATAGGGGTAGTCGAACCCTTCCAGCTCCGGGCCGTAGGCGGGCCCGCTATCGGCCGGCTCGGCCGCGTGGGCCAGCGGGGCCAGGGTGGCGGTCAGCGCGAGGGCGGCGAGCAGGAGGGGGCGAACGCGGGACGGGCGAGAGCTGGGCATGGTCAATGGCCGGAGGTGTGAACGGTGGAGTGGGCAGCGGAGTGGACGGGTCAGGTTGACGCGAGGTAACCATATCGTCGCTCAAATGACCGCGCCTTGCGCGCTTTAGTTCCGGGTCGCCAGCATGAAAAAAGCCCGCCGTCCATCCCGCAAGGCGGGAGAGAGGGCGGGCTTTCCGGGGGCGGAACGGCCTGTGACGTCAGGCGAACGTATCCACCTCGCCACGTGCCAGCGTGCGCGGTGCGCGCGGCGTGGCAGGGGCGGCCGGTGCCGCCGTATCGTTGCCGAAGCCGGTGGACTGGCCGAAGCTGCCCCCGTTGCCGGCCTGGCGTTGCTGCTGCTGTTGCTGGCCGCCCGAGTTGGCCTGCGCAAAGCTGTCGGCGCCCACCGAGGTCTGGCCCAGCTGGATGCCTGCTTCGGCCATCGACGTGCGCAGGTGCGGCAGCGCGGCTTCCACGGCGGCGCGTACGGCCTGGTGCGGCGATACGAACTGTGCCTGGGCCTGATCGTTGACCACGTTCAGCACCACCTTCAGCGGGCCCAGGTTGGGCGGATTCAGGTCGAGTTCGGCGGTCTGGTTGCCCTGGGTCGACAGGCGCACCATCTGCTGGCCCAGCGCCTGCGACCACTGGCTGTCGCCGACATTCGGGGCGATGACCGGGCGCGCGGCGGCCGCGGCGGCATTGGCCTGAGCAGCCTGCGCCGGCGTTTGCGCGGCGAGTGCCGATGCCATGGTGGCCGCGCTGCTGGCGTTGGTGGCGCCTGTGTCCACGCCTTCACTGGTGCGTGCGCTGGCCTGTGCGGCGGCGAACGGCGTGACCGGCGCCTGCGCCGGCTGGTTGCCTTGAGTGTTGTCGGCCGGCGCCAGGGCGGGCTGGTTCTGATGGCCCAGGTTGGCATGCTGCTGGCCGGCACCCTGGCCGCGTGCGTCCTGCGCGGCGGCCTGGGCCGGCGCCGCGACCGTGGCGGCGATCTTGTCCGCCGTGGTCGGGGCGTTGTTCTGCAGCGCGGCGCGTTGCTGGGCGATCAGCGCCAGCGTATCGGTCGGGCTCGCGGTGGTGCCCTTTGCCGCGGTGTCGACGGTGGCGGCTGGCAGCTTGGCGTCGGCCTGCGCCTGCAGGGCTGCGGCATCGGCGGCCGGATCGGCTGCCGTGGTGGCCGTGGCGGCGGCCGTTGCAGCGGCTGCGGCGGCCGTGCCCTGGCCGGACGGCAGTGCCGGCAGGCCATTGATCGCGCCGGCATCGATGCCGGCCGTGCTGCCGGCGGCGGGCGCCTGCGGGGCCGGGGGCTGCGTCAGCAGCGCAGCGGCGGCCAGTGCGGCGGCAGCGGCGGCGGCGTCGCCCGATGCGGTGTCGTCGGTCTTGCCGTCCTGTGCGTCATCGGATTTCGTGCCCGGCTTCGCGGCAACCTTGCTGGTGTCCTTCTGCGGCAGCGCGTTGTTGGCGGCGGGCTGCTGCGGCTTTTGCGCGGCACTGTCCTTCGATGCGTCGGCCTGCTTGCTGTCCTTGGCCGGTACCTTCACCTGCGCGGCGGCCGGTGCGGACTGCTGGCCATCCTGGCGGGCGCGCGACAGTGCGTCCTGGAACGGATTGGCGTCGCCGCCCTTGCCCGTATCCGGCGTCTTGAGGTTGCCGAGGGCTGCGGCGGCGTTGCCGACGATCTGGCTGATATCGATCATTGTGGTCTTTGGCAGGTCAGTTGTGGCCGTTCGCCGGCTGGCGGGCAATGCGGGCCGCGTATTCGTCGTTGGCGCGCTGTTCGCGGCGCGTGGCGATCTGTTGTTCGCGCACTTCGGCGCGCGTGATCAGCGTGTCGAAAGAGTTCTGCCGGCGCTTCTGCTGTTGCCAGTTGGCACGGCCGGCCAGCAGGTCGGCCTCGGCCTTGTCCAGCGCGGCGGTCTGCTGGCGGATGGCATGGTCCAGCGAGTCGAGAAAGCGCGAGAAATCCTGCCAGCGGCTGGACGTCATGCCTTCGGCGGCAATGGCCTGCATGCGCGCCCGGTACTCGTGGCGGTACTCGGTCAGCGCATGGAGCTGCTGCTCGGCCTGTGTCCGCAGGCCCTGCAGGCGGCCCAGTTCGCGGGCGGCCTTGTCGGTGTTGTCCTGGGCGAGGTCGGCCAGCGTGTTCAGCGGCGAAGTCTTAGCCATGGTAGTTTGCTCCGATGGTCGCGTGCAGCTGGGCAATCGACGCCTCGTAGTCGGCGCGCTCGTGGATGTCCTGCTGCAGGAATGCCTCCATGCGCGGATGCAGGCGGATCGCGAGGTCCAGCTCCGGATCGTTGCCGGGCACGTAGGCGCCCACGCTGATCAGGTCGCGATTGCGCTGGTAGCGCGACATCAACTGCTTGAATCGCCGTACGGAGGCGAACTGCGGCGGTTCGATCAAGGCGGTCATGGCACGGCTGATCGACGCTTCCACGTCGATGGCCGGATAGTGGCCGGCTTCGGCAAGACTGCGCGACAGCACGATGTGGCCGTCGAGAATGGCGCGTGCCGAATCGGCAATCGGGTCCTGCTGGTCGTCGCCTTCGGTCAGCACGGTGTAGAAGGCGGTGATCGAGCCGCCGCCCTCCGGCCCGTTGCCGGTGCGCTCCACCAGCGTGGGCAGCTTGGCGAAGACCGAAGGCGGATAACCCTTGGTGGCGGGCGGCTCGCCGATCGCCAGCGCAATCTCGCGCTGGGCCATCGCATAACGGGTCAGCGAGTCCATGATCAGCAGCACGTGCTGGCCCTTGTCGCGGAAATACTCTGCCAGGCGCGTCGCGTAGGCGGCGCCCTGCATGCGCAGCAGCGGCGAGCAGTCGGCCGGCGCGGCCACCACCACCGACCGCTTGCGGCCTTCCTCGCCGAGAATGTTCTCGATGAATTCCTTTACTTCGCGGCCGCGTTCGCCGATCAGGCCCACCACGATCACGTCGGCGTTGGTGTAGCGGGCCATCATGCCCAGCAGCACGGACTTGCCCACGCCGGAGCCTGCGAACAGACCCATGCGCTGCCCACGGCCAACGGTCAGCATGCCGTTGATGGCGCGCACGCCGGTATCGAGCACCGTTTCGATCGGGGCGCGCATCAGCGGGTTGATCTGCGCGCCCGAGAGCGGCACTTCGCTGGCGGCGGTGATCGGACCAAGTCCGTCAAGCGGACGTCCGGCTGCGTCCAGCACGCGTCCGAGCAGGCCATCGCCCACGGGCAGGCGCTTCGAACCGGGCTCGCGCGGTGCGCTCACGCCCTTGGGCAGCGGCGACGGTTCCAGCGGATAGACGCGGGCGCCCGGCACCAGGCCGGCCACGTCCGATTGCGGCATCAGGTAGAGCCGGTCGGCGCCAAAGCCCACCACTTCGGCTTCGGCGGTGCGCGGGCCGCCATGCGAATGCTGGCCGCCCGGCAGTTCGATCAGGCAGTCACTGCCCACGGGCATGCGCAGGCCCACGGCTTCGAGCACCAGGCCAGCGGCACGCGTCAGGCGGCCGCAGGCGCGCTTGCTGTCGATCTCGGCGATGTTCGACGAGGCGGTAGCCAGCGCGTCGCGCCAGCGGCCGGTATGGGCTGCGCCGGAAGTGGTGTCGGGCGCCGTGGCCTGGGGTTCATGCATGCGGGGGCTCCCACGGATCGTTGCGGCCCAGGGCCTTGATCACGCGCTCCCAGCGCGTTGCCAGCGAGCCGTCCAGTTCTCCGCTGGCAGCGCTGGCGATGCAGCCGCCGCGTGCCACGGCGGCATCGGCGCGCAGCGTCCACCCGGCGGCTTCGAGTTCGCCCTTCAGGTGGGTTTCCACCAGCGTCACGTCTTCGGGGTTGAGCAGCAGGCAGGGCGCGCCGGACAGCGGCGGCTCGGCGTTGATCAGTTCGCGTGCGGCCGGAACCAGCGCGGCCGGATCGATTTCCATCGTCTTGCGCACCAGCTGGCGTGCCACGTCGAGCGCCAGGGAAATCAGCGCATCGGAGATTTCCGTATCGACACGGCCCAGCGCGTCGCGGAAGTTGCCGGCCAGTTCCTGCAGGCGCGCGGCTTCGCTGCGGGCCGATTCCAGGCCGCGGGCATAGCCTTCGCGGTGGCCGTCGCCGTAACCCTGGGTCTGGCCCTGGGTGTAGCCCTGAGCGTAGCCTTCCTTGCGGGCGCCGTCGCGCATCGCGTCCAGCGCGGCAAAGTCGATCGGCGGCGGGGGCGGCGGTTCGACCGGCAACTGCGCGGCCAGCACCTTCTTCAGGGCATCGCGCGGATCGAGCGATTCGGGCTGCCAGCGCTTCCAGGCGTCGCCGCCCATGCTGGAGCGCACGGGCGGCTCGAAACCCTGAAAGCCTTCGTCGCTGCGGTGGACATTGGTGAGCCCGCCGGAGAGACCGCCCGACAGGCCGCCGGAAAGCTTGTCCGGGCCCTGCGCCGCGCCAGGCGCGCCGAAGAATCCGGGATCGCCGCGGCCCGGGCCGCGGCCTGCGGCAAAGCCGCGTTCAAACGTAGGCATCGTCGCCTCCGCCAATCTGGATTTCGCCGGCCTCGGCCAGGCGTCTCACCACCTGCAGGATGGCCTTCTGTTCGGCCTCGACCTGCGACACACGCACCGGACCCAGGGCGTCCAGGTCCTCGCGCAGCATTTCGCCGGCACGCGTCGACATGTTGCGGATGAACTTGTCGCGCAGTTCCTGCTGCGCGCCCTTGAGCGCGACGATGAGCGATTCGGTCGCCACTTCCTTGAGCACGCGCTGGATGCCGCGGTCGTCCACTTCCAGCAGGTTCTCGAACAGGAACATCTCGTCGATGATCTTCTGTGCCAGGTCGGCGTCGTGCGTGCGCACGCCGTCGATGACCGCTTCCTCGTGGGCCGTGCTCATCAGGTTGATGATCTCGGCCGCCGTGCGGACACCGCCCATGCGGCTGCGCTTCAGGCTCTGGCCTGCCAGCAGCTTGGTCAGCACGTCGGTCAGTTCCTGCAGCGCGCCCGGCTGCACGCCGCCGAACGTGGCGATACGCAGCACCACGTCGTTGCGCAGGCGTTCGGTGAAGAAGCCCAGCACTTCGGACGACTTCTGGCGGTCCAGGTGGATCAGGATCGTGGCGATGATCTGCGGATGCTCGTCCTTGATCAGTTCCGCCACCGTGTTGGCTTCCATCCAGTTCAGCGAATCGATGCCACCGCCCGGATCGCGCGACTCCAGGATGTCCTCGATCACCGACAGCGCGCGCTCCTCGCCCAGCGCCTTGTTCAGCACGCTCTTGATGAACGAGCTGGAATCGACGTTCAGCGCCAGGTACTGCTCGGTCTCGCCGCGGAATTCGGCCAGCACCTCGGCCATTTCCTCGCGGGTCACGGCGGACAGGTTTGCCATGGCGGAGCCCAGCTGCTGCACTTCGCGCGGCGACAGGTGCTTGAACACCTCGGCGGCCGAATCCTCGCCCACCGCCATCATCAGGATGGCGCTCTTCTGCAGGCCCTTCTCGGCCGCTCCCTTGCTAGCGTTAGCCTTCGTCATTTGCCATCCAGGTCTTGATTACGCTGGCGACCAGGCGCGGGTCGCGTTGCGCGGCGTCACGCACCAGGGCGAGATCGCTTTCATATTTCGCGGCCAGGCGCAGCACTTCCGGATTGGTTTCCTCTTCCGGCGGCGGCAGCACGGCTTCGGCTGCGGTGGCTTCCGTGGCGTCGGTGGTGGCAGGCAGGGCCGGCGTGGTGTACTTGCGCAGCACCGGACGCGCCACCTTGAACCACAGGAACATGGCCAGCAGGGCCAGCAGCAGGTAGCCGACACCGGTCTTGGCCAGGTCGATCATCTGCGGCTGCTTCCACAGCGGCAGTTCCGGTTCCGTCTTGTTGTCGGCCGTGAACGGGCTGTTGACCACGTTCAGCGAATCGCCGCGATCGGCCGAGAAGCCCATCGCTTCCTTGGTCAGGTTCTCGATCTGGGCCAGTTCCTTGGCGGACAGCGCCTCGGTGATCGGCTTGCCCTTGGCGTCGACCTTGCTGCGGTAGTTCACCACCACGGCCACCGACAGGCGCTTCACGCCGCCCGGCGCCTGCTGCACGTGGCGCACGGTACGGTCGAGTTCGTAGTTGGTGGTGGCGTCGCGGCGGTTGCTGCTCGGGCCGGTCTTTTCTGCCGTCTGCGTGGCCTGGTTGGGCTGCGCCTGGGCCGGCGGGTTCGGCTGGCCGGGCTGGCGCGGCGGCTGCGGCGTGGTGACCGGCGCCACGGCGGCGGCGGGCGGCTGGTTGGACAGCGCGCCGGGCACGCCCCCTACGCCGGAACCGCCCTGCTGGTTCGATTCGCTGGTCTGCTGGCTGCGGATGGCCGCCTTGGTCGGATCCTGGTTCGGCTTGAAGCTCTCGTCGGTATGTTCCACCGACGAGAAGTCGATATCGGCCGTGACCTGGGCGTGGACGTTGTCCTTGCCAAGGATCGGGGCCAGGATCGATTCCACGCGCTTGACGTAGCTCTGTTCCACCTGCTGCACGAACTTGAGCTGGGTGGCGTCCATCGAGCGGTCGCTGCTGCCAGACAGCAGGTTGCCGTGCTGGTCGACGATGGAGATCGATTTCGGCGTCAGTTCGGGCACGCTGGACGACACCAGGTGCGTGATCGCGGCCACCTGGCCTTCATCGACCGCGCGGCCCGGGTACAGCTGCAGCACCACCGATGCGGTGGGCTTCTGGCGTTCGCGCACGAACAGCGTGGGCTTGGGGATGGCCAGGTGCACGCGTGCCGACTGCACGGCACCGATCGATTCGATCGAACGTGCCAGCTCGCCTTCCAGGCCGCGCTGGTAGTTCACCTGCTCGGCAAACTGGCTGATGCCGAACTTCTGGTTGTCCATCAGTTCCATGCCCGTGGTACCGCTCTTGGGCAGGCCCTGGCTGGCCAGGCGCAGGCGCGTCTCGGCAACCTTGTCGGACGGCACCATGACGGCGCCGCCGCCTTCGGCGAACTTGTACGGCACGTTCATCTGCTGCAGCGACTGGATCACTGCACCGCCGTCGCGCTCGGACAGGTTGGTGTACAGCACCTTGTAGTCCGGCTGGCGCGACCACATGACGCCCACGGCAATCGCGGCAACCAGCGCCGCGCCGCCCAGCATCAGGGGCAGACGCGGATTGCCCTTGAGCTTTTCGACCAGGGCCGCGCCGTTCGGCAGGGTGGCGGCGGCGTTCATGCGCGCGTCTCCGGCTTGGCCGGGCATTCCCTGCCCTTACCACTCAGGCCTTCGCTGCCGTTAATCATCTCGGCACGGCTCACTTTACGCTGCTGAAAAAACACGCGCACTCCCCGCGTTAGTTGAATTCCATGGAGTCAGGCGGCAAGACGAGAAACGCGTCGATCCGCCAGATCCGGCACGGTAGCGATGATCGGGCAGACGGCCGCGGAACAATCGGCTGAATAGGCGAGGTTTTTCCGCCGATTTCAGCCTTTGGACAGAGGCGGGCGGCCAGTACAGTGCGAGGGCTGAAACAGGATGACGAGTAGTGTTTTCGTCACATTGATCCTGTCCCGACTGACCAACCTGTACGTGCCATGACCATTTCTTCCATCGAGGGCATGCTCCAGCAACTGCGCGGCCTGGCGCAGGTAGCTGGCGGCGGAACCCCCTCCCAGGCCGCGAATTCGGCTGCCACGGCCGGCTTTGCCGGCGAACTGCAACGCTCGCTGCAACGTCTGAACGCCACCCAGGAACGGGCCTACGGACAGGCCGAGGCCTTTGAAGTGGGCAAGCCCGGCGTGTCGCTCAACGACGTGATGATCGACATGCAGAAGGCCAACATTTCGTTCCAGACCACCGTGCAGGTGCGCAACCGCCTGGCGGCTGCCTATCAGGAAATGATGAACATGCCGGTCTGACGTCCGGTACGCGTCCGGCGCGCTGCGGCGCGCCAACGGCAAAAAGGCCATGCGAGCGAAAGCAGCATGGCCTTATTGCTATGTGGGAGGTTCCCGCCCGGGGGCAGGAACACCGTTCAGACGCGGAAGTACTCCTCGGCCGCGCGTTCGCTGGCCGGCTTGCACACCAGGTCGCCGGCCTGCCCGGCATAGACCAGGCAGTTGCCCGGCGTTTCGCGGTTGAGCACGCTCACGCCCTGGGCCACCACCGAATTGTCGCGCACGTGGCTGCGGCCGATGATGGCCGTGTTCGGATACATCACCACGCCTTCGCCAATGACGGGCGCCACGCCATGGTTCTTGCCAACCGTGGAATTCTGGTACAGCACCAGGTAGTTGCCGTAGGTGGCCTTGGCCAGCACGATGCCCACCGAGTGGCCGATGAAGAACACCTCGGGCATTTCGATCTCGTAGAACAGGTCGATGGCGTTGAGGGCCTTGTTGAGCAGGAACAGCTTCGTACACGCCTCGCCGTTGCGCTCGTTGCGCCAGATCGTATTGGCCAGGTAGTAGAGGTACTGGCAATACTGGGACGAATGCAGGTAGTTGAACTGGCCGGGGCGCCACATGCGCACCGCGTCGATGCACCGGCCGGTGCGGGCCAGCGCCTCGTCGATATGGCGCGTCACCACGGGCAGCAGCGCATCGCCACGGCGGCCGTCCGGTACCAGGTTGGCCACTTGCGCGCAGGTATAGGCCGCGAGCGATTCGCGGGTCTGTCCGATCAGTTCCATGGGCGAACCCCTTCCAGGTAGCCTGCCACCACCGAACGCACGTCGCGCGGTGCCACGCCGAGCGCGTGCAATGCCGCCGTGTTGCATTCCGCAGCCCGTTGCACGGGTGAGTGGCGTGCCAGGGCAATGTCCCAGCCGCCCGCGTTGAAAACCTCGGCCAGCTCGCCGTTCGATACGTTCTGGCCGCTGGCGACATTGAAGATGCCGCCGGCGTGGCGCGTGGAAATGGCAACCAGCGCGTCGACCACGTCATCGAGATGGATGTAGTCGCGCACGAAGCCGGAGTCGCTGTCGAGGCGGAACGCGCGCTCGGTGGCGGCGCGCATCAGCCATTCCGACAGGAATCCCGGCGACTCGGGCGTCCAGTCGAACACGCACGAAAGGCGTGCCACGGCGGTGCGGCCGGCTGCCACGGTCAGGCACAGGTTCTCGCCCAGTCCCTTCGAGAAGTCGTACAGCGCGCGCGGATTGGCCGGCTGCAGCGTCAGGGCTGCCGCCTCATCGCCCACGGGCAGCTGCGACGTGTCGTAGAGACGCGTCGACGACAGGTACACCAGGTGCTCGTAGCGGTTGGCGCGCAGCACGTCGGCCAGCAGCGTGACGTGTGCGGTCACCGTGTCGTACGGCCGTGCGGCGTAGTCGGCGGTGAGCCCCGCGCAGTAGTAGACGTGTCCCAGGTCGCGGGTGAACAGCGCGCGGTCGCCGCGCGCCGGCACCCAGACCTCGTGGCCGGCACGCCGCAGCGTGTCGGCCAGGCGACGACCGACAAAGCCGGCGCCGCCGATTACCGTACAACGCATTGCGATCCTCAGTTGGCCGGATGGTGCAGCGCCGGGTCGCGGTGCCACAGCAGCTTGGGGCTGACGCCCGGCACGACAGCAAAGCCGTCGCCTTGCAGCAGCGCGGGATCCTTCACGGCCACCATGTTGAAGCCGTGTGCAGGGCCTTCCAGGTACACCTTGTCCACCGGCACCAGTTCCACCGGGCGGCCCTGCATGTCGACGTTCGAGTTGAAGTCGCGCACGGCGTAGACGTGATAGCCATAGCCCTTGAGCAGCTGGATGATCTCGGCGTTCTCCAGGCCGCGGCTCCAGTCCACGTAGTGGCGGTGCACTTCGAACACGAGGTTCGGCGCTTCGCCGGCAGGGCGGGCCAGTTGTTTCGCGGCGCCCTTGAAGACGTTGAGTTCGGCACCTTCGATGTCGAGCATGATCAGGGCGAGCTTGTCCAGCTTCTGCTCGGCGCAGTAGTCGTCGATCGTCACCGTCTTGAAGCTGTCGTCGCCCGCGGGGCCGGTGCTGTGCACGGCGTGCGCAAACGAATCGTGGCCTTCCAGGCGCAGTTGCGTGGTGCTGTCCGACCACAGGCCAAGGCGCCAGCTGCGGATGTTGTCCACCTTGTTCAGCTCCGCGTTGTTGCGCAGCATGCCAAGCTGGTCGGCATTGGGCTCGAACGCGTGGCAGGTGCCGCCGGCACGGGCCAGCTGGCGGGCCATCAGGATCACCTGGTCGCCGAAGTAGGCGCCGCCCACCACGGCATGGCCGCCGCGCTCGCACAGCCTGACCAGCAGCTTGGTGGTCTGCGGTTCCCAGACGTGGTCCGGTGCGGCCGGCGTGCTCATCAGGAAGTCGCGGGCGATCTTGGTGCGGTACAGGAATTCGAAGACCGTGCCGTCGGCCAGCGTCTTGCGCAGGCGCGAGGTCTCGTTGTACATCGCATCGACGATCGGGCCGGTGATGTCGTCGCGCACGCTGCCCTCGTAGGCGTCCAGGTCCTGCTCGATGCTCTTGCACAGGGCAATGACCTTGTCTCGGGCGGCGGCGCTGCCGCCCACCGTGCGCAACGCGTCGGAAAGCTTCTGCAAATGTTCAGTCGTCATGGGTGGCTCCGCTAGGGGGTTGTCAGTTTTCAGGGTGAAAGTTGGGTTGCGCGGCCAGTTCGGCCAGCGTGGGCAAGGCCAGGTCCTTGGCGGAGATCAGGCGATCCGCGCAGTGGGGCCAGGCAATGCCGATGGCGGGATCGTCCCAGCGCACGCCGGCGCTGCTGCCGGGCGCGAACGGCACCGTCATCTGGTAGAACACCTCGGACAGCGGCGTCAGGGTCTGGAACCCATGCGCCACGCCTTTCGGAATAAAGATCGCCCGCTGCGCCTCGGCATCGAGCACCACGGCCTGCCATTGCAGGTACGTGGGCGATTCCGGGCGCAGGTCCAGGATCACGTCGTGGACCGCGCCGGTGGTCACGCGCACGAGCTTGTCCTCGGCGTGCGCGCCGCGCTGGAAGTGCATGCCGCGCAGGATGCCCGCCCGCGTGTTGCGCGACACGCTCTGCTGCACGAAGCGCGCATCGATGCCGTGCGCCGCGAATGCGTCCACGCAGACCGTGCGCGCGAAGAAGCCACGCTCGTCGGCCAGTGGTTCGGGGTCGACGATCCAGGCACCGGCGATGCGGGCAGGCGTGAAGATCATGGCAGCACCACGGTTTCGGGGATGGCCACCACGAACCGGCCGCCCCAGGCCCGGATGCCGGCCATCTGGTCCATTACCTCGTCCTTGATGTTCCAGGGCAGGATCAGCAGGTAATCCGGCCTGCGGCTGTCGATGACCTCGGGCGCGAACACGGGGATGCGCGAACCGGGCAGCAGCTTGTCCTGCTTGGCGGGGTTGCGGTCCACGACGTACTCCACCAGGTCGGCATCGATGCCGCAGTAGTTCAGCAATGTGTTGCCTTTGGCGGCCGCGCCGTAAGCGGCGACGCGCTTGCCCTGGCGGCGTGCGTCGATCAGGAAGGCCAGCAGGTCGATGCGCGCCCGGCGCACGCCCTCGGCGAATGCCTTGTAGCGCGCCGTGGCGTTCAGGCCGCCACGCGTTTCTTCGTCCAGGCAGGCCTGCACGGCCGCCGTGGTGCCGTGCTTCGCATGCTGGTGGCACGCAAACAGGCGCAGGCTGCCCCCGTGCGTGGGCAGGTGCTCGATGTCGAATACGCGCAGGCCGGCACGCGCCAGGATCGGCACCAGCGCGGTCAGCGACAGGTACGAATAGTGCTCGTGGTACAGCGTGTCGAACTGGTTTTGCTCCAGCAGGCGCAGCAGGTGCGGGAATTCCAGCGTCACGACGCCTTCGGGCTTCAGCACCAGCGGCATGCCGCCGACGAAGTCATTGATGTCGGGTACGTGGGCCAGCACGTTGTTGCCCAGCAGCAGGTCCACCTGCCAGCCTTCCACGCTCAGCGCGCGGGCGGTGCGCTCGCCGAAGAACAGTTCGCGGCTGTCGATGCCCTTGGCGCGTGCGGCGGCGCCGGTGTTGGCCGACGGCTCGATGCCCAGGCAGGGCACGCCGTTCTGGTGGAAATACTGCAGCAGGTAGCCGTCGTTGCTCGCGATTTCCATCACACGGCTTTGCGGCCCCAGTCCGAAGCGGGCAGTCATCGACGCGACATAGCGGCGCGCGTGGTCGAGCCACGAGGTCGAGAACGACGAGAAGTACACGTAGTCGTCGTGGAAATGGGTCTCGGCTGGCGTGGCGTCGCGCAACTGCACCAGCCAGCAGCTGTCGCAGACCATCGCGTGCAGCGGATAGAACATCTCGCCATGGGCGATGTTCTCGGGCCTGATGAAAGCGTTGGAGACCGGCGACAGGCCGAGGTCCACCATGGTGTGCGTCAGCGGCGCGCCACAGGCGCGGCAGTTCGCGGGGTGAGCGTTGGGTTGAGCGGTCATGCGCAGAATTGGCCGATTTGTCGTTCAGTGATGGCGCGCGCCTGGGTCGGGTCCATCTGGACGGTGCGATACCAGCTGGCCGTGGCGGCCAGCGCCTCTTGCAGCGTCCAGCGTGGCATCCAGCCCAGTTCGGTGCGGGCGCGCGCAGCGTCGAGATACAGGTTGCGCGCCTCGTGGGGCGCGGCGCCCGGCGGGGGGCAGTGTTTCCAGTCGAGTTCCGGCCAATGCGACTGCAGGCCGGCCAGCACGGTGGCGACCGGCAGGTTGTCGCGCGGCTCGGGCCCGAAATTGAAGGCGTCGGCCATGGCGGCGTCGCCATCGAGCAGGCGGCTGCCCAGGCGCAGGTAGCCGTGCAGCGCTTCCAGCACGTGCTGCCACGGGCGGGTGGCCTGCGGGCTGCGGATCTCCAGCGTGCGTGCCGCCGCTGCCGCCCGCGCAGCGTCGGGGATCAGGCGGTCTTCCGACCAGTCGCCGCCGCCGATCACGTTGCCGGCGCGCGCAGTCGCCAGCAGTACGCCACGTTCGGCCAGGAACGACTTGCGATAGCTGGCGGCCACCAGTTCGGTGCCCGCCTTGCTGGCACTGTAGGGGTCATGACCGCCGAGCGGATCGGTTTCGCGATAGCCCCAGAGCCATTCCTTGTTGTCGTAGCACTTGTCGGTCGTGACCACGATCACGGCGCGCACCGACGCGCACGCGCGCACGGCGTCCAGCACGTTGACGGTGCCCATGACGTTGGTCGACCACGTCTGCGCCGGATCGCGATAGCTGGCGCGCACCAGCGGCTGGGCGGCCAGGTGCAGCACGATTTCGGGCTGCGCGTCCTGCATGGCCTGCGCGAGCGTGGCCGCGTCACGGATATCGGCGACGGTATGGCGCACCAGCGCGGCGCGCACGTCGGCGGCGTCGAACAGGCTCGGTGCGGTGTTCGGCGCCAGCGCGTAGCCGCTCACCTGCGCGTCGAAGCGCGCCAGCAGCAGCGCCAGCCAGGCGCCCTTGAAGCCGGTGTGACCCGTGACAAAGACGCGCCGGCCGCGATAGGCCGCGAACACGCTGGCGGGGTTGCCGGTCGTTACCAGATCTTCCACGGTGCCTTGCCCGATTGCCACAGGTCCTCCAGCAGGTTCTTCTCGCGCAGCGTGTCCATCGGCTGCCAGAAGCCGGTGTGTTCGAAAGCAGCCATCTGGCCGCTGCGGGCCAGTTCGCGCATCGGCGCCTCTTCCCACGACATGCCGTCGTCCTCGATCAGATCGATCACCTCGGGCTGCAGCACGAAAAAGCCGCCGTTGATCCATGCCCCGTCGCCACGCGGCTTCTCGGTGAAGCCGCTGACCAGTTCGCTGTCACCACGTTCCAGCGCGCCATAGCGGCCGGGCGGCTGCACGGCGGCGACGGTGGCGCGGCGGCCGTGCGAGCGGTGGAAGGCAATTTCGCGGCTGATATCGATGTCGGACACGCCGTCGCCATAGGTGAAGCAGAACGCCTCGCCCGGCGTCAGGTATTCGCGCACGCGGCGCAGGCGGCCGCCGGTCATCGAATCCTCGCCGGTGTCCACCAGCGTCACGCTCCACGGCTCGGCCTTGCGGTGGTGCACGGCCATGCGGTTCTCGCGCATGTCGAACGTCACGTCCGACATGTGCAGGAAGTAGTTGGCGAAGTATTCCTTGATGACGTAGCCCTTGTAGCCCAGGCAGATCACGAACTCGTTCACGCCGTGGGCCGAGTACATCTTCATGATGTGCCACAGGATCGGCTTGCCGCCGATCTCGATCATCGGCTTCGGACGCAGGTGCGATTCTTCGGAGATCCGGGTGCCGAGGCCACCGGCCAGGATGACGGCTTTCATGCGGTTACCTCTGCTTCTTCGGTGGCGGATTCGGTGACGGGCAGATCCAGCGAAATGCCAAGCACCTCGAAGGCGTTGGGCGGGGGCGAGGCTTCCAGCGCGGCCAGCGTCAGGCCGAACTGGTCCTGCAGCAGCGACGCCAGCGCGGACTTGTCCAGCTGCTGTTCGTCGAGCCACGCTGCCAGCTTGCGATACAGCGGCAGCGCGTAGGGACGCATGCCGATCGCCTCCACGAGCAGTTCGATCGCCGTATCGGGCGCGCCGTTGTGGTACTTGTACTCGGCCAGGCCGTAGGCCACGGCCCAGTGGCGATACCAGGTCGACGTCAGGTTTTCCAGCACGTTGTGCACGGCCTGCCATTCGCCCAGATGGATGTGGGCCGCCACCGACATCAGCAGCGTTTCGGCCGGATACCACTGGCCATTGAAGAAGATGCCCGACTGGCGCGGTTCGGTGCGCGCGGGCACCGCCTTGGTCTCGCTGCACATCGCGGTCAGCTGGTCCTCGAACCAGGCGGCGAAGCGGGGCGCGTCGAACATCTCGCTGCTTTCGGCGCGCGGGCGGATCGACTGGCGGATGTTGTCGAGTTGCTGGACGTCGGCAGCCAGCGCGCAGGCCATTTCCACGTAGCGTTCTTCCGTGTCGCAGATCAGGTCGTCCAGGCCGGCCGCGTGCAGGAACGGCGCCGACACGCGCTGGTGGAACGTATCGCCGGCCAGGCTTACCACGGGCACGCCCATCCAGATGGCGTCGCAGGTCGTGGTACCGCCCGTCACCGGGGCGGTGTCCAGAGCGATGTCGATGCGGTGATAGGTCACGTACTGGTTCTTGCCGTCGCGGCCAATCAGTTCCACCCGGCTGGTGTCGATGCCGTGCGAGGCCATGCGCTCCAGCAGCATGTTGCGCACGTCTTCGCGCTCGCAGCCGGCGGCTTCCACCAGCATCCGCGCATCGGGGCAGCGCGCCAGCACGGCGCTCCACAGGCGCATGGTCTTGGGCCCGAGCTTGGCGATGGTGTTGCACGAGCCGAACGTGATGTGGCCATTGGCCAGCGCCGGCGTGGGCTGCACGCGGTAGCGGGCGTCGTAGATCATCAGCGGATTGGTGACGATCGGGTGGAACGCGCTGAATACCGGCGCGCGCAGCAGCTTTTCGGTGTAGTTGTGCTCGAAGCCTTCCGGGTCGGCCGTCCAGTCGGTCACGCGGTACTCGATCTGCTCCATGCCCGTCGTGCCGGGGTAGCCGAGCCACGTCAGCTGCTTAGGCGCGAGGCGCTGCACCATGTAGGTCAGTGGCGACGCGCCGGTGTAGCCCCCGAGGTCGATCATGACGTCGCAGCGCCGCGCGCGTACCGTCCTGACGACCTCCGCCTCGGACATCTTGTACAGGTTGTGGAACCCTTCGGCGTAGACGCGGATCTTCTTCGTGATGCTGTCGTTGACGTTCGACAGCGAGAATAGATGCACCTCGAAGCGGGTGCGATCGAGGTTGGCGATCAGCGGGATCAGGAAGTACGCACAGGCGTGGCGGCGCAGGTCGTTCGAGAGGATGCCGATGCGGATACGCTGCCCCTCGCTGGCCTGCAGTGCCGGGCCGTCGATCTTCGTGCGGGCGAGCGTGCGGGCCCAGTCCTCGGCTTCGCGGCGCAGCTCCGCAGCGCCGATGGTCTCGTCATACAGCAGCGAAAACAGCAGGTTGGAGCGGTTGACGCGCTGCGTGGGATCCAGCGCACAGGCGCGGCGGAAGACAGGGATCGATTCGATCGTGCTGCCCGATTCGCGCAGCGCCGACGCATAGTTTCCGATGGCGACGGGATCGTTGGGCAGCAGCGCCGCCGCCTTTTCGCCTGCCAGGCGGGCCTGATAGTAGTCGCCGTTGTAGAAGTTCGCCGTGCCCAGCGTCTGCCAGAGATGGGCCGACCCCGGCTGCAGTTCCAGGCTGCGCTGGAGCAGCGGGATGCCCTTGTCGTAGTTCTCCAGCTGGACTTCGAGCGCGCCGCACAGGCCCAGGAATCCCGAGTGGTTCGGAAAGCGGCGCACTCCGGCTTCGGCCAGGCGCAGCGCCTCTTCGTTGTGGTTCAGGCCGGACAGCGCCAGCGATTCGAGGTAATAGCCGTCGGGCATCGTCGCGGCAATGCGCTTGGCGGCCCGCGCGTGCTTCAGGGCTTCCGCATACTTGTTGGCGTTATAGGCATTCCAGGCGTGCTGGATCATCCGCTGCGCGGGACCCATCGAAACGTTCTTGTTCATGGCGTTGTGTGCGTAGGCGCGATGACGGCCCGCGCGAAACGGACGGGCTGATCGATGCCTGCACAGTAACAAGGGACGTTGTGCGCCAGCGGCCGGAACACGGGCCGAAATTGGCGCTATTTCAAGCGGGGCGCCATATGGGTGCCGTTTTCGCCGCCCCGCTCGGCCCGGAAACGGGCAGCCGCGAAAAGGCGTCTGCGAAGGGTGCGCGGGACGGGGCCAGACAGGCGTGTCAGCGCAGGGCCGGCACGCCTTCGGAGACGCCGCCCGGTTCGTCCATCCGGTGCAGCCACGCCAGCAACTCGGCAACGGCCACATAGAGCTGCGGGGGGATCTGGCTGTCCAGATCCACCTGCATCAGCAGGTTGACCAGCGCCGGGGAGCCGTGCACGTAGACGCCGGCGTCGCGGGCACGGGCGATGATGGCTTCGGCGGACATGCCGTAGCCCTTGGCCACCACGCGGGGCGCGTTGTCCTTGGTCTGGTAGGAGAGGGCGACGGCGGCGCCGCGATCGGACGGGAGGTCGCTCATGCTGGCAGGGCGATGACGGTGGGCGTCGACGGGGCGTCCTGGGTCGACACGTTCATGTTTAGCAGCGAGATGCCGCGCGCCTCCAGCTGGGTGCGAAAGTCCGCACGGCCCTGGATCAGCCGCGCGGCGGCATCCGAATCGGCGGCGACGAGGCGGGCCTCCAGCCCCTGCGCGCCAAGCGTCAGTACCGCATCGACGCTGCCAAGCGCCTGCAGGTTCAGCCGCAGGCGGGTGCTCCAGGTAGCCGGCTCGGCCGGATCGCCACTGGCCTCGCGGTCGTGCTCGCGCGTGATTTCCCAGTCGACGGGCATGCCGGGCCACGCGTCGATGGTGGCGCGGAACTGTTGCGAGGCCAGCAGTTCCAGCTGCTGGCGCACCACGCCCTCGCTGGACGGATGAATGGGCGGGCCCGGATCGGGCTGCGCCTGAGCGGCCGGGGTGCTGCCATCCGGCGCATTCCAGCTGGCGACGATGGCGGCGCGCTGGGCCTGGGCGGCGTGATGGCCCTCGTGCGAGATCTCGGCGGTGACCTGATAGGCGTGCGCGGCGGCGGATGCATGCGCGGCCAGGCGCTGCTCGGCCGCGGCGCTCTGCGGCGTCTGCGGTGCCGACGCGGAATTGGGCAGGCTCGGTGCCGCTTCGCCGGCATGCGGCTGGCCGTGCGAACCATGGGCAGGCACGCCGGTAGACAGCGGATAGATGACCGGGCGGGTCAGTTCGGCCAGGATCGCCGCGCTGGGCGGCGGCAGGGCGCTGGGTGCGGCCGGACCGCCATACGGCAGCAAGGCGGCAGGCGCCGGTGCGGCGGGCGAGCCCGCTGCCGGCTGGCCTTGCGGCGGTGCAGTCTGGCTCTGGGCCGGATTGCGCAGCGCAGCCTGGGGTTCCTGCAGCAGCGTGGACAACGGGCGCTGGCCCATGACCCATTGCGTCAGATGCGATTCATAGAACAGTCCGCTCTGGTCGACAAAGCGCGCGAGCGCGCTGGCCAGGTCCTGCGCGGCGCCCGGCTGGCCCGAAGGCGATGTGGCCAGCAGCGGCGAATTCGCACGCGCCGGTACGGCATCGCCGGCTTCGAACAGATCCAGGATCGCCTTGGCGGCAAAGCTCAGCGTTTCGCGCGTGGAAGTGGTCTGCCCGGCCAGGCGCGGATCGGTGCCGCCCGGCATCAGCGCGTTCGGCTGCCGGGCCTGCGCGGTCTCGCCGGTCGACGACTGCACGTCGCCTTGCGACACCTCCTGCACGGGCATCAGCGCCGCGAGCTTGTCGATGGCCAGCGCGGGACGCGATAGCTGTGGGTCCGGTGCCTGATGCGGAATCAGGCTGGTGGGAATCTGGATGCCGGTCATGGACGCGTGTCAACGATGGTAGCGGGTGCGATACGCGTCGCGCCGTTCCCGCCGTCAGCCGGTGGGCGCGCTTCAGATGGCGCCGTAGGCGGCGGTCAGTTCGAGCTTGCGGCGCGAGTTGTTGAGCAGGTTGCCCAGTTCGGCCAGGCGGGGCATGGTCAGGTCGCGGATGCGGGCATCGTAGGCCAGAATGCGTTCCAGCAGCTGGAAGCGGCGCAGGCGCTCGTTGTCGGTGAACGGCACGTTATGGTCGAGCAGGCGCAGGCGATCCACTTCGGCCATATAGACCTTCTGCAGATCGGTCAGTGCATCCCAGTTTGACGCGCGTGCGGCGTCGAGCATCTGCTCGGAGAGCACCAGTAGCTCTTCGTAGCTGCGAACGATGGGGGACATGGCAAACATCATCAGTTGTCCTGCAAAACGGGGGGGGATGCCACGGCCGGCTCGGCCGGCGTGGCGTCTGCGGGTGCGGCCGGATCGATGGCGGCCCATGCCGAGGACAGGTTTTCGAGCAGGGCGTCCACCTCGGACAGCATGTCGGCGTCGCTGTGCAGGTTGGCCAGCATCAGGCGACGCGTCATGTATTCATACAGCGATTCGAGGTTGGCGGAGATTTCGCCGCCCGCCTCGTGGTCCAGCACCGCGCGCAGGCCGTTGTCGATGATGTTGATGGCCTTGGAGATCGCATTGCCGCGCGCTTCGAGCTCGCCGTTTTCCAGATGGAACTTTGCCCGGGCGATGGCCGATCGCGCGCCGTCGTACAGCATCACGATCAGCTTGTGCGGACTGGCACTCATCACCCCGGTCTGGACTCCGACCTGGGCATAGGCGTTGATACCTTGGCGCGCGAACATGGCGATACTCCGATTCTTACTTCTTGGTGCTGGACGTCAGGGCCGAGAACTGCTGCGTCAGGTAGCTGCTGGTCTGGTTCATCTGTGAAACCAGCAGATCGAGCTGCGTGAACTGCGCGCGGTATCGGTCCATCGTGGCGGTGATACGGTCCTGCGTGGCGCTGTACTTCGTTTCCAGGTCCTTCAGCGTCGTCGTGAGACTGTCGGTGGCCGCGCTGAGCGCGCCGCCGGTGGCGTTCAGCCCATCGACGTAGCTGGTGATGGTTTTGCCCAGGCCCGACGCGCCGTTCGCGCCCGAGAAGAAGGCGGTCATGCCGCCGAGGTTGTTGGCGATGGCCTTGGTCAGCTTGTCGTCGTTCACCTTCAGCGAGCCCGAATTCGAGCTGTCGAGGCTGAATTCGACGCCCATGTCGGACAGCGTGACCATGCCGCCCTTGCCGTCGGACATCGGCGTGGTCAGCACCGAGCGCATCTGCGTCAGGATGTTGCGCAGCGTGCTGTCGCCATTGAGGGCGCCCTTGGTGCCGGCGTCGGTGTCGAAGGCCGTCAGCGTCTTGGCGGCCGACAGCACGTTGTTGTAGGCGGTGACAAAGCCCTGCACGGCGTTCTTGATCGACGCGTCGTCGCGCGTCACGCTCATGCTGGTGGTGCCGGTGGCCGTCAGCGTCAGGGTCACGCCCTGGGCAGCTTCGGCCACGGTGTTGCTCTGGCTGGTGATGTCGATGCCGTTGATCGTCAGCGCGGCGTCGGCCGCCTTGACCTTTTCCTGCATGCCGCTCGGCTGCGTGGCCAGGGCCGGATCGAAGCCCACGATGTCGTTCACGGCGCTGTTGTCGGCCGAGACGCGCATCTGCGACTGCGTGCCGGTCTTGTCCGACGTCAGCACCAGGCGGTAAGGCGTGCCGCTGCCGTCGTTGATGATGCTGGCCGTCACGCCGATGCCGGCCTTGTTGATCGAGTCGCGGATGCCTTGCAGCGACGTGTCCGAGCCAATCGTCACGGTCTTGGTGCTGGTCGGCGTGCCGCCGGTGCCCAGGTCGGCGCCGAAGTCGATCGTGATCGTGCCGCCGCCCACGGCAGCGGTCTGGTCTGCCACCTGCTTCGACACCAGGCTTTGAGCCTGGGCCAGCGAGGTCACGTTGATGCTGTAGCTGCCTGCCACCGCGTTGGTGCCGGTGGTGGCGGACAGCACGCTGCTGTTGCCGACCGAGGCCTTCACGGCGCCGAACGTCGATGCGGTAGCCAGCGTCTTGGCGGCGGCCGAGTACGCGTCCAGCACGCTCTTGATGGTGCCGTAGCCGCTCAGTTGCGACTGGTAGCTGCTGGCCTGCGTGTTGATCTGGTCGAGGGCGGTGTTCTCGTTCGTCTGGATCTTGTCGAGCAGATCCTGCAACTGGAGATTGGAGCCGATGCCGATGGAGGAGATTCCGGACATGTTTTTCTACCTGTTGTTATCGCTTCAACTGACTGGGCTTGCGGTACATCACACGGCGTGGCTGACGAACAGCCCCTGGAGCTTGTCGATGGCGCGCGCGAAGCGCAGCACTTCCTCGCTGGGCAGCTGACGGATCAGATCGCCGGTTTCCTTGTCCACGACCTTGGTGATCACGCGGTGGGTGGTGTCGTCGATCTCGAACCGCAGGCCGATCGACGTGGTCTTGAGCACGTCGACGAGTTCTTCCACGGCGGCTGCCATGTTGCCGGGCGTATGGCCCGTGCCGCCATGGTTCCCGGTGTCCTGGGCTGCGGCAGCCGGACGTACAGCCTCGGCGGCGCTGGCCGGCACGGCAGGTGCCGGGCTGACAGCCACGGGTTCGGCGGTGATGCGTGCCGGCATGGATACGGGGGTGGAAGATGCCATGGTCAGCTCCGTCCGGTAGGGCAGGAAAAACACTACGGTTGAAATGCTTTGCAGGCAGTGGTCTGCCTGCAAAACACTCCGGCAAGAAACCGGGCCTTGCGGCCCGGTTTCTTGCGGCGCGGCGATTAACGCAGCAGCGACAGCACGTTTTGCGTGGTCTGGTTCGCTTGCGACAGCACCGACGTACCAGCTTGTTGCAGGATCTGCGCGCGGGTCATGTTCGACACTTCCGTTGCGTAGTCAGCGTCTTCGATGCGCGAACGCGAAGCCGACAGGTTGTTCACCGTCGTGCTCAGGTTGTTGATCGTCGACTCGAAGCGGTTTTGCACTGCACCGAGGCTCGAACGCAGGTTGTCAACCGTTGCCAGGGCCTTGTCCAGCGTGGCCAGCGGGTTGGTCGTGGCAGCTTGCTGGAAGTCCGAAGCTTGCAGCGACGAACCGGTCAGCGTGAAGCCGGCGGTCTGGCCGTTGACCGAAGCGTCGGTCGGCTTGACGGCGATGAACATCGTGGTGGACGTGGCGGTACCGTTGCCGGCAAAGCCCTTCGACGACAGCGCTGCGTCGTCGGCGGCGGTCAGGCCGGTCATGCTCACTTGCACGAACCAGTTGCCGTTCGAGTCAGCCACCACGGTCTGCGCGTTCACGGCAGCCGAGGTGTTCAGGCCCAGAGCGCGCTGGATGTCGGCGTTGGCGATACCCGTTGCCGAAGCAGCGGTCACCGGCGTGGCCGCGCCCAGGGCAGCCTGAGCAGCAGCCGAACCGATCGAAGCCGTGGCGCCTTGCGGGCCGGCAACGCTGAAGCCAGCGACGCCCAGGGTCTTGGACGTGATTTGCTTCAGGGCGATCGAAATCGTTTCGCTGTCGTTGGCACCAACCTGGATCGACATGTTTTGATCCTTGGCCAGGACCTTCACGCCGTTGAACTGGGTTTGAGCCGACACGCGGTCGATTTCCGACAGACGTTGCTTGATTTCGTCCTGGATCGACTTCAGGTCCGACGACGAGTTCGTGCCGTTGGCGGCTTGCACCGACAGTTCACGGACACGTTGCAGGTTGT
>Ga0102592_1000719_pt1 | contig 47754 bp, 43 predicted proteins | sample AraplaCol_mMF_r2_FD_76861 | JGI IMG/M metagenome (GOLD analysis project Ga0102592, IMG submission 76861) | Arabidopsis root microbial communities from North Carolina, USA - plate scrape MF_Col_mMF_r2 (SPADES assembly) (version 2) | ecosystem: Host-associated > Plants > Roots > Endosphere...
GCAAGCTCGTCGTGAAGTCCGGCCAGACCGGCATGGACAAGGTCGGCACGCTGCGTTGGGATCCGGCAACGGCCCAGGCCCGCATGGACAACCTGCTCTCGGCTAACTACACCGACGCCAAGGTTGACGCTGTCCTGTCTCCGTACGACGGTCTGTCGATCGGCATCATCTCGTCGCTGAAGGGCGTCGGCTACGGTTCGGCTGACCAGCCGTTGCCGGTCGTCTCCGGCCAGGACTCGGAAATCCCGTCGATCAAGTCGATCATCGCTGGCGAACAGTATTCGTCGATCTTCAAGGATACCCGCGACCTCGCAAAGGTCACCGTTCAGATGGTTGACGCCGTCATGTCCGGCAAGGAGCCTGAAGTCAACGACACGAAGACCTACGACAACGGCGTCAAGGTCGTTCCCTCCTACCTGCTGAAGCCGGTTACCGTGACCAAGGAGAACTACAAGACGGTTCTCGTTGACAGCGGTTACTACAAGGAAGATCAGCTGAAGTAATTATGAATGGCCGGAACCCGCGTGATTGCGGGTTCCGGTCTTCGATTCTATGATCGCCGGGCCAGTTTCGGTCGCGGCGTTGGGTTTTTAGTCATGGACAATACAATCCTCGAAATGCGGAACATCACCAAGACGTTCCCGGGCGTGAAGGCGCTCGAGAATGTGAACCTCAGGGTTCGCCAGGGTGAGATCCACGCATTGGTGGGCGAAAACGGGGCCGGCAAGTCGACCCTGATGAAAGTGCTCTCCGGCGTCTATCCGGCAGGAAGCTATGAAGGCGAGATCGTCTATGAGGGCGATGTTCGCAATTTCAAAGTCCTGAAGGATTCGGAAGAAATCGGCATCGTCATCATCCATCAGGAACTGGCGCTCGTGCCGCTCCTGTCGATCGGCGAAAACATCTTCCTCGGCAATGAAAACGCCAAGAAGGGCGTCATCAGCTGGGAAGACACATTCAATCGCACCAAGCAGCTTCTGGCGAAGGTAGGCCTTCGCGAATCTCCGAATACGCTCGTGACCGACATCGGCGTCGGCAAGCAGCAGCTCGTCGAGATCGCCAAGGCGCTGTCTAAGAGCGTCAAGCTGCTCATCCTCGACGAGCCGACGGCATCGCTGAACGAAAGCGATTCAGACGCGCTCCTCAACCTGCTGATGGAATTCCGCAGGCAGGGTATCACCTCGATCATCATTTCCCACAAGCTGAACGAGATCCGCAAGGTCGCCGACCAGATCACGGTCCTGCGCGACGGTATGACCGTCAAGACGCTCGACTGTCACAAGGACGAGATCAGCGAAGACATCATCATCAAGAATATGGTGGGCCGCGACCTCGCCGATCGTTATCCGCCGCGCTCCGTGCCGGTGGGCGAGACCATCTTCGAGGTGAAGAACTGGAACGCCTTCCACCAGCAGCATCGCGACCGCCAGGTCCTTCACGACATCAACGTCAATGTCCGCAAGGGCGAGGTCGTTGGCATCGCCGGCCTCATGGGCGCTGGCCGCACCGAATTCGCCATGAGCGTGTTCGGCAAGTCCTATGGCCACAAGATCACCGGCGACGTCTTCGTCGACGGCAAGAAGGTCGATACGTCGACGGTGCGCAAGGCGATCGACGCCGGTCTCGCCTATGTGACGGAAGACCGCAAACATCTCGGCCTCGTGCTGAACGACAACATCCTGCACAACACCACGCTCGCCAATCTGCTCGGCATTTCGAAGAACACCGTCATCGACGACATCAAGGAGATGAAAGTCGCGACGGACTATCGCTCGAAGCTGCGCATACGGTCATCGGGCATCTTCCAGGAAACGGTCAACCTGTCGGGCGGCAACCAGCAAAAGGTCGTGCTGTCGAAGTGGCTGTTCTCCGATCCTGATGTTTTGATCCTGGACGAGCCCACACGTGGTATCGACGTTGGCGCAAAATACGAAATTTATACTATCATCAACCAGCTTGCCGCCGATGGAAAGGGCGTTCTGATGATCTCGTCAGAAATGCCTGAACTGCTTGGCACATGTGACCGCATCTACGTGATGAACGAAGGACGCATCGTCGCCGAACTGCCGAAAGGAGAAGCAAGCCAGGAAACCATCATGCGCGCTATCATGCGCTCAGGGGAGAAGAAACAATGACTCCTGTCAACCCGACATCCACAGAGGAAAGCAACGTCGTTTCGATTGCCGACTATATCCGCGGCAACATCCGCGAATATGGCATGCTGATCGCACTCGTCGCGATCATGATATTCTTCCAGTTCTACACTGGCGGTATCCTGTTCAAGCCGGTCAATCTGACGAACCTCGTGCTGCAGAACTCCTTCATCATCATCATGGCCCTCGGCATGCTGCTGGTGATCGTTGCTGGGCATATCGACCTGTCGGTCGGCTCCATCGTTGCCTTCGTCGGCGCGCTGGCGGCCATCTTCACCGTTTCCTGGGGCATGAATTTCTGGCTGGCGGGTCTGCTCTGCCTGATCATCGGCGGCTTCATCGGTGCGGCACAGGGCTATTTCATCGCCTATCACCGCATCCCGTCCTTCATCGTGACGCTTGCCGGCATGCTGGTTTTCCGCGGCCTGACGCTCACCGTTCTCGGTGGCAAGAACATCGGCCCGTTCCCGAAGGAATTCCAGGTCATCAGCACCGGCTTCCTGCCGGGCGACATGATCGACATCTTCGGTATTCCGACCCAGCTCACCTCGCTGATCCTGACCGTCATCATGCCGGTCATCCTCTTCTACCTCGCCTGGCGCCGCCGCAAGGTCAATGAGAGCCACGGCATCGACGTCGAGCCGATGGGCTTCTTCATCGGCCAGAATGTCCTCATTTCGCTCGCCATCGTCTGGCTCGGCTGGCTGCTGTCGACCTACAAGGGTCTGCCGAACGTTCTGATCGTCATGCTGGTCCTGATCGCGGCGTACAGCTTCGTCACCCGCCGCACGACGATTGGTCGCCGCATCTACGCCATGGGTGGCAATGAAAAGGCGACCAAGCTTTCCGGTATCAACACCGAGCGCCTGAGCTTCTTCACCTTCGTCAACATGGGTGTGCTTGCGGGTCTCGCCGGCATGATCGTTGCGCTGCGCCTGAACTCGGCAACGCCGAAGGCCGGTGTCGGTTTCGAACTTGACGTCATTGCGGCCTGCTTCATCGGCGGCGCGTCGGCTTCGGGCGGCGTCGGCAAGATCACCGGTGCGGTTATCGGCGCATTCATCATGGGCGTCATGAACAACGGCATGTCGATCGTCGGTCTCGGCATCGACTTCCAGCAGATGGTCAAGGGCGCCGTGCTTCTCGCTGCCGTCTTCTTCGACGTCTACAACAAGAACAAGGGCTGAGGCCTAACTCAGCCTGCGCATTCGCAGTCGTATGAAAACGAATTCCGGCTCCTCGGGGAGCCGGAGCGGCGTAGCTTTGCCGTCGCCGAACGAAAAGGATCAGGACCGTGCTTATTTCGCAGATCAAAGGCTCCAACGGAGAGATCATCGTCGCCGCGCGCGAACCGGGTGCCGCCGCCAAGACCGTCAAGGGTGCTACGAGCGTCTACGCTCTGGCGATGGAAGCCGCAGATGGCGGCAAGTCGCTCGTCTCCGTTATCGAGGCGCATGGATATGGCGACGCCGTCGATCTTGAAAAGGCCTATGCCGAAGGCCGTTTCCTGCCGCCGATCACGCATCCGGATGCAGCGCACCTGCACCTGACCGGCACGGGCCTGACGCATCTGGGTTCGGCCGCAACGCGCGATTCCATGCATAAGAAGACCACCGAAGCGGCAGAGGAAACGCTGACCGACTCCATGAAGATGTTCAGGATGGGTCTCGAAGGCGGAAAGCCGGCGGCCGGCCAGAAGGGCGTGCAGCCCGAATGGTTCTACAAGGGCAACGGCTACGGCGCTGCAGCTCCGGGCGCTCCGCTCGTCTCGCCATCCTTCGCGCTCGACGGCGGGGAAGAGCCTGAAATGGCCGGCATCTACGTGATCGCCAAGGATGGCACGCCGTTCCGTATCGGCTTTGCGCTGTCGAACGAATTTTCCGATCACGTCACCGAGCGGATCAACTATCTCTTCCTCGCCCATTCCAAGCTGCGCCCGGCAAGCTTCGGTCCGGAAATCCGGATCGGCGTAGCTCCCGAGGATATCCGCGGGACGTCACGCATCAAGCGCGGCGACAAGGTCATCTTCGAAAAGCCGTTCCTGTCGGGCGAAGCGAACATGTCGCACACTTTCGCCAATCTGGAATATCACCATTTCAAATATGGCCTCTTCCGCGTGCCGGGTGATGTGCATGTACATATGTTCGGTACGGCGACGCTTTCCTTTGCCGATGGCATCAAGGCGGAAGAGGGCGATGTCTTTGAAATCGAGGTTGCCGAATTCGGCCTGCCGCTGCGCAATCCGCTGAAGGTTGCCGCCGAAGAAGAGATCGCCGTCAAGCAGCTCTGATTTCAACTGTGATCTCAAGGGGCCGGCCGCCGCGAAAGCCGCCGGTCATTTGACATAGAGGAGGCTCCAAGGCCATGACCGTCCATCAGAATCTTATTGCCGGCGAATGGACCGGCACGAATGCCGCCGAGAACATCAACCCGTCCGACACGAACGAAGTCGTCGGTCTCTACGCTCAGGCGAGCGCCGAGGATGCGAAGGCTGCCATCGCTGCCGCGAAGGCTGCCTTTCCGGCCTGGTCGCGTTCCGGCATCTGGGAGCGCCACGTCATCCTGAAGAAGGCCGGCGACGAGATCATGGCGCGCAAGGACGAGCTTGGCGCTCTTCTCGCCCGCGAGGAAGGCAAGACGCTTCCCGAAGCGATCGGCGAAACGATCCGCGCGTCGCAGATCTTCGAATTCTTCGCTGGCGAAGCGCTGCGCCTTGCCGGCGAGGTCGTTCCCTCGGTGCGCCCGAACATTGGCGTCGAGATCACCCGCGAGCCGCTCGGTGTCATCGGTATTATCACGCCCTGGAATTTCCCGATCGCCATTCCGGCCTGGAAGATCGCGCCGGCGCTCTGCTACGGCAACACCGTCGTCTTCAAGCCGGCCGATCTCGTCCCCGGCTGTTCGTGGGCGATTGCCGACATCCTGCATCGCGCAGGCCTGCCGAAGGGCGTTCTGAACCTCGTCATGGGCAAGGGCTCGGTCGTTGGCCAGGCCATGCTCGACAGCCCTGACATTGCCGGCATCACCTTTACCGGTTCGACCGGTACGGGCAAACGCGTCGCCACTTCCTCCATCGAGCATAACCGCAAGTTCCAGCTGGAAATGGGCGGCAAGAACCCGATGGTCGTGCTCGACGATGCTGATCTCACCGTTGCCGTCGAGGCCGCCGCCAATTCCGGCTTCTTCTCCACGGGCCAGCGCTGCACCGCTTCGTCGCGCCTGATCGTCACCGAAGGCATTCACGACAAGTTCGTTGCGGCGCTCACGGAAAAGCTGAAGACCGTCGTCGTCGACAATGCCATGAAGCCCGGCACCCATATCGGCCCCGTCGTCGATGCCCGCCAGCTCCAGACCGATACCGATTATATCAAGATCGGCAGGGAAGAGGGCGCCAAGCTCGCCTTCGGCGGCGAGCTCATCTCGCGCGACACACCCGGCTTCTACCTTCAGCCGACTCTCTTTACCGAAGCGACGAACCAGATGCGCATCTCGCGCGAAGAGATCTTCGGACCTGTCGTTTCCGTCATTCGCGTGAAGGATTACGAAGAGGCACTCGCGACCGCCAACGACACGCCATTCGGCCTGTCTGCCGGCATTGCCACGACCAGCCTCAAGCATGCGACGCATTTCAAGCGCAACTCCGAGGCTGGCATGGTGATGGTGAACCTGCCGACCGCCGGCGTCGACTTCCACGTTCCCTTCGGCGGCCGCAAGGGCTCGTCCTACGGCCCGCGCGAGCAGGGCAAGTACGCCGCCGAATTCTACACAACCGTCAAAACCGCCTATACGCTGGCCTAAGACAAAGCGCGATAACCCTGATCGTACGAGGCGGTCAGGGGATATCCTGAGGGACAGAAATTATGAAGAAGAAAGCAGAATGGCCGCGCAAGTTGCGCTCGCAGGAATGGTACGGCGGCACGAGCCGCGACGTGATCTACCACCGCGGCTGGCTGAAAAACCAGGGTTACCCGCACGACCTGTTCGACGGCCGCCCGGTCATCGGTATCCTCAATACCTGGTCGGACATGACGCCGTGCAACGGCCACCTGCGCGAGCTCGCCGAAAAGGTGAAGGCCGGTGTCTGGGAAGCCGGTGGTTTCCCGCTTGAAGTGCCCGTTTTCTCGGCCTCTGAAAACACCTTCCGTCCGACTGCGATGATGTATCGCAACCTCGCGGCGCTCGCTGTCGAAGAAGCGATCCGCGGCCAGCCGATGGACGGCTGTGTGCTGCTCGTCGGCTGCGACAAGACCACGCCTTCGCTCCTGATGGGTGCTGCCTCCGTAGACCTGCCGTCGATCGTCGTTACCGGCGGTCCGATGCTGAACGGCTATTTCCGCGGCGAGCGAGTCGGTTCGGGCACGCATCTGTGGAAGTTCTCCGAAATGGTGAAGGCCGGCGAGATGACGCAGGCCGAATTCCTCGAGGCTGAAGCTTCGATGAGCCGCTCGTCGGGCACGTGCAACACAATGGGTACCGCTTCCACCATGGCGTCCATGGCTGAAGCGCTCGGCATGGCACTGTCAGGCAATGCCGCAATCCCGGGCGTCGATTCCCGCCGCAAGGTGATGGCGCAGCTGACCGGCCGCCGTATCGTGCAGATGGTCAAGGACGACCTGAAGCCTTCCGACATCATGACGAAGCAGGCCTTCGAAAACGCCATCCGCACCAATGCGGCCATCGGCGGTTCGACCAATGCCGTCATCCACCTGCTCGCCATGGCCGGCCGTGTCGGCGTCGATCTGACGCTCGACGACTGGGACCGCTGTGGTCGCGACGTGCCGACGATCGTCAACCTGATGCCGTCGGGCAAGTACCTGATGGAAGAGTTCTTCTATGCCGGCGGCCTGCCCGTCGTCCTGAAGCGCCTCGGCGAAGCCGGCCTCCTGCACAAGGATGCAGTGACGGTTTCGGGCGAGACCGTCTGGGACGAAGTCAAGGATGTCGTCAACTGGAACGAAGACGTCATCCTGCCGGCTGAAAAGGCATTGACGCAATCCGGCGGCATCGTCGTGGTGCGCGGCAATCTGGCGCCGAAGGGCGCTGTTCTGAAGCCGTCCGCCGCTTCGCCGCATCTGATGGTGCACAAGGGCCGTGCGGTCGTCTTCGAAGACATCGACGACTACAAGGCCAAGATCAACGATGACAATCTCGATATCGACGAGAACTGCGTCATGGTCATGAAGAACTGTGGTCCGAAGGGCTATCCGGGCATGGCCGAAGTCGGCAACATGGGTCTGCCGCCGAAGGTGCTCAAGAAGGGCATCACCGACATGGTGCGCATCTCCGATGCCCGCATGTCCGGTACGGCCTACGGCACCGTCGTTCTGCATACCTCGCCGGAAGCTGCCGTCGGCGGCCCGCTCGCCGTCGTCCGCAACGGCGACATGATCGAGCTCGACGTGCCGAACCGCCGCCTGCATCTCGACATTTCCGAAGAGGAACTGGCGAAGCGTCTGGCCGAATGGCAGCCGAACCATGACCTGCCGACCTCGGGTTACGCCTTCCTGCATCAGCAGCATGTCGAAGGTGCAGATACCGGCGCCGACCTCGACTTCCTGAAGGGATGTCGCGGAAGTGCAGTCGGCAAGGATAGCCACTAACAGGCCCGTCCTCCAGACATAGGCCGATGGAAAGGCGGGGTGAGAACCCCGCTATCGTGAAATACTTCTGTCGCGAAATTCCGCCCCTCGTGGTGTTTCGCGACAGAAATTTGCGGGAAGGTCAGGGCCGACGCTTTCGTCTTGAAGGTTCCGAGTTCCGCAAAGAAGACGGAACGCGGAAAATGCGAACCGTCAATGTGGCTGCGGATCGCACCCCCCGATCTGATCATCGATAATCGTCAGCCAGGGCCATCGCTGCACGTACTGTGCGCATTTATCCAGAAATAGGCCACGCTGAGGATTGGCAGGGTTCAGGCGCAGGATGCCGTTCCACATGTCATCCAGGCCGTCAGGCGCATAAAGGCTGCCGTCATGAAGGCGGATGCCGACCCTTGTGCAAAGGGTGAGATAACGGTCGATGCCATCCTCCGCCTTTTGTAGCTTTGGGTATTCGGCTCCAAACTTGTCCCTGTACCAGAGATGGACCCGAGCCTGGTTCCTGACCTCCACCTTGACGGGCAGATCGTCGACCGCCTTCTGCACGTTGCGAATAACGAGGTCTTCGGCCTCCCATGACAGGTCGGCGTCATCGAAGTAGAAGACGTCGTAGTCCTTTATCCCGTACTGCGGATCATAACCCGATTTCAGGTTCCAGACCGTCTGCACGAGGCAGCCGGCAGTCAGAATGGCCTCGGGAACCCCCAGGGTGCGCAACCGGGTCAACAATTCGGCGTTTATCGGGTTGCGGCGGACAGACTCCATGAATTGCTGCTCGCTAAGCGACATAGCCTCTCCCTCGTCTATAGTTTCGCCAAACCAATTATCCCGAAAATGTCACCTGTGTTGGCTGAAACGCCGGGCGGAGCGAATTCTAGATTTGATCCAGAGAAGGTCTGAATGCCGATGCTGCCTCGTGAACCAGAGCAGATGATCTTTGGCCCGTTCGCATCAGGTGATCAGCGACGAGCTGGAAACCCATCGAATATCCCAGCTGGCCAGGGAAATCGGCAGTGCCGAAGAACCAGGCCTCATGGTCATAGCTGCGGCTGTCCCACTCCCCAGCCGCATGCGTCACATATTTGCGGATTTCATCCCTCGGCAGTCTTTCCCAGGGCTCAAGCGGGCCGCCATAGATTTCCTGCGCAAAATGCCCCGCCAGGCCTTCAGAGACCAATGCTTCCCCCAGTGAATTTCCGTATCCGGGTCCATCCCATCGGGCGGCGTGATGCAGCTCATGCACAAACATCCGCTCCAGGGATGCGTCAGCGTTTGCAGCAAGAACCGGGTTGGCGGGGTCGACCGTGACATAGATCAAGCCGGGCTCCGGCGCATATCCAACATGACCTTTTTCAGGAAGTACGCGGGCTCCGGCTTTCACCACGACATCGACGGGCTCTATGCGCAGTAAAGCGCTCCCCTTATCGAATGCGTCAGACAGCCGGTCGTCCAGCCAATCACGCAGGTCCGAGAGCGCGCCGCGTGCATCGAGAAAATGAAGGTTCATGCGAGACATGACTGCACCATAGGCTCATACGGAGGATTTCGGCGACTGGCCGTCGTTACCGGCTCGCCGACCTGCGGGGAAAGCGTCGCGGAACCCGATCGGATGTCAACCGCTGGAGCGCAGGCGGTCTTCTTCCATCTCAAACTGATCGAAGAGCAGACGGATCTCCGGCCATTTGCGGCGGAAAGCCGCCACGCAAGCCGGATCGAAATGCGTGCCGCTGCAGGCGATGATTTCCCGGAAGGCTTCGTCGATCGGCCATGCCCGCTTGTAGGGGCGCTCGGAGCAGAGTGCATCGAAGACGTCGGCAACGGCGACGATGCGGGCCTCGATCGGTATCTCTTCGCCCGCAAGGCCCTGCGGGTAGCCGGTGCCGTCCCATTTTTCGTGATGCCCGCCGATGATGGCGGTAGCAACGCGCGAAAGCTCGGCGGAACTGTTGCGCAGGATCGAAACGCCGATCGGCACATGCTCGCGCATCTTCTCGATCTCATCCGGCTCCAGCTTGCCTGGCTTCTGCAGGATGGCGTCGGGAATGCCGATCTTGCCGATATCGTGCAGGGGGGCGGCGAGATAGATGTTGCGGCGCTGGATGCGGTCCATGCCGAGGCCTTCGGCAATCAGTTCGGCAATGTTGGCGACACGCTCGATGTGATCGCCGGTATTGCCGTCACGCGAGGCCATGGCCTGCGCCAGGCACCAGACGATTTCCTGTTCGCGGATATCGGCCCGTTCGGTGGCGCGGCGGAAGGCCTGATCAAGCGAGCGGGCACGATCGACCAGGGCAAGCTGGGCGCTGCGCAGGGCGAGAAGGTTCAGGATGCGGGCCTCGAGCTCCAGCGGATCGAAGGGTTTTGCGAGGAAGTCCGTGGCACCGGCCTCCAGCGCTTCCAGCCGCACGGCGCGTTCCGTCTGCGAGGTGATCATCACGATGGGCACGGTCTCATAGCCGCGCTGGCTGCGCAGGCGGCGGATTACGGCGACACCGTTGAGTTCGGGCATCATATAGTCGACCAGGACAAGATCGAACTCGACGTGCGTCGTGCGCTCGAGGGCTTCCAGTGGATTGGTGAAGCTTTCGATCGCGCAGCCGGCAAAGCGGCGGACGGCGGTTTCAAGGGCAAGCAGGCTGGATTTGCTGTCGTCGATAAGAAGAAGAGACATAAAACGACCTACTGAAATCTCAAAACAGGCCGGCGCGCTTTGCGCCGGTGCCCACAAATGCGAGCTCATAGCGCGCAGCTTCCGCCTGCGGCTTTAACATCGGGTTAGTTTGAAGTAGAGAATTGGTTGCAACAGCAATTATTGCGTGTTTGAACGCGCATAATCGCCATGGCAACTTCGCCTGCTTTTGTCAGCTCTGGCTTTGGCTCTGCATCTGGTCGCCGTTTTCGACCTTTACCGTGACCGAGAGCTTCTCGCCCGGGGTGCCGATGCGCATGCCCGATACGGGCGCGGCATCGCGGTAGCAGAGGCCGGAGGCCATGCGGACATAGCGGTCATCCGGGCAGATCTTGTTGGCAGGGTCGAAGCCGACCCAACCGAGGCCGGGAATATGCGCCTCGCCCCAGGCATGAGTGGCGGCCTGATCGACCTTCTCTTCCATCATCAGATAGCCGGAGACATAACGCGCCGGGATCTCCAGTGCGCGGGCGGAGGCAACGAAAATATGGGCATGGTCCTGGCAGACGCCGCTCTTCTTCTCCAGTGCCTGTTCGGCCGTGGTCTCCGTACCGCTGGTGCCGGGCTTGTATTCCACCGCCTCGTGGATTGCGGCCATCAGCGCATGCATGCGGGCAAGATCGTTCTCACCTGTCACGCCCTTGATCAATTCCTTCACCAGCTTGCCGCTCTTCGTCAGCGGCGTCTCGCGCAGGAAGAGCCAGAGTGGGCAGAAGCCGGTATGGGGGCCGGTGACGCCGTTGCGGTCTTCGGTCTCGATCTCGCCTTCGGCGACGATGCGCGTGACCTGCTGTTCGCCTTCCAGCGAGACGAGGTTCACGTGATTGCCGAACTGGTCGTCATACTCGACTTCCGGCTTGGCGCCCTCGACATGCAGCGACCAGTTGAGCACGGTCTGACCGACGGCATTCGGCGGTGTCAGGCGCAGCCGCTGCAGCGAAAACTGCGCCGGTTCGTCGTAGCGGTATTCGGTGAGGTGGCTGATCTTCAGTCTCATGATCTGACCCGCTTAAACATAGAACCGGTAGCCATCGGAGATTTCGTTGCCGAGCTTGTTGTTGCGCGAGACGAAATCTTCGAGGAACTCGTGCAGGCCCTGATCCATGACATCCTTGATCTTCAGGGTCTGCAGCGTGGCGCGAATGGCATCCGCCGTGTCGTGCGCTGCAAGCCGCTCGCCGTAGTCCTTGGCGATATAGCCGAGGTTGCTGACGATCTTCTCATAGCAATAGGCGAGCGAACGCGGCATCTGACCGTTCAGGATCAGGAAGTCGGCGATGTTCATGGCACGGTATTCGCCGTCATAGGCCCAGCTGTAGGAGCGGTGGGCGGAGACCGAACGCAGGATCGACTCCCACTGAACGTTGTCGACCGAAGAACCGACCTGCGAGATCGACGGCAGCAGCACGTAATATTTCACGTCGAGGATGCGGCTCGTATTGTCCGCGCGCTCGATGAAGGTGCCGATGCGGGCGAAATTATAGAGTTCGTTGCGCAGCATCGAACCATGGAAGGCGCCGCGGATGAGGCCGGCGCGATGCTTGATGACATCGATGACCTCGGGCAGTTCCGCCGGCTTCAGCTTTTTCGACAGAAGCTCCTTGAGATCGATCCAGCATTCGTTGGTTGCTTCCCAGGTTTCGCGCGTCAGCGCGGTGCGCACCATGCGGGCGTTGTTGCGGCCGAAATCGATGCAGGACATGACGCTCGACGCGTTCTGGCGGTCGCGCAACATGTAGTCGATGACATCAGGACCGGTCAGCTTCGAATGGCTCTCGTCGTAGAGTTCGCGCACGCCGGCGCTTTGCAGCACGCCGTCCCAATTGTCATCACCGGCGTCGCTCCGCGTCAGCGACATGCGCAGGCCGGCATCGACAAGACGTGCGATATTTTCGGCGCGCTCGATATACCGGAACATCCAGTAGAGCCCGTTTGCAGTTCTTCCGAGCATCAGTCCTCCAATACCCAGGTGTCTTTGGTGCCGCCGCCCTGGCTGGAATTGACCACCAGCGAGCCTTGCTTCAGCGCCACGCGGGTAAGCCCGCCCGGAATGATCTGCACCTTGTCGGAGACCAGCACATAGGGGCGCAGGTCGACATGGCGGGGTGCGATGCCCTTGTTGACGAGGATCGGAACGGTGGACAGAGAAAGCGTGGGCTGGGCGATGTAATTGCTGGGCTTGGCCTTCAGTTTCTCGGCGAAATCGGCGCGTTCCTTCTTGGAAGCGGTCGGGCCGACGAGCATGCCGTAGCCGCCGGAGCCATGCACTTCCTTGACCACCAGTTCTTCCAGATGCTCCAGCACATATTTCAGGCTGCCGGCTTCCGAACAGCGCCAGGTCGGCACGTTCTCGAGGATCGGCTTGCGGCCGGTATAGAACTCGACGATCTCCGGCATGTAGGAATAGATCGCCTTGTCATCTGAAATGCCGGTGCCGGGCGCATTGGCGATGGTGATATTGCCGGAGCGGTAGACATCCATGATGCCGGGAATGCCGAGGGCCGATTCCGGGCGGAAGGTGAGGGGATCGAGGAAGTCGTCGTCGACCCGGCGATAGAGCACGTCGATCGCCTCGTAACCGCGCGTCGTGCGCATCTTCACCTTGCCGTCGATGACACGCAGATCCGAGCCTTCGACCAGCTCGACCCCCATCGTGTCAGCGAGGAAGGAATGCTCGTAGTAAGCGGAGTTGTAAATGCCGGGGGTCAAAACGGCGACGCGCGGCTTGCCCTTGCAGCCGGGAGGGGCGAGCGAAGCGAGGCTCTGGCGCAGGAGATAGGGGTAGTCCTCGACGCGCTGCACCTTGTTCTCATGGAAGAGTTCCGGGAACATCTGCATCATGGTTTCCCGGTTTTCCAGCATGTAGCTGACGCCGGAGGGTGTGCGGGCATTATCCTCCAGTACATAGAACTGGTCTTCGCCGGTTCGTACGATATCCGTGCCGACGATATGGGTGTAGACGCCGCCCGGCGGCCGGAAGCCGATCATCTCGGGCAGGAAGGCAACGTTCTTCTCGATCAGTTCGCGCGGGATGCGGCCGGCGCGGATGATTTCCTGCTTGTGGTAGATATCGTCGAGGAAGGCGTTCAGCGCGATCACCCGCTGCTCGATGCCCTGGGCGAGTTTGCGCCATTCGCGGGCCGAGATGATGCGCGGGATGATATCGAAGGGGATGAGTTTTTCGGAACTGTCGGCGTGGCCGTAAACCGCGAAGGTGATGCCGGTTTTGCGGAAGATGTTTTCAGCGTCGCGGGACTTTGAAATCAGGTGTGCCCGGTCTTGGCTGTTGTACCACTCAAAGTATTTGTCATATGGCGCTCGGGGACTTTCGTCTCCGGTGATCATTTCATCAAATGCCAAAGGTGTGGCTCCCCTTTTTTGTTCATTTGAATACAACGCAATAGGCAATGCAAGAACCATGCACAGTTCGCATGGAAGATTCATAAAATCTTCTGCAATGCAAAAACGGGTCAAAAACTGGGCATTTATCGGCAGTTGGTGCGAGGTGTGCTTTTGGCAATCCTGACTTGGCGCACAAAAGATGGGCAGGTGATCATTTCATGCCCGGGCGACGGACCAAACTCTGCCCGCGCCTGTGACCGAGGCGGTCAAAAGAAAAGGGCCGGATCACTCCGGCCCTTCCTGATATCATTGGCTTAAGCGCGTTCGCGGCGCGGGCCACCACCATTGCGGCCCTTGCGGCGGAGACCGCCATTGCCGTCACGGCGCTGTTCGCCCTGCGGCTGCTGGTCGCCGTGGTTGCGCGGCGGGCGGCCATGGACGTGCTGCTTGTTGCCCCGGTGATGGCCGGTCGCTTCCGTCTGGACCGGACGCTGCTGCTGATTGCGGGCCGGGCGGAAATCCGAGGTCGAGGCCAGATCGTTGTCCGGGCCGAGATCCGGTGCCTGCTCATTGCGGCGCTGGCCGCGGAAGTCCTGGTTGCGATTGTTGCGCTGGGGGCGAGCGCGACGTTCTTCACCGCCACGCGCTTCCGAGACATCACCTTCATGGCGCGGACGGCGGTCGCCATGGCCGGCGGGACGGCCGCTGCCATTGCGGGTTTCGCTGCGGCCGCCTTCACGGCGTTCGCCACGCTGTCCACCTTCACCACGGCCTTCACCGCGACCGCCCTGGCCACGCTGCTGGCCTTGGCCGCCACGACCGCGATTGTTGCTGCGGGGTGCAGCACGCAGGTCAGCCGGCGGTTCGCCGCTGGCAACGGTGATGTCGATGCCCATCAGCTTTTCGATGTCGCGCAGCAGGCGGGCTTCATCCGGAGCGCAGAAGGCAATGGCAATGCCGTCGCGGCCGGCGCGGGCCGTACGGCCAATGCGGTGCACGTAGGCGTCAGGCACTTCCGGCAGGTCGTAGTTGAAGACGTGGCTGACGGCCGGGATATCGATGCCGCGGGCAGCGACGTCGGTGGCGATCAGTGTCTTGATGGCTCCGTCGCGGAAGCCCTTGAGGGCGCGCTCGCGCTGGCCCTGGCTCTTGTTGCCGTGAATGGAGGCAACGGAATAGCCGACCTGCTCCAGATGCTTGGCGAGCTTTTCGGCGCCATGCTTGGTGCGCAGGAAGACGATGGAGCGGCCATCGGGGTTTTCGGTCAGCGTCTTCTTGAGCAGAACCGTCTTGTCGTTCTTGCCGGGGACGAAGTGCACATACTGCTCGACCTTGTCGGCAGCCTTGCCAGGAGGCGTCACCTCGACCTTGACGGGATCGGTCAGGTAATCGCCGGCGAGATCTGCAATCGCCTTGGGCATGGTGGCCGAGAAGAGCATGGTCTGGCGGCGCTTCGGCACCATCTTGGCGATCTTGCGCAGGTCATGCACGAAGCCGAGGTCGAGCATCTGGTCGGCTTCATCGAGCACGAGGTAGCGCACGGCCGTCAGCGTGATGGCGTTGCGGTTGCAGAGGTCGAGCAGGCGGCCGGGCGTGGCGACGAGAATGTCGGTGCCCTTCTCGAGCTGCAGCTGCTGCTTGTTGATGGAGACGCCGCCGACGACGACATTGATGCGCAGCGGCGACTTGCGGATGAATTTCCGGAGGTTGTCGGCGATCTGGTTAACCAGTTCGCGGGTCGGGGCCAGGATGAGCGTGCGGACGGAGCGGTTGTCGGGACGCTTTTCTTCCTTGAGCAGGCGCTCGATGAGCGGCAGGCCGAAGGCAGCGGTCTTGCCGGTGCCGGTCTGGGCAAGGCCGATCAGGTCGCGGCCCTGGATGAGAAGGGGGATAGCCTGTTCCTGAATAGGCGTCGGCGTTTCGATGCCGAGCTGAAACAGGGTGGCGACGACCGGCTTGGAGACACCGAGCGATTCAAAATTGGTCAAGTCATAACCTTTTAGGGCGCGCCAAACATAAACGCCGGATCGCGACATTGCGGTCCGGTGTCAATCTGGCGTCAAGAACCCCGCGTGAAATGGGAACTTGTAAGTTGGAAAAAGCTTCCTGCGCGTCTTGCCGCTCTTGGGTCGCGGCATTGTCGAATGCGCTCTATCCTTCTTCAGCATCTGTTGCAGTGGCACGCTCACGCGGCGGCCGGAAGGTGAAAGCTGCGGTGCATGTGGTCTATTTCGCACTGAAAGTCAAGAGGATACCGCGCCGGCATTGTCTGGCAGGCGCACCACGGTCTCGTCGGGGCTGACGATGCGTCCGTCCTCGGCACGCAGTTCCAGCCTTCGAACAGGTCGGCCGGCCCGTTTATCGACCAGCTGTACATGCGGCTCGCCGGGTTCAAAGAAGAATTCCTCGCCCCATTGCCGTAGTGCGACAAGAACCGGAAACAGGCCGCGCCCTTTTTCCGTCAGCACATATTCCTGATAGGGGCTGCCATCCGAAGCCGGCACGGTTTCCAGGATGCCGTGTACGACGAGGTTGCGCAGCCGGGCCGACAGGATGTTTTTCGCGAGTCCGAGGCTTTTCTGAAACTCCCCGAACCGGCGCAGGCCATCGAACGCATCGCGGAGGATCAGCAGCGACCACCAGTCGCCGATCGCATCCAGCGGCCGGGCAACCCCGCAGAGCGATGTGCTGTGACTTATCCTCTTGGCCATGGTGATCCCGTCCGCTCCGTGTCGCCGGTGAATTGCGATAGCGCAAAACATATTGGTTGCAAGTTGAAACCGCAAGGTCTATCGAGGCATGGTTTTAGTTTGAAACCACGTCGGAGAGCACTATGATCAATTCCCACGAGACTTTTACCGGCACCTTCTCATTCGCACCTCATTTCACCGAGGTGCCGGGTTTCCGGATGCATTATGTCGATGAGGGACCTGATGACGGCGAGGTGGTGCTTTGCCTGCATGGCGAGCCGACATGGGGCTATCTGTTTCGCCATCTCATCGAGTCCTTGAGCGAGACGCATCGGTTGATCGTTCCTGACCATATGGGCTTTGGAAAGAGTGAGACGCCGCCCAACCGCAGCTACTGGCTTCAGGATCACATCGATAATATCGAGGCATTCGTGCTGGCGCTCGATCTCACCGGCATCACTCTCGTCATGCACGATTTCGGCGGTCCAGTCGGCATGGGGCTTGCTGCCCGGCATCCCGGTCGCATCCGCCGCATCATCTCGGTGAACGGTCCGACATCTTTCGGTCAGGTCGATGCCGTTGATCGGCTGGTCGCAAATGCAAGCGTTGCGCCGTGGTTCCAGTGGATATTGAAGGCCGAGGGCGAGGGCGTGCTTGAGAGCGTGCTCGGCCAGCTCGGCTACAACATCCTCAGCACATTGAAGCTCAACGGCTTCGAGAACAATGACATCATCACCGACAGTTTCATCAGTGCCTATGCCGCGCCATTCGAAGGTCCTGCCGATTGTCTTGGCGCGATCGGTTGGGCGAAGGGATTTGCCACCGGCGCTCACAGGATCGAAATGCCCGATGCGGCTGCCATCCGTACAATACGTGGCAAGCCGGCTTTGGCCATCTGGGGAGATGCCGACCGTACCCTCAATGCGGAATATTTCCTGCCGCTCTTTGAAGAGCTCTTTCCGGATGGGCCGATCCATCGCCTGCCAGGTGCCGGACATTACAGCTTCGAAGACAGCCCGGAGGCAATCAATACGCTGATCTCGAAGTTTCTGCGCGAGAACTGAGGATCAGGCCGCAGGGTCTGCCGGCATGGACAGGACAAAGCGTCCTGTCGCCGTCTCGGCACCATTGATGAGGATGACGATGCGGTGCTCGCCGGGATAGTAGCGCCGCGTCGTGATCGGCCGCATGGCGTGGCGTCGCTGGACGACATGATCTTCACCCGCGGCCAATGACACCGTCTTCCACTTGAAGACTTTCGGCGACAGCGAGCCATCGGCCTTCACGTGGTGGATGGCGTAGTCGATCATCAGCGATTGGGGGATGTCGCCGGCATTGCGCAGGCGGATCTCGAAATCGAGGCCTTCGCCGAACAGCACGGCAGGATTTTCCAGCAACAATTCGCAATGCAGGGAAGCGGCCGCGCCGAAGCCGAAATTGGCAAGCGCCTGAGCATGGCCCTTCTTCAGCAGCGTGCGTGAGGCGTGTTTCAGTAGCCAGCGGCGCTCGGCCGAGGCGCCCTCGATATGCTCGGCGATAAAGGCCGCGACGAGATCGGGATGATCCTTGGCGATGTCATTCAGGCTGTTTGCGACGGAGCGGCGGACATAATCTTCGGGATCGTCCATCAGCGCGGAAAGGATCGGGATTATCGGCGAGGGGTCCTTGATCAATTGCGGCAGGCGCATCGCCCAGGGCAGGCGCGGGCGTGTGCCCTCGCTCGCGAGCCTGCGGACATGGTGGTTGGCGTCGTCGACCCAGCGAATGATCGTCGCCAGCGCGCGATCCTGGTCCTGATGGATGAACGGACGGATGCCGAACTCCGCCGTGAAATGCGGCGTCAGCGCTTTGAGGAGATCAAGCGCGATATCGAAATGCCCAAGGCCGCGCGCGGCGATGAACTGGTTGACGGGCAGGAGCATCCAGGCTGTCAGCCCGGCCTTGCCGGCGGCCGGCAGGCTTGCGCCGAGAATGGCTGCCGCCTCGGGGAAGCTTTCGGGCAGGGTCGCAAACAGCGCGTCGCGGATCAGTGTTGCGCGCTCCATGAGCTCCAGCGATTCGATGCCATCCGTTGCGAGTGCGGTGAAGCGGTCGCGGTCGAAGGAGGGCGCATTGGCCGAGATAATGTCCGCCATCGCGCGTCCGAGCGCTGGATGCAGAAGGTTCTTCAGTGGTTCGGGCATCGGCGCAATCTCCCCTCGGGTCATGCGATGCATGGCCCGATGAAGGCGAGAGGTCAAGCGATGCCTGGAAAGCCCTCAGCGCCTGCAGATTTCGATGCGATAGGGCTGGCCCCAGCGATTATGGCGCCATTCCGGATGGCAGTAGCGCGGGCCGTAATAGGCAGGGTAGGCGGGATAATAAGCATAGGGGCGGGGATAGTAGGCGTAAGGTGCCGGATAGGCCGGACCGGAGGCGATTGCTCCACCCACGAGACCGCCGACGACACCGCCGGCAACACCGCCCCAGAAGGCATCGCCGGAGTGAGCGCTTGCGGTATCGGCCGTTGCCAGCGAGGCGCCTGCAAATGTCAGTGCAACCAGGCCCGCCGCCATTGTCTTATGAAGAACGGACATGTCGAATCCCTTTCGTGGTAGCCTCGTCATTGAAGCCATTGCCAGAATCTGCTGCGATCGCGGCGCGCTGATGGTTGCGCAAGCCGTGCCGGGATTAAATTTTCTCCATGCTCGGCCGTCGTCGGATCGCGCGTTCGCCGTGTCCGGCCGGGTTTCCCCGTGAATCTTCAAGCCATTTCAGTTTCGTGCAAGCCTTTGTTGTCAGTCTGATTCATCAACTTCATGAGCCGGCTTGGAATTTTTGCCAGTGGAATTTTATGGTTAACAGCTTGTTAAAAGCCTTGGCGTTATAGTTGTTGTGGGGGATATTTCGTTCATTGCGGGAGTGAAGATTTTTTGAACTTTACCGGGGAACTCTTGGAATTGGCCTGCCGCCGGATCGCTGATCTGGATACCCCGGCCTATGTCAAAAACAGCGAACTCCGCTATGTCGCCGTCAACGAGGCCTATGCCCGCTTCTTCGGCCGCGAGATTTCCGATTTCATCGGGCGGCGCAGCCGCGAATTGTTCGATCGACCGGAAGAAGAGGAGCGCGAGGATCGCGAACGTCGTGCGCTTGTGTTCGGTACGGAAGAGAGCGCCATCTCCTTCGATGCCGCCGGCCTCAGCCATGAGCGCGTGCTGATCGAGAGTTTTTCGCCCTCGCAGGACCGGGCTTACGTGCTCGGCATCTTCGATATACGCGAACCGCGCCGCGCCATTCCCGAGGTCGCCGATACGATGGCGACCGATCTTGGCCATATCCGCGAAGCGCTCGAAAATCTCGATCACCCGATCGGCATCTTTGCCAAAGACGGCCGTCCGCTGGTCGTCAATGCCGCCTACCGCGGCGGCAGCAGGTTTGCGCCTGAGGGCAGCAAGTATGCGCCCGAGGGCGCCACGGCCCTGCCGGCAGGCGAGGCCTCCTGGCACGAAAGCGTGCGCGAGCGCGACCTCTTGCGCACCATCATGGAGGATCTTCCGGTCGCGGCTTTCGTGCGCGACGAAGACCATCGGCTGGTCTATGCCAACCAGTATTACGAGACCTTCACCGGTCATGCCCGTTCCAGGGCACTGGGCCTGACCGAGCACGACATGTTCGGACCGGAAGCGGGTGAGGCGATCTATCGGGAAAACCTCCTCGCGCTCGAAAACGGCGTGCTGATCGAGGTCGAGAGCTATCTGCCGAATACGGACGGCGAAATCTTCCAGGTGATCTCCCGCGTCAACCGGGTCGTCACGCCTGACGGCAAGCGTTATGTCGTCGGTTCCTTCTCCGATATCACGCCGCTGAAAGCGCGTGAGAAGGAACTGATAGACGCGCGCCAGCAAGAGGAAATCCTGCATCAGGAAATCGAGAGCATCCTGCGCTCGCTTCCGGTCGGCGTGCTGATCCTCGACAATGATCACACCATTCTCTACGTCAATGACGAGTTCTACAGCATCTGGGAACTGCCGCTCGACGACCGTTTCGACGGGCGGCCGTTCATCGATGTCGTCAAGCGCAATTACGAGCTCGGCCGCTACGGCGATACGCAGACGCCGGACGAAATCTATTCGTTCCGCAAGGGGCTTTTCGAAGATGAAAACCCCGAGCCGATCCAGCTCGATTGGGCTGCCGGCAAGTCCGTCATCTTCGACTCCAGGCGCATTTCCTCAAACCGCATCCTGCTGACCTATTCCGATATTTCCGCCGTGCGCGAGCGCGAGCAGGAAATCCACGAGGCGCGCGCCGCACTGGAAAGCCTTGGCGAGATGATGCGTGACGCGACGCATGCCATGTCGCAGGGGCTCGCGATCGTTCGGGACGGCGTGATCAAGCTTTCCAATGACGGGCTTGCCGAAGTACTGCGCATCCCGGCCGAGCTGACCGAGGCGGGAAGGGAATGGATCGACCTTTTCCAGTTCTGTGCCAATCGTGGCGATTTCCACGACAATGCAGTCGAAACGCTCGAGGAGTGGCGCGCCAACATTGTCGCGCGCCAACCGATCTCGACTGTCTTCCATGTCGGCGGCGAGCGCTGGGTGAATATGGAAGCCACCATCAGCGAACGGCAGCATTGGGTGGCGCTGTTTACCGACGTGACCGAACTCAAGCAGCGCGAAGAGGATCTGACTGAGCTTCTGTCGCGCGCCGAGGCTGCCGACCGCGCCAAGTCCGAATTCCTCGCCAATATGAGCCATGAGATCCGCACGCCGATGAACGGTGTGCTCGGCATGGCGGAACTGCTCGCCAAGACCAATCTCGATACCCGCCAGAAGACCTTTGTCGATATCATCGTCAAATCGGGCAATGCGCTCTTGACGATCATCAACGACATCCTCGATTTCTCGAAGATCGATGCCGGCCAGATGAAGCTGCGCAAGGCGGCCTTCGATCTCGTCGAGGCCGTCGAGGATGTGGCGACGCTGCTGTCTTCGCCTGCTGCGGAAAAGGATATCGAGCTTCTGGTGCGGGCAGCACCGGATCTGCCGGCTGCCGTCATCGGCGACGCCGGCCGCTTCCGCCAGATCGTCACCAATCTCGTCGGCAATGCCGTGAAATTCACCGAGCGCGGCCATGTCTTCGTCGATATCGGTTTCGAGGCTTCCGGCGGCGACGAGATCATGACCAGCATCCGCATCGAGGATACCGGCATCGGCATTCCGCCCGAGAAGGTGGAGTCCGTCTTCGACAAGTTCTCTCAGGTCGATTCCTCATCGACCCGGCGGCATGAAGGCACTGGCCTCGGTCTTGCGATAACGGCGGGTCTCGTCGACCTCTTCGGCGGCTATATCAATGTCGAAAGCGAATGGGGCAGGGGTTCGGTCTTCACCGTCAGGCTCCCCTTTGCGGTCGCTGCCGCCCGGATCGAGCCGAAGCCGCTGCCGATCAATGTGCAGGGTGCGCGTATCCTCGTCATCGATGACAACGAGGTCAATCGCCGTATCCTGACCGAACAGCTGGGCCTCTGGGGCTTCGACGGCGTTGCCGCGGAAGGCGGCGCCACCGGCTTTGCCATTCTGGAGGCTGCCGCTGATCTCGGCATCAAGGTCGATGCCGTCGTGCTCGACTATCATATGCCCGACATGAACGGCGCCGAGGTCGCCCGCCGTCTTCGCGCTGACAGCCGTTTCGTGGAGCTGCCGATCATCTTCCTGACCTCGATGGATATTTCGGGCACCGAGAAGGAGTTTGCGGCGCTGAATGGTCATGCGCATCTGATGAAACCGGCGCGCGCCAACTTGCTGCGCAATACGGTCGTCGAGGTGGTGCGGGCAAGCCGTGTCAAACAGGCTTCCGAGGCCGAGATCACGCGGCTGCAGAAAGAGGCGGAGACACCGCCGCCGGCACCTGCGCCTGTTCCGCAAAAACGGGCTGCCGAATTCGTCGACGTGCTCGTGGCCGAAGACAACGAGGTCAACCAGATCGTCTTCACGCAGATCCTGCAGGGTACCGGGCTTTCCTTCCTCGTCGTCAATAATGGCGAAGAGGCTGTGGAGGCATGGGAGCGGCATACGCCACGCCTGATCATGATGGATGTCTCAATGCCTGTCATGAACGGCCATCAGGCAACCATGCTGATCCGCGAGAAGGAGCAGGGGCAGGGCCATCGTGTACCTGTTATCGGTGTCACGGCGCATGCGCTGGAAAGCGACAGGGAACTCTGCCTCGATGCCGGCATGGACGACTACATGTCGAAGCCGATCAGCCCGGAACTCCTGGAAGACAAGATCCGCCAATGGCTTGGCGGCGAATTGAAACCCGGCCGTTCCGGTTATTGAGGCTTTGTGCCGCAGAGCATTTCCCGCTTTCCGGCGAAACCTTGGCGCCGCTCGACAGTGAACCCGGCCGCCGCGAGATTGCGGCGCACGAAGCCTGCTGCGGCATAAGTCGCAAAGCTTCCGCCCAGAACGGTCTTTTCGCAGACGAGGCGCATCAACTCTGCCGACCACATGTCGCCGTTGCGCGACGGAGCGAAGCCATCGAGATACCAGGCGTCGAATTCGGCGGCAGCCCGAGAAACGCCGTCGAAGGCCTGGCCGCAGACGACGCTGAGCTTCGTCTGCTCGTCCAGGGCGAGTGAGACAATGCCTTCGGGACTCTCCGGCCAGAGGGCGGCCAGCGCCTGGCGCTCGGCATCGATCTCGGGCCAATGGGCAAGCGCTCGGTCGATTTCCTCGCGGCGCATCGGATAGAGCTCGAAGGACATGAAATGCAGATGCTGTCCGGGCAGGCGGTGAAGTTTCCATTGCCGCCAGGTTTCCGAGACATTCAGCCCCGTGCCGAAGCCGAGCTCGCCGATGAGAAAGGCCGTGCGGCCGCTCCATCGTTCAGGCAGGCCGTTTCCCGAGAGGAAGACGTGGCCGCATTCCAGCCGCCCGTCCGTCTGGCAATAAAAATGGTCGCCAAAGGCGGTCGAATAGGGCATATCGCCGTCGCGCCATTCGAGAGGCTGCGGCTTGCCCGCGCTGATCTGATCCGGATTGATGTCTGTCATGGAAAAAGCCGATAGTCCTGCCCCGGCCTCGGGTCAATCATCGATCGATGTCATTATCATCGGCGGCGGCATCATGGGCCTGTGGGCGGCCGTGCATGCCGAGCGCCGCGGCATGAAAACGCTGCTTGTCGATGCCGGGCGTCTCGGCGGCGGGGCAAGCGGCGGGCTGCTCGGCGCGCTGATGCCGCATATGCCGGACCGCTGGTCGGAAAAGAAACAGTTCCAGTTCGATGCGCTGGTGTCGTTGGAAGCCGACATTGGCGATATCGAAGCGGCGACCGGGCTTTCGGCCGGATACCGGCGCTCTGGCCGGTTGATCCCGCTGCCGAAGCCGCATTTGCGCAAGATCGCCCTCGGCCATTCCGAAGATGCAAAGGCACATTGGAGAGCGGGAGTGCGGTGCTTTCATTGGCATGTGCTCGATCGGCCACCGGGTGACGGCTGGATCGATCCGGCTGCAGGCGAAAGCGGTTTCGTATATGACACGCTCGCAGCCCGCGTCGCACCGCGTTCGCTGGTCGCGGCACTGGCGGCGTTTCTGCGCGCGGCACTGCATGTTCGCATACTCGAAAATGCCGAGATAACGTCACTTGACCCGGTACGGGGAACGGTATCCATAGGCGGCAAAAGTCTCGCCTTCGGCCGCGCCATCCTTGCTGCCGGATATCGGTCCTTTCCGCTACTCGAGTCGCTAACATCGGGGTTGCAGAAACCTCTCGGGCAGGCCGTCAAAGGACAGGCGGCACTGCTTGCCGCTGATGTCGACCCCGGCTTGCCGACGATCTTTCGCGACGGGCTCTATATCGTCGCGCATGAGGGTGGGCATGTGGCCATCGGCAGCACCAGCGAGAACAGCTTTGCCGATCCCTTTTCCACCGACGAACAGCTCGATGCGCTGATCGAAGCCGCCCGCGACATGGTTCCCGGCTTGCGCGATGCGCCCGTTATCGAGCGCTGGGCCGGATTGCGCCCCAAGGCGATCGACCGCGATCCGATGGTCGGCGCGCATCCGGAGAATCAAAATCTCATCGCACTGACCGGCGGTTTCAAGGTCAGTTTCGGGCTCGCACATCGGCTGGCGGAAGCGGCGATATGCATTGTAAGCGATGTAAATACAGAATTTTTATTGCCGGAAAGCTTTGCAATTTCAAACCACATCGCAGTCTCTTCACGTTAAACGTGAATTAGAAGCCGCTCCGCTTCGTTATTCTGTCATGCAAATCACCTATCTGCTTGCGCATCGATGGCGCGGGAATTGGTCCGCGCCTAACTCAGTCAGATGGAGGAAATCGCATGCGCTATGCCATTTGCTTCACGCCATCAGCGAGCGATCCGCTCTCGCATGTGGCGGCCAGTTGGCTTGGCCGCAACGTATTTTCAGGCGAGATGGTCGAACCGCCGGCAATCCGCGGGCTTGGCATCCACGAGATCGCCTTTCATACGGCGGTGCCGCGTCGCTATGGATTCCACGGCGTGCTGAAAGCCCCTTTCCACCTTTCGCCCGAGGTCTCCGAACCGCAACTCCTGCGCGACCTCATGCGCTTTTGCGGGACGTTGTCACCCTTCCAGATTCCGCGTCTGGAAGTTGCGCGCCTGGGCACTTTCTACAGCCTGTCACCGATCCGCCCCTGCGATCAGGTTCACTTTCTTTCCTCGGCGATCGTTCAGGAGTTCGACCGTTTTCGTGCGCCGCTCTCCGAGGCGGATATCGAGCGGAGCGATCCTGACGGACTTTCGGCGGCGCAATTTGCCAACCTGCATCGCTGGGGCAACCCCTATGTGATGGACGAGTTCCGTTTCCATATGCCGGTTACCGGCCCGGTGAACGCGGTCGATATGCCGCGCATCGAGCAGGCGCTACGGGCGATGTTCGATCCGGTTCTTGCCGAACCGGTAACGGTCTCGAATGTCGCGCTGATGATCGAGGAAGGGGCCGGCGGCCCGTTCCGGGTGCACTCGCTGCATCCGATGGGCAAGGTGAGCGCGCGCAAGATCGCCTGAGTTACACGCGACAAGTCGAAGGCCAAATACGCACTTTTACGCCTCGACATTCCGGACACGGATGCTACCGTTTCACCTGTCTTTTCAAAAGGTGATTTGATGGTATCCGAGACCTATCCGCGCAATCTCGTCGGTTACGGGCGCCACACGCCCGACCCGAAATGGCCGGGCGAGGCACGCGTCGCAGTACAGTTCGTCATCAATTACGAAGAGGGTGGCGAGAGTTCCATCCTCGACGGCGATCCGGCTTCGGAAAACCTGCTGTCTGAAATCGTCGGCGCGCAGCCCTGGCCGAACCAGCGCAATCTCAACATGGAATCGATCTATGAATACGGCTCACGCGCCGGCTTCTGGCGGCTCTGGCGCCTCTTCACCGATCTCAAGATGCAGGCGACCGTCTATGGCGTCACGCTCGCCATGGCCCGCAATCCGGAAGCGGTCGCCGCGATGAAGGAGGCGGGCTGGGAGATTGCCAGCCACGGCTATCGTTGGCTGGAATACAAGGATTTCCCGGAGGATCTGGAGCGCAAGCACATCCTCGAAGCTGTGCGCCTGCATACGGAACTGACGGGTGAGCGGCCCTACGGCATGTACCAGGGCAAGCCTTCGGACAACACACTGCGGCTGGTGCAGGAGGAGGGCGGCTTCCTTTATTCGTCGGATTCTTACGCCGATGATCTGCCCTATTGGGTGAAGAGTGCCGATGAAAATCCGTTCCTCATCATTCCCTATACGCTCGAGACCAACGACATGCGGTTTGCCACGCCGCAGGGCTTCAATTCCGGTGACCAGTTCTTCACCTACCTCAAGGACGCCTTCGATACGCTCTACGAGGAAGGCAAGGAGGGCAGCCCGAAGATGATGTCGGTCGGACTGCATTGCCGCCTCGTCGGCCGGCCGGGACGCGTGGCGTCGCTCAAGCGGTTCATGGAATATGTGCTGAAGCACGACAAGGTGTGGGTCCCGCGCCGGATCGAGATTGCGCAGCACTGGCATGCGAACCACAAGCCGGAAACGATCTGATGATTTCGCGCAACGAATTTGTGTCTCGCTTCGGTGGCGTCTTCGAGCATTCGCCCTTCATCGCCGAGCGGGCCTATGACGATGGCTTTGTCGGTGAGAAGCTGACGGTAGATCGTGTGCATACGGAGCTCGTCGCCATTTTCCGCGCGGCGAGCAGGGAAGAGCGCCTCGGTGTGTTGCGCGCTCATCCCGATCTTGCCGGACGGCTGGCGGTCGCGGGCGAGCTGACGGAAGACAGCAAGAAGGAACAGGCCGGTGCGGGGCTCGACCGGTTGAGCCCTGAAGAGCATGCGCGTTTTACCGACCTTAATTCCTCCTACACGCAGAAATTCGGTTTTCCCTTCATCATCGCTGTGAAGGGGCTGAACAAGGACGATATTCTTGCCGCTTTCGAAAAGCGGATCGACAATACCAGCGACGAAGAATTCGTGACTGCTGCAGCCGAGGTCGAAAAGATCGCGCTGCTGCGCCTGACATCCATGCTTCCGGAGACCTGAATGACCGATACGACCGATACCAGCCTGCCAGCTTTCGCCACGGGCGCCATCAATCTTGCCTCGGCCCGTCTCGGCGCCAAGGGTCTCTACGCCACGGACGAATTCTTCGCGCCGCTGGAGCGCATGCTGCAGGACGTGCCGGCAAGCTTCGATCCGGATCTCTACGACGATAACGGCAAGTACATGGACGGCTGGGAAAGCCGCCGCAAGCGTGTTCCCGGCCACGACTGGGCGGTCGTGAAGCTCGCCATGCCGGGCCGCATCTTCGGCTTCGATGTCGATACCAGCTATTTCACGGGCAATTATCCGCCGCATTGCTCGATCGAGGCTGCCTTTCTCGAAAGCGGCGATCCTGATGATGCGACGCAGTGGACCGAAATCCTGGCCAAGTCGCCGCTCGGCTCCAGCGCCCATCATTTCTTCGAAAATGCCGACAAGCAGAAGATCTGGACGCATCTTCGCCTGCACATCTATCCGGATGGTGGTGTGGCGCGTCTTCGCGTCTATGGCTCGGCCTATTTCGACTGGTCGAAAGTCGGCGCCGGCGAGGAAGTCGATCTCGCCTATATTTTCAACGGTGCGAAAGCGCTTGCCTGGTCGGATGCGCATTATGGCCATCCGGACAAGCTGCTCGGTCCTGGACGCGGCCTCAACATGGGCGACGGCTGGGAAACCAAGCGCCGCCGTGGTCCAGGTCACGACTGGGCGATCATTCGGCTCGGCCATGCCGGCATGATCAAGCGCGTGATCGTCGATACGGCCTTCTTCAAGGGCAATTTCCCGGACACATGCGAACTCTTCGGCGCCTATCTGCCCGATCTCGGCGATACGCTGTCTGAGGCCGATATCGCGGCTTCGGAAAACTGGAAGCCGATCCTGCCGCGCAGCAAGCTGCAGATGGACCATATCCATGAATATGGCAGCGACGCGATTGCCGATATCGGCCCGATCACGCATGTGCGTTATGCCATGCATCCGGATGGCGGCACGATGCGCCTCAGGCTCTTCGGAGTGAAGGCTTGAGTTCTTTCCTCTTTCAGTCCCGTCCCTTATATTCGCGGCATCAGGAGTGATGCCGCGATGAGACCGTCGGAAGTGCTGGAGAAGAACAGGCAGGCGATCCGCGAAGCGACCAAGCGCTTCAACGCGGCAAACCCGCGTGTGTTCGGCTCGGTTGCCCGCGGCGAGGGTCGGCCGGACAGCGATCTGGATATTCTGGTGGATGCGCTGCCAGGGACAACGCTGTTCGATCTTGGCGGGCTGCTGGAAGAATTGCAGGATATTCTGGGGGTTAAGGTGGATCTGGTTACTGCGGGTGGATTGCCGGAGCGCATCAAACACCGTGTTCTGTCGGAAGCCTCCGCCATATGAGCCGCGAGCGCCTTCTTGAACATGTGGATCGCATGCAGGAGGCCGCGCAGCAGGCCTTCGACCTGACAGAGGGCATGAGCCAGGAGCAGTTTCTCCATGATATTCGTACCCAGTTGGCGGTGACGATGTCGCTGGTCCTCGTCGGCGAAGCAGCGGCGCGAATTGCGGCTGGCGACCCCGGCTTTATTCAGGATCATCAGGATATTCCGTGGACCCGGATAAAGGGCATGCGAGACCTGATCGTTCACGATTATTATCGGGCAGAATTGCCCGTCATCTGGCAGACGGCGAGGACCGAACTTCCTGCTCTGGTTTCCCAACTTGAAAATGTTCGCCACTGGCGCGTTCAGGGCGAGTAATTCCGTGTCCAAATATCTCGAAATACAGTCTCTAACAAAATCCGCCTTCGCGTCCTTCGGTGACGTGATCGAAGCCGATCCTGCGAGCATGCGCTATATCAACGGCGGCAATACCGAGCGTTTCCATGCGCTTGCAGCGCCCGAGGCTGCGGGCGAGGGGGCGCGCGTCATCATCAATCTCTTCCGCGGCCAGCCGCGCAGCTTTCCTTACGAGGTCGGCATGATGGAGCGGCACCCGTTCGGTAGCCAGAGCTTCTCGCCGATATCAGGCCGGCCTTTCCTCGTCGTCGTTTCGGAAGATGAAGGCGGTCGCCCGGCTCGGCCGCAGGCCTTTCTCGCGCGCGGCGATCAGGGCGTGAACTACCGGCGCAATGTCTGGCATCATCCGTTGATGGCGCTTGGAGAGCCCAGCGATTTTCTCGTTGTCGACCGTGACGGGCCGGGCAACAATCTGGAAGAATTCTTCTTCGACGACCCCTTCATCATCAAAGAGCCAGGCCTATGACCGGACTGACCACTCATGTTCTCGATACTGCGCTGGGCAAGCCGGCACAGGGACTGCGGATTGATCTCTTTCACATCGAGGGTGAGCTTCGCCACCATATCAAGACCGTCGAGACCAATGCCGATGGCCGCGTCGATGGCGGGCCGATCCTGACCGGCGAGAGCTTTCGTGCCGGCACCTACGAACTGCTTTTTCATGCCGGCGATTATCTGAGGGCAAGCGGGACGCCTCTGCCGCATCCGGCCTTCCTCGATCTCGTGCCGATCCGTTTCGGCATTGCCGACATTGCGGCGCATTATCATGTGCCGCTGCTGATCTCGCCCTACGGTTATTCCACCTATCGCGGGAGCTGACATGCGCTTTGCCGCGATCGCCGATATCCATGGAAACTACCTTGCGCTTGAAGCCGTGCTGGCTGACATCGCTGCCCAGGGGATTACTGGCATCGTCAATCTCGGCGATTGTTTCAGCGGTCCGCTGGAGGCAGGCAGGGTGGCTGAGCGGTTGTTGTCGCTCTCCATCCCGACCGTGCGCGGCAACCACGACCGCTATCTGATCGAGCAGCAGCCGGAAGAAATGCATATTTCGGATGCCGCGGCCTATGCGCAGCTTGGCGCGGCGCATCTCGACTGGCTGCGATCGCTGCCGGTCGACCTGATCTACAGGGACGAGGTCTATCTCTGCCACGCGACCCCTGAGGACGACAATCTCTACTGGCTGGATATGGCCGTTGCCGATGGCAGCGTGGTGCTGCGGCCGCAGGCGGAGATCGAGGCGCTGGCGGAAGGCATCAAAAGCCCGTTGATCCTGTGTGGCCACACGCATATTCCGCGCATGGCAGCACTTTCCGGCGGTCGTCTTGTCGTCAATCCCGGCAGTGTCGGCGGCCCGGCCTATGACGATGACAAGCCTTATCCACACAAGGTCGAGACCGGCCACGCGATGGCGAGTTACGCTGTGCTGGAAAAATTAGCCAGTGGATGGACGGCGCATTTCCGCAATATCCGCTATGACAACATGGCCATGTCGGCGCTGGCAAGAACCAATGGTCGCCCGGAATGGGCCGTGGCACTCGCGACGGGCCGGATGCCGTAACTTACTGCCGGCCGGCAATGATCGAGGAATCGATATCCTTGATGTCGCGTTTGCCGCAGAGCGCCATGGTGATGTCCATCTCCTTGCGGATGATCTCGAGCGCCCGCGTAACGCCGTCCTTGCCCATGGCGCCGAGGCCATAGAGGAAGGGGCGGCCGATATAGGTGCCACGCGCGCCGAGTGCCACGGCCTTCAGCACATCCTGACCGGAGCGGATACCACCATCGATATGCACTTCGACACGATCGGCGACTGCATCGACGATCTTCGGCAGCATGCTGATCGAAGAGGGGGCGCCATCGAGCTGACGGCCGCCGTGATTGGAGACGATGATGGCATCGGCGCCGGTTTCGGCGGCGTGCCTGGCATCCTCGACATCGAGGATACCCTTGATGATCAGCGGGCCGCCCCACTGTTCCTTGATCCAGGCGACATCTCTCCACGACAGCTGCGGGTCGAATTGTTCATTCGCGAAAGTCGTGATCGAGGGAAGATCGGCGAGGCCTTTGGCGTGGCCGACGATGTTGCCGAAGCTGCGGCGCTTCGTCTTCATCATCTCCATGCACCAGAAGGGGCGCGTCGCGATCTGCCAGATATGTTTCGGCGTGAGTTTCGGTGGTGCCGAGAGGCCGTTGCGCAGGTCCTTGTGGCGCTGGCCGATAATCTGCAGGTCGGCGGTCAGCACCAACGCAGAGCATTTGGCGGCCTTGGCGCGGTTGATGAGATCAAGCACGAAGCCTCTGTCGCGCATGACATAAAGCTGAAACCAGAACGGCTTCGTCGTGACGGAGGCGACATCCTCGATGGAGCAGATGCTCATGGTCGAGAGTGTGAAGGGCACGCCGAATTCTTCCGCCGCGCGCGCCGCCAGCATCTCGCCATCGGCATGCTGCATGCCGGTCATGCCCGTCGGGGCAAGGGCCACCGGCATCGACACTTTCTGGCCGATCATCGTGGTTTCAAGCGTGCGGTTGGTGATGTCGACCAGCACGCGCTGGCGCAGTTTGATATCGCGAAAATCGGCTTCGTTGGCGGCGTAGGTCGATTCCGTCCAGGCGCCGGAATCCGCGTAGTCGAAGAACATCTTCGGAACGCGGCGCTGAGCCATTTTCTTGAGATCGGCGATGGTCAGCGGCTTGGTCATGAGCGAACTTTCACATCTGATGACGTGGTCGAATACCACGCTTCTTCAGCCTTTGGTATTTGATTTCGGAGGGTTTTGCCGTCAGGCCACCGCCCTGCTAGAGCCCGCTTTTCATCGCCGCGCCCGCGACATAAGTTTCCGCAACGGCGCGGTCGTCACCCATGGTCTGCAGCAGGAACAGTTCCTCCGAAAGCGTCTTTACGACATCCATTTTCAGGGCCATGGCCGGTGTTGCGGCCGCGTTGAGAACGACCAGGTCGGCGTCCGTGCCCGGCTCCAGCGTGCCGATCCTGTCCGCCAGAGATAGCGCCTCGGCATTGCCGAGGGTCATATAATAGTAGCTGTCGAGCGGGTTCAGCCGTTCGCCGAGAAGCTGCTGGATCTTGTAGGCTTCGTCCATGGTTCGGAGCATGGAATAGCTGGAACCACCGCCGATATCGGTGGCAACGCCGATGCGAACGGGCTTCTCGCGACGGGCGAGCGCCTTCAGCGGGAAGAGGCCGGAGCCGAGGAAAAGGTTGGAGGTCGGGCAATGGACGGCGACCGCTCCGGCCTCGCTCATGGCATCGGCCTCACGATCCGAAAGATGGATGGCATGGCCGAAGAGGCTCTTCGGTCCGAGCAGGCCATAACGGGCGTAGATATCGGTGTAGTCGGTCGCATCAGGATAGAGCTCGCATGTGAACTTGATCTCGTCGTGGTTTTCCGACAGATGCGTCTGGATGTGCAGATCGGGGAACTCGCGGGCAAGCGCTGCCGTCGCCTCCATCTGCTCCGGCGTCGAGGTGATTGCGAAGCGCGGCGTGATGGCAACGTGGTTGCGGCCCCTGCCGTGCCAGTCGGCGATCACCTGCCGGGTCTCGTCGTAGCCCATCTCGGGCGTATCGAGCAGGCCTTGCGGCGCATTGCGGTCCATCATCACCTTGCCGCCGACCATGCGCATGTTTCGGCGCATGGCTTCCGCAAAAAAGGCATCGGCCGAGGTCTTGTGGACAGAGCAATAGGCGACGGCCGTCGTTGTGCCGTGACGGATCAGTTCGTCGTAGAAATGCGTGGCAATCTTCTCGGCATGGGCGCTTTCGACGAAGCGGCATTCCTCGGGGAATGTGTAGGTATTCAGCCACTCCAGAAGGTTTGCGGCATAGGAAGCGATCACCTGCATCTGTGGGAAATGCAGGTGCATGTCGATGAGGCCGGGCATGATCAGATGCGGACGGTGATCGATTTCGGCGACCTCGGCAGGCGCCTTGGCCTTGACGTCAGCATAGGCGCCGATAGCAGCGATGATGCCATTCTCGATCAACAGACCGCCGTCTGTCTCATAGAAGTAGCTCTCGCTATCGGCGAGGCTGAGCGGAGCGCGGCGGAAGGAGAGAAGGCGCCCGCGCAGGAGTGTCATGGTCATTCTTGTTTGCCTTCGACTGCGCTTTCGAACCAGGCGACGAGCAGCTTGCGCTCATCCGGTGTAATGTCGGTCACGTTCCCCGGCGGCATGGCATGGCTGCGGCCCGCCTGTATATAGATTTCGCGGGCGTGCGCAGCGATTTCTGCGTCATTTTCCAAGATTACGCCCTTCGGCGGCCGGGCGATACCTTCATAGACCGGCTCTGCCGCATGACACATGGAACAGCGCGTGCCGATCAGCTGTTTGACGGCTGGAAAATGTGGATCGCCGGCAAATTGCTGGAAGGCGGGTGCCACGGATGCGCTCTGATCCTCGCCGGTCAGGATCTTCGGTGCCGTCGAAAGCCACATGATGAGGATGAAGAGCACGACTGTGACGATCCAGGTCCAGGTCGGTCGTCCCTTGCGGGCATGGGTGGTGTTGAACCAGTGGCGTATCGTGACTCCCATCAGGAAGACCAGTGCGGCGATCACCCAGTTGAAGGCGGTGCCGAAGGCCAGCGGATAGTGGTTCGACAGCATGAAGAAGATGACAGGCAGCGTCAGGTAGTTGTTATGCAGCGAGCGCTGCTTGGCCATATAGCCATATTTGGCATCCGGCGTGCGGCCTGCGATCAGGTCGGCGACGACGATCTTCTGGTTGGGAATGATGATCATGAAGACGTTGGCCGACATGATCGTGGCGGTGAAGGCGCCGAGATGCAGGAAGGCGGCACGGCCGGTGAAGACCTGCGTATAGCCCCAGGCCATGAAGACCAGCACGACATAGAGCACCGCCATCAGACCCCAGGTGTTCTTGCCGAGCGGCGACTTGCAGAGCAGGTCGTAGACGATCCAGCCGAAGCCGAGCGATGCGAGCGAGATCAGGATGGCGACCGGCTTGGAAATATCCAGCACGTGTCGATCGATCAGGAAGAGGTCGGCGCCGCCATAATAGACGATGCAGAGCATCAGGAAGCCTGAGAGCCAGGTGAAATAGCTTTCATATTTGAACCAGGTCAGGTGTTCCGGCATCTCGGCCGGTGCCACCAGATATTTCTGGATGTGATAGAAGCCGCCGCCATGGACCTGCCATTCCTCGCCGTGAACTCCGGCAGGCAGATGCGGGCGCTTCACCAGGCCGAGGTCGAGCGCGATAAAATAGAAGGACGATCCGATCCAGGCGATCGCGGTAACGACGTGGAACCAGCGCGCCGCAAAGGCCAGCCACTCCCAGGCTATTGCATATTCATACATTCAGTTCCCCTGTTCTTCTTCCCGACTCGTGAGATTGCGAGAAATTCAAGCGGGAGGAAAGGGGGAACTTGGGGTTTCTTGCCGCAGTGGACGTTGCAGTAAGAGCTTGCCGGGTGCGGCATATGTGCTAAGGCATCGCAACGACGCTAATAAGGAGCCGCTGAAACATGCAGATCGAAGTCCCTTGCCCGAAGTGCCGCAACACGCGCATGAAATTTCCGCGCCCGCAGCCGATCGACAGCGACATCATCACTTGCTTCAGCTGCAATTTCGAACTCGGCACCTACGGATCGATCAAGACCAAGATGGTGGCGATGCTGAACCGGGTTGCCGCTGCCGAACAGCAGCAGAAGAAACACTGATCTACGGTTTCGGCCGGTGCGGCTGAGCCGGACGAAGCAAAAGGCCATACCCAGGGATCGCTGGCCAATTTCGCAAGCTTTTGCGGATGAAGGCAATCATTCCTGCGTTCTTCGGATCGGCTGAGGCTCGAACCTCTGGCTCGGCGATGCAGTCGGCAATGTCCTCCAGCAGGCGGGCATCGAATTGGCCGACAGATCGTGGTGCAGGGGCGGGCCTGCCCTGATCGAGTGACAGTATCATCAAGGGCGATAACATCGAAACCTCCCAAAGTGCCGCGCTCTTTGCGCGGTAAGAGGAGATTGCTTCGCGGGCGTGCGCAGGGTCCTTTAGCGACCCCCTAAAAGATCCAAAAAATTCCGAAGCGTCCCTAAGCCTCCGGCAGGCCGGCGCTGCGTAGTCCCTCCAGGACAAGGGCCCGGCGTTCGGGAATTTTGGTCGCCTGCCCGGCCGCGATGCTTGCCAGCGTGCTGTCGGGCGCGATGCGCAACAGATGTTGCAGGAAGCGTTTGGCCTCTTCGACACGACCGAGGTTCATATTGTCGGTGATCAGGATCCAGACCGTCGGATCGAAATTCGGGTTCAACGCCAGTGAACGCGATGCCCACAGAAGCGATTGCTCGTAATTGCCGCGGATCATCTCGATATCGGCGAGGCCGCAGAAGGTGATGTGGGCGTAGGGATCAAGCGGGCTCAGCCGGTGGGCACGCGTGAGATATTGCTGCCCCCGATCAAGATTGCCGCAATGAACGTGGGCAATTCCGGCTCTTACGACAACGCTCAGGCTGTTGGGGTTGAGATCGACGGCGGCCTGCATGATTGCCAGACCCCAATCATATTCGCGTCCGACCTGAATGAGCGACATGCCGCAAGTGGCCATGATCGTGGCGTCGCCTTTCGCCAGTTCGATGCCCCGGCGTGCGAGCGCGACACATTTTTCTGCATCATCCGGCCCAAAGGGCGGCCAGCCCATCGTTCTGCGATGTTCGAGAGTATAGGAGGCGAGTGCCAGAATGCGGGCATTATCCGGCTCGCGTTCGAGCGCCTCGGTCAACAGAGCATGGGCTTCTGCATTCTGCCTGGAGGTCTCGGCAAGAATCTTCGGCAGAACCTGCAGGCAGATATCATAAACGGAGATGCTGCCGGGCCGTTCCCGGCGTGCGTGTTCCAGTTCGGCGCGCTGGACATGGGGCTCGATTCCTATGGCGACGGATTCGGTAATGCGGTCCTGAAACTCGAAGACATCTTCGAGGTCGCCGTCAAAGCTTTGCGCCCAGAGCTGCATGTTGGCGGCGGCATCCACCAGCCGGGCATAGATGCGTAATCTGTTGCCGGATTTGCGCAGGCTTCCTTCCAGCACATATTTGACGCCGAGTTCTCCGGCGATCTTCCTGACGTCACCCATGCCGCGATAGACGAAGCTGGTATTGCGGGCGATGACCGCAAAGGACCTGAAGCGGCTGAGCGCGGTGATGACATCGTCAACAACCCCATCGGCAAAATATTGCTGCTCGGGGTCGCCGCTGAGATTTTCGAAAGGCAGTATCGCGAGAGACGGGAATATGTCGTCGCCGATATCAGCGGTCGGCGTCTGGCTCCTGAAGAGGCGATAGCCGAGGCGCGGCAGCGTGACGATCCATTCCTGCCCGTCGGGTCGCTGCCCGAGCGCCTTGCGCAGATGTGCGATCTGTACGGAAAGATTGCCTTCCTCGACCATCAGTCCCGGCCAGCCCGCTTCGATCAAGGCATCCTTTCCGACCGGTCTGCCGTCCGCATCCAGCAGTGCCGTGAGCAGAGCGATTGCGCGCTGGCCAAGCGGGACTGGCTGGCCGTCCCGCCGCAGAATGCCGCTGGCGGGGTCGAGCATGAAACGGCCAAAAGCATATCGCTGGTCTTCCATCAGAATATTTATATCCGCGCAATTTGAGGTGGCAATCTGGTTGTGCGTCGTGCTGCCAAGCAGACGTGTGTTTCGCGTGCCTTAAAAAACGGCTGATTTCTGCGACATTTTATCCGCCGTGAATGCGTCAATGTGGAACAGAAGGTTCCTTGAAATGTGCAGATCGAATTACAGTTGTTAAATATTGGGCCGCCGGAACGAGGTGGAAACCGCACGACACTGGCGGCGCATTCATCGACGGAGAAGATGCCCATGCGCAGCATTCTGACATGCGTGATGATTGCATATGCGTCGTTTGCGACGGCCCACGACGCCGCTACGGGTTGGAGTTACGACCCTTACTGTTGCAATGGAGATGCTCATAACGGCGATTGCCAGATGATCCCGTCCAAAACCGTGGCCATTACTCCCAATGGCTATCTTCTGACGTTAAGGCCCGGCGATCACCGGCTTGTGACGCGCGACCATGTTTTTCTGCTGCCGATGACCAAGGCGATGCATTCGGGTGACAGCGACTACCATCTCTGCCTGTTTCCGAACGAGGATACGCCGCGATGTTTCTATGCGCCCGACATGGGATACTGAGCGACGCGCATTTCTTAACGCGCTGTATAGTCAGGCTTGCTCGACGTTGAATTTCTCGAGCAGCCATTTCCGGAAATTCCTGATTTTCGGAACGTTTCGCCTGTTTTCGGGATAGGCGAGCCAATAGTCGCGTCCGTCATTGCCGGTCAGTTCGAAGGGCTGGTAGAGCCTGCCGGCCGCGACATCGTCCTGGAAATGGCCGGGATTGAGCATGGCGACACCGCCACCCGCGATCGCGATGCTGGCATCGAGGATCTGGGTGCCGAATTCGCTTTTCGGATAGCGGGAGAGATCGGCATCCTTGACGCCGGCGGCCGCGAACCATTCCGCCCACCAGGAATCGCCGGCGCTGATCAGGAACAGTTTCAGGAGATCTGCGGGTTCGTGGATGCCGCCCATTTCGGCGGCGAGCTTGGGGCTTAGCATGGGGGAATAGTCGAGTTTCATCAGCCGGTGGCTGATGAGCCCCGGCCAGTCGCCGCGACCCCAGCGGATCGCCACATCTGCGGCCTCTTTCTGGAAATCGACGATGTTGCCCGAGGTGACCAGCCTGACGGCAATATTGGGGAATTGCAGCTGGAAGGAACCGATATAGCGCGACAGCCATTGCTGGGCGAAAGTCGCCGTCGAATGGATCGTCAGCGTTTCCTCCGTCGTCTTGCGCATCGAGGCCATGGCTTCGATCAGGATGTTGAATGCATCCGAGACCCTCGGCGCCAGGTGTTCGCCTGCTTCGGTCAGTTCGATCTGACGCGGGCGGCGCAGGAAAAGGGGCTCACCGATATTCTCTTCCAGAAGCTTGATCTGATAGCTGACGGCCGTCTGCGTCATGCCGAGTTCATCCCCGGCTCTGGTGAAGCTGCCGAGCCGGGCCACGGCTTCGAAGACGCGCAGCGCATTCAGCGGGAACTGCTTCGACAGTTTCATGAATAAGTTCTCTTTATGGATGCAGACGGTTGTTCGATTGGAATTGCAGCATTTTTCCCGGCAAACTGCAATCATCTCATCAAACCATCGAGGTGATGCCATGGATTGCCAAGCTATCGACGAGAGCCGTTCTCCGGCGAGAGAGGCGCTAATCACCACCGTCATTCGCCGGCTGGCCGGCGGAATCGGCAGCCGGATACCGCGGCTGGATATGGATGCCATGCCCGATCGCATCAAGCGCGATCTCGGTTTCCTGGACGGACGCGATCCGCACTACGAGGACGATCGGTCGCGGTAGGAGGCCAGTGCGGTCAGGATCTCGGCGGCCGTCATGGCGGCGATGACGTGAGGGCGCTTATCCTTCACTGCCGATCCGCCGATCGGCAGTGTAAGGCGATCGAGCCAGGAGCGTTCGCCGCCTGCCTCGCGGGAAAGCCAGTTCGCGAAGGTCGCCCGTTTGGTGGCTGAGCCGATCATGCCAGTATAGGCAAGGTCTGCGCGGGCGAGTGCTTCCCGCGCGATCAGAAAATCCAGCGCATGGTCATGGGTGAGGATGACGAGTGCCGCACCTGCAGGCATGTCCTTCACCAATGCCTCGGGCATCGGCACCAACAGGCTCTTCGTCGAGACCGGAAGATTGGCGAGTTCGTCTTTCCGGGTCTCGATAACGGTGACCGAAAGCGGCAGCGGCGCGAGTGCCGCGGCAAGCGCGCGGCCGACATGGCCGGCGCCGAAGACGTAGACTTCCAGCAGCTGTTCGGCTTCGCTTTCCCGCTTTTTCTCCAGCTCGTTCCTGACTGCATCCGTCACAGGCCGGAAGCGCAGTTGCGTGCGGCCGCCGCAGCACTGGCCGATTTCCGGGCCGAGCGGAATATCCATGACGTCGGTGCCGCCGGTGCCGGCGAGCAGGTCGCGGGCATTGCCGATCGCGATGAATTCGAACTGACCGCCTCCGATCGTGCCCCAGAGGCTGCTGCCCGAAACCAGCATGAAGGCGCCGGTCTCGCGCGGTGTCGAGCCCTGCGTGCCAGTTATTTCGACAAGGATCACATCGGGCTGGAGGGCCAGAAAGGCGCGGAAGTCGCTGCCGGGCACAAAACCGGAAAGGATTTCGCGCCGGGTCATGGCTACACCCTCTTCATCCTCTCGACCGCCATCAGCACGCGTTCGGGCGTTGCGGGGGCATCGAGATGGGGGCAGACGCGGTAATTCGCGACACTGGCGACGGCCATGGAGAGCGCTTCCAGCACGGAGATCGCCAGCATGAAGGGCGGTTCGCCGACGGCCTTGGAACGGCCGATCGTGGCTTCCGCATTCTCGGACCATTCGGCGAGGCGCACGTTGAAGATCTTCGGCCGGTCGGAGGCGAGGGGGATCTTGTAGGTGGAGGGGGCGTGCGTGCGCAGGCGGCCCTTTTCATCCCACCAGAGTTCCTCGGTCGTCAGCCAGCCCATTCCCTGGACGAAGGCGCCCTCGACCTGGCCGATATCGATTGCCGGGTTCAGGGAACGGCCGACATCGTGGAGGATATCGGTGCGGTCGATCAGATATTCGCCGGTCAGCGTGTCGATCGTCACCTCGGTGCAGGCGGCGCCATAGGCGAAATAATAGAACGGCGTGCCGCGGCCGGCCTTGCGGTCCCAATGGATCTTCGGCGTCTTGTAGAAGCCGGCGGCCGACAGCTGAACACGGGCGAAATAGGCCTGCTTGATGAAATCAGGGAAGGGGATTTCGATCTCGCCGACCCGCACGCGGTTCGGCAGGAAGATGACCTCCGAGACCGGCACTTCCCATTTTTCCGCTGCGAATGCGACCAGCCGTTCCCTAAGCTGGCGGGCCGCATCGTAGGCTGCCATGCCGTTCAGGTCCGAACCGGAGGAGGCGGCGGTCGCCGATGTGTTCGGCACCTTGCCCGTCGTGGTCGCCGTGATCTTCACGCGGTCTATATCGACCTGGAAGCTGTCGGCCAGAACCTGCGCCACCTTGGTGTAGAGGCCCTGGCCCATCTCCGTGCCGCCATGGTTCAGGTGGATGGAGCCGTCCTGATAGATATGGACGAGGGCGCCTGCCTGGTTGAAGGCGGTCATGGTGAAGGAGATGCCGAATTTCACCGGCGTCAGCGCAATGCCCTTGCGGATATAGCGGTTGTCGCGATTGAAGGCGACGATGGCGTTGCGTCGGGCACGGTAGTCGGCGCTGTCTTCGAGCTCGTCGACGACGCGGGCGATGATGTTGTCCTCGACCTCCTGATGATAGGGCGTGGTCGTGCGCCCCGAGCCCGGCTGGCCGTAGAAATTCAGCTTGCGGATATCGAGCGGGTCCTTGCCGACGGCATAGGCGATCTCTTCGATGAAGCGCTCGGCGCCGAGCATGCCCTGCGGGCCGCCGAATCCGCGAAAAGCGGTGTTGGAGACGGTATGGGTCTTCAGCGGCTGCGAGATCAGATGCACATGCGGATAAAAATAGCTGGAATCGGCATGGAACAGCGCACGGTCGGTGACCGGGCCTGACAGGTCCGAGGAAAAGCCGCAGCGGGCGGAATAGGTGGCGTCGACCGCGTGGATCCGGCCTTCTTCATCGAAACCGAGTTCATAATCGACCCGAAAGTCGTGCCGCTTGCCGGTGGCGCTCATGTCCTCGTCACGGTCCGGGCGAAACTTGATGGCGCGCTTCAGCTTCTTGGCTGCCACTGCGGCCAACGCTGCGAATTGATTGCCCTGCGTTTCCTTGCCGCCGAAGCCACCGCCCATGCGGCGCACGTTGACGGTGACGGCGTTCGAGGGAATGTTCAGCACATGCCCGACGATATGCTGGATTTCGCTCGGATGCTGGGTCGAGGACCAGACGGCGACCTCATCGTCCTCACCAGGGATCGCCATGGCAATATGGCTCTCAAGGTAGAAATGCTCCTGGCCGCCGATGCGCATCTGGCCCTTCAGCCGGCGCGGAGCATTTTCCATTTCCGCTTTCGCTTCGCCACGCTGCAGCGTCATCGGGGTTATGACGAGCGGGCTGCCATTTTCAATGGCGCCGTCGATGTCGCTCCAATGGGGGAGATCGCGATATTCGATCTTCGCCTTGCGCGCGGCGCGGCGCGCGATCTCGCGGGTTTGCGCGATCACCGCAAAGATCGGCTGGCCGTGGAATTCGACCTTGGTTTCGGCAAGCAGCGGCTCATCGTGGCTGCCGTTCGAGCTGACGTCGTTGACGCCGGGAATGTCCTTGCCGGTGAAGACCCAGACGACGCCGGGGCAGGCCGCGACCTCGGAGAGATCCATCGAGAGGATCTCGGCGTGCGCGCGGTCCGACATTCCGAGCGCGCCATGCAGGAGATCTGCGGGTTCGGAAATATCGTCGATATAATCGGCACTTCCGGTGACATGCTTATGCGCTGAATCATGGCGCAGCGAGACGTGCATCTGGCCGTTGATGAGCTTGCGATCCTCGAAAGTGGACTTGTCCATTACGCCACCTCCTCGAACCGCTTCAGCTCGGCAGGCGCACCGACCGTTTCAAGGTAAAACCGCGTCAGCAGGTTCTTGGCCGTCAGTTGGCGATATTCCGCCGTGGCGCGCCAGTCCGTCAGCGGCTGGAAGTCGGCGTCAAAGGCAGGGCGTGCAGCCTCGATGGTCGCTTCGCTCCAGGGCTTGCCGATCAGCTCGGCCTCGACGCTGCGGGCGCGCTTCGGTGTTGCCGCCATGCCGCCAAAGGCAATGTGGATCTCGGTGACGCGCTCGGCTTCGTCCAGCACCAGATAGAAGGCACCGAGCACGGCGGTAATATCCTCGTCTCGGCGTTTGCTGATCTTGTAGGCGGCGAATTTAGCATCTGCGACCGGGTAGGGCACGAAGACGCTCTCGACGAATTCGCCCGGTTTCCGATCCTGTTTGCCATAGGCGATGAAGTAATCCTCGAGTGGCAGCCTGCGCACACCTTCGATCGAACGCAGCGTCAGTTGTGCGCCGAGCGCGATGAGGGGCGGCGGGCTGTCGCCGATCGGCGAGCCGTTGGCGATGTTGCCGCCGATGGTGCCCATGTTGCGCACCTGATCGCCGCCGATGCGCGTTATGAGGCGGGCAAAGGCGGGTATCTTACGGGCGATGGTCTCAAGCGCACGGGTATAGGTGACGCCGGCGCCGATGGTAATGCCGTATTCGCCTGCAATGATCGACTGAAGCTCCGTCAGATGATTGATGAAGATGACGGGATCTAGCTCACGCATCTGCTTCGTGACCCAGAGGCCGACATCGGTGGAGCCGGCAACGATGGTCGCCGTCGGCTCGGCCGCCAGCACCCGCGCAAGCGCGTCGGCGGAGCGGGGCACAATGAGGCGGCCCTCTTCTGACGCAATCGAGATCGTCTCGGATGCCTGCATGGCCCAGAGACGGGCAATGATTTCGGCGCGGGTCTTTTCAAGCGGATCGAAAAGCGTGCTTGGGCGCTGCAGGCTCACCTGCTCGGCGGCCTTGACGATGGGCTCGTAGCCGGTGCAGCGACAGAGATTGCCTTGCAGCGCCTTTTCGATCTCGGCACGATCCGGCTTATCGTTGGAGAGCCAGAGCCCGTACAGGGACATGACGAAGCCAGGCGTGCAGAAGCCGCATTGGGAGCCGTGGCAATCGACCATGGCCTGCTGCACCGGATGCAGCGTGCCATCCTTTGCAGCCAGGTGCTCGATCGTCACGACGTGGGTCGCGTGCAGCGAGCCGATGAAGCGGATGCAGGCATTGACGGATTCATAGAAGAGCTTGCCATCAATGAGCCGGCCGATCAGCACGGTGCAGGCGCCGCAATCGCCTTCGGCGCAGCCTTCCTTGGTGCCTGTCAGCCGTCGCTTAAGCCGGAGAAAATCGAGAAGAGTCTCCGTCGGCCGGACGTTGCCCAAAGTAACGTCCTCGCCATTGAGGATGAAACGGATGCTGTCGTTCATGATATTCCCGGATGTTTTCTAAAATGGTTATGCCGCTGTCCAGCCCCCGTCAATCGAGATATGCGTGCCGGTCACCTGCCGGGCTTCCTCGCTTGCGAGGTAGAGTGCCAGCGCGCCGATTTCCTCGGCCTTGACAAATTCGTGCGTCGGTTGCGCCTTGAGGATGACCTCGGTCTTGACCTGCTCCTCCGTCATGCCGCGCGCCTTTGCTGTATCCGGGATCTGTTTTTCGACCAGCGGGGTCAGCACGTAACCGGGGCAGATCGCGTTTACCGTCACGCCGAATTCGGCGAGTTCAAGAGCGGCCGTCTTTGTCAGGCCCAATATACCATGTTTTGCCGCTACATAGGCAGATTTGAAGGGCGAGGCGACCAGGCCATGCGCCGAAGCGATGTTGATGATGCGGCCGTGTTTTTTTGCCTTCATCAGCGGGATCGCAGCACGCATCGTATGGAAAGAGCTGGACAGATTGATGGCGATGATCTGGTCCCACTTTTCGATCGGGAAATCCTCGATCTTTTCGACATGCTGGATGCCGGCATTGTTGACGAGCACATCGACCGTCCCGAAGGTCCTGGCCGCAGTTTCGATCAGATCGGCAATCTCTGATGGCTTCGTCATATCGGCCGGGTGATAGAGGGCCTTGGCTTTCGACGATGATTCAAGGCGCTCGACTATCGCTTTGATTTCATCTTCTTTTCCGAAGCCGTTGATGACGACGTTGTCGCCCCTGGCGGCAAAGGCAGTGGCAATCGCAAGGCCGATGCCGCTGGTGGAGCCGGTGACGACGACTGATCTGCTCATGCTTCTTCCTCCCTGATGATGAGATGCTGCATTGCAGCGTTAGAGCGAGGTTATGCTCAAAGGCGTCGGGCTGGCAATCGGGAAGTGGCTGCTGGGCGCCGCTGCCACTTACTCCCTTCCAAGCCGGGCGGACCTGCCCTATTGATTTGCCACGGCAACAGCATGCAGCGGGAGGAATCGCATGGGTGGATATGTTCTGGCGGTCGATCAGGGAACGACCTCGACGCGGGCGATCGTCTTCGACGGCGACATGAAGATCGCCGGCATGGGCCAGAAGGAATTCACGCAGTTCTATCCGCGCTCCGGCTGGGTGGAGCACGATCCCGAGGAAATCTGGGATTCGGTCGTTTCCACCGTCCATATGGCGCTGCGCGAAGCCAAGGTCACGGCAAAGGATATTGCCGCGCTCGGCATCACCAACCAGCGCGAGACCGTTGTTGTCTGGGAGCGCGAGAGCGGCAAGCCGATCCAGAATGCCATCGTCTGGCAGGATCGGCGCACGGCAAGCTATTGCGACAATCTGAAGCGGCAGGATCTAGAGCGCACCTTCACGAAGAAGACCGGGCTCATTCTCGATCCCTATTTCTCGGGCACCAAGCTTTCCTGGATGCTTGCAAACGTGAAGGGCGCGCGGGCGAGAGCAGCGCGCGGCGACCTCTGCTTCGGCACGATCGACACGTTCCTCATCTGGCGACTGACGGGCGGCAAGACCTTCGTGACCGACGCGACCAATGCCTCGCGCACGCTGATGTTCAATATCGCCACCAACGAATGGGACGAGGATCTGCTCGACATCTTGCGCGTACCGGCCGCCATGCTACCGGAAGTGAAGGATTGCGCCGATGATTTCGGCATCGTCGATCCCGAGCTGTTTGGTGCCGCGATCCCCATCCTCGGCGTTGCCGGCGACCAGCAGGCGGCGACCATCGGTCAGGCCTGCTTCGAGCCAGGCATGCTGAAATCGACCTATGGCACCGGCTGCTTCGCGCTTCTGAATACCGGCAGCGATATGGTGCGATCGAAGAACCGATTGCTGACGACCATCGCCTATCGCCTTGACGGCGAGACGACCTATGCGCTGGAGGGCTCGATCTTCATTGCCGGCGCGGCGGTCCAATGGCTGCGCGACGGCCTTGGCATCATCGACAGGGCATCCGATACCAATGGCCTGGCAGAGAAAGCCGATCCGACACAGGAGGTCTATCTCGTACCCGCCTTTACCGGCCTCGGTGCGCCACACTGGGATGCCAAGGCACGCGGCGCGATTTACGGCCTGACCCGCAATAGCGGCCCGGCCGAGCTTTCGAGGGCGGCGCTGGAGGCTGTTTGTTACCAGACGCGCGATCTCCTGGAGGCGATGCAAAAGGACTGGAAGAACGGCACAGACGACACGGTGCTGCGTGTCGATGGCGGCATGGTGGCTTCCGACTGGACGATGCAGCGTCTCTCCGACCTGCTTGAAGCACCGGTCGACCGCCCCGTCATTCTGGAGACGACGGCGCTGGGCGCTGCCTGGCTGGCCGGCAGCAGAGCCGGGGTGTGGCCGGACAGGGAGAAGTTTTCCGCGACCTGGAAGCGTGACCGGCGCTTCGAACCCTCGATGGACGAGAAGACCCGTGCCGTAAAGCTTAGGGGCTGGAAGAATGCGGTGAAGCGGACGTTGAGCGAGCTCTGATCGCTCAACTCACCAAGCTCATGTGTGCATATTGCTTGCGGTATTCCGCAGGCGTGACGCCGAGATGGCGCGTGAAGGCGCGGCGCAAGGTGTCGTCATCGGCAAAGCCGCATTCGCTGGCTACCTGTTTCGGCACATGGCCGCTTTCGAGCAGCCGGCGGGCGGCGGCGATGCGGGTGGATTCGACCCAGGCTGCTGGCGTCATGCCAACCTCGTCTCGGAAGAGCCGGGCGAAATGCCGTGGGCTGAGTTCCATCCGGCGGGCGAGTTCTGAGACGCTATGATCGGCAGCGGGATTGGCGGCGATCCAGCGCTGTACTTCCTGAAGGGCCGAGCGTCCGGCAGGAGCAGCTTCGCCCTTTCGGCTGAACTGCATCTGGCCACCGGAGCGCTTGAAGAACATGACGAGCTGGGCTGCGATACGCATCGCCACGTCACGGCCGAGGTCCTCTTCGACAAGGGAGAGGGCAAGATCCAGTCCCGCTGTGACGCCGGCAGCGGTTCTCAACTCTCCGTCGGCCACATGGATCGCGTCCTCCTCCACCGTCACGCCGGGATAGGCCTGTCTCAACCTCTCTGCGACGGCCCAGTGCGTGGTTACCCGGCGGCCCTCTAGCAGGCTGGCGGCTGCGAGCAGGAATGCGCCGCTGCAGACCGAGCCGTAACGGCGGGCGCCGGGTCCGGCCTTGCCGAGCCATGCCAACAGCTTTGCATCATGTTCGATCTCCGCTGCATTGGGACAGCCGGCGACAAGCAGCGTATCGAGCGGGCCGGTCTCGTCCTCGATCGTATAGTCGGCGATCAGGCGGATGCCGGAGGAACTGCGGATATGCCCGTGCGTGGTGGCGATGACGACGGGGCGATAGACTTGCCTGCCACTCTGCAGATTGGCTTCGGCGAAAACATCGAGCGGACCGGAAACGTCCAGAAGCTGAACGCCGGGAACGGCAAGGATGGCGATGGTTCTGGGCTTCATCTGACGGCCTCATGTCCGCAGCGGAATGGTTTTGGCAGAAAATGACGGATAGCGTTGATTGCTGACATATCCAGCCGCTTTTACGCTCCTTGGCATCCACCATCAAGGAGAAAGACGATGACATTGACGATCGGCGGCATCAGCATTCCCGACAGCAAGCTGGCACGCGACATTACCGAACTTGTCAGGGACACGGAATCGCCACTGCTCTTTCATCATTCCAGCCGGGTCTATTATTTCGGTGCGCTCTCGGGCCAACGCCGCGGCCTGAACTTTGACCCGGAACTGCTTTATGCCGGCGCCATGTTCCATGACATGGGGCTGATGCACCAGCATAGTTCGGAGCACGAGCGCTTCGAGGTCGACGGCGCCAATGCCGCCCGTGATTTCCTGAAAAGCTACGGTATCTCGCAGGCCGATATCTACACCGTCTGGACGGCAATCGCGCTGCATACGACACCCGGCATTCCGAAGCATATGCATCCGGTCGTGGCCCTGGTGACGGCAGGCGTGGAGATGGATGTGCTCGGCATCGACTATCACGGCTTCGGCGATGCCGACCGTGAGGCAGTGGTGCGCGCCCATCCGCGCACGCCGCATTTCAAGGAGGATATCATCCAGACCTTCTATGACGGCATCAAGCACAAGCCGGAAACGACCTTCGGCAATGTGAAGGCGGATGTGATCGCCGACAAGGAACCGCATTTCCACAGGGGTAATTTCTGCAGCGTGATCCGCAATTCGGCGTGGGGCGGCTAAGCCCTAGGGGGCGGTGGCAGGCGGCTTGGTAACCGCCTGCCTGTTATCGTCATTTCTTCAGCCAGGGCGTTGCCGTGCTCCAGAAGATCACGTCGGCGCCGAGATAGTCCTCTGCGAAGGCAGTGAACTCTTCCTTGGTGAAGGGCTTCCTGGTCGCGGGGTTCCTGTAGGTGAGCGTCGGCTCCTGCACGGCGAGGCCGACATAGGAGAGCTTGCCCTTGTACTTGTTGAAGAAGGGGTAGGAGTTCTTCATCTGCGCCTTGCGGTTCGGTACGATGTCAGGGCCGCCGAGGCCGACATTGTTCTTCGCCGCAAAATCGAAGAGGCGGCCCATGTAATTATGGTCGTTCTCCCACTCGCAGGGCCAGAAGTTCACATATTGCACGACGAGCGACTTTTCGAAGGTCTTGCGGGCGAAGGCGAGGTTTTCCATCTCGGCCGAGAAATAGGCATCGCAGGAAAAGCCCTTCGGCTCATGTTTCGGGTCGAGATCGATGGAGGTTTCCGGAAGGTTGATGCCATAGACCTGGCCGTCGAACTTTTCGGCAAGTGCCTGCAACAGAGCCTGATAACGAGCTCGAACGGCCGGGTTCCATTGCTGGGCGACCCAGCCGGAACCGACCGGCTTGTTTTCGCCGGGATTGTCGAATTGCGGGGTCAGGCCGCCATCATATTCCGGTTCGGTCAGCATATAGT
>Ga0102592_1000721_pt1 | contig 47514 bp, 40 predicted proteins | sample AraplaCol_mMF_r2_FD_76861 | JGI IMG/M metagenome (GOLD analysis project Ga0102592, IMG submission 76861) | Arabidopsis root microbial communities from North Carolina, USA - plate scrape MF_Col_mMF_r2 (SPADES assembly) (version 2) | ecosystem: Host-associated > Plants > Roots > Endosphere...
GCTCGTCCAGGACGATGCCCTTGTCGCGCATGTAGATCAGGGTGTTGGCGGTGCCCAGGTCGATGGCCAGGTCGTTGGAGAAATAGCTGCGGAGAAATCCGAACATCAGGAATCCTGTCTTCTGTTGGTTCGCGGGTATGCGAAGCGGCCGGTGCCTGTAGCGGCCCGGCCACGAATACGTTTGCAAGGGTGATGGTTCACGGCTCCCCCGGTGCGTGCGGCTGACGCCGGCACCAGCCGGCTCGCCCGGTACCCCTGGCGCGGACAAGCCCCGGTGCGCCAGCGGGAATCCGCTTCGCCGGCGCATGCCTGCACGCCGGACCTACGGGAACCTTTGATTAGACTCTGCGCGAAAGTTCGCGGACAGATGCGCGGGACAGGACGGGAACACGCCTGACAATGGCAGTAGCCTAATCGGAGGAACCAGTTTCTAACGACTGAAAATACGATGAAAACGGGCCGCTAATTCGCGGCATTGCCATGATGCTGGCACATTACTGTTGCATGGTTGCGACGCCAGCCCCGGTATGCCGCCCGATCCAGCACATTGGCGACCTGGCAATTCCACCCGGTTACCGAATCTGGATGTTGCAACTGTGCCGACAGCATCACCGCCTGCCCGCTTTGCCGCGACCCAAGTGGAGCGCGCGTTGCGGGAAGACTGCAGCGCGTAATGATACCTTATAATTCCCGCTGTTTCGGGGCGTTTGGGCCCTGAAAAACTTGTAACTTCGACGATCCTGGGGTGCCCCCCGGGCGCACCAGTCCGGCACGCCTTTGGCCACCCCGCCAGTTGCCGGGCCCATGGCGTCCTTCCGGGCACCCCGACGGCCACCCGACGACGGTTGGGTGGACGCCGGCTGCGAACCGGCATCCACCCCGTCTTCCCCGGCCGCAACATCTCCAGTCCACAGGACTGAATCCGGCGAGAAGCGCCGCACCACGCCATGGCTCTCGAACTTTCCGACGTCAAGCGCATCGCGCACCTGGCCCGCATCGAAACCAGCGATGCCGAGGCCGAGCAAACGCTTGTGCAGCTGAACAACTTTTTCTCCCTGGTGGAACAGATGCAGGCGGTGGACACCACCGGCATCGAGCCGCTGGCCCACCCGCTGTCGGCCGTGCGCGACATCGCCCAGCGCCTGCGCGACGACGCCGTGACCGAGTCCGACCGCCGCACGGACTACCAGCGCCCCGCCCCGGCCACCGAGAACGGCCTGTACCTGGTGCCCAAGGTCATCGAGTGACGGCAGCGCGCTGCCCTGCCCTGTCGCCCATCCAGACGCCATCCGACCCGATATGACCTTTTCCGCTGATCAACAGACCTCGCTGCGCCAGATTGCCGATGCGCTGGCCGCCCGTTCCGTGTCCGCCGAGGAACTCGCCCGCGACTACCTGGCCCGCATCGACGCCGCCAAGGGCCTCAACGCCTTTGTGGACGTCAACCCCGACCTGACGCTGGCCCAGGCCCGCGCCGCCGACGAGCGCCGCACCAACGGCCAGGCCACGCCGCTGACCGGCGTGCCGATCGCCCACAAGGACGTCTTCGTGACGCGCGGCTGGAAGTCCACCGCCGGCTCGAAGATGCTGGCCAGCTACGAAAGCCCGTTCGACGCCACCGTGGTGGAACGCCTGGGCGCGGCCGGCATGGTCACGCTGGGCAAGACCAACATGGACGAATTCGCGATGGGTTCGTCCAACGAGAATTCGTACCAGGGTGCCGTGCGCAACCCGTGGGACACCAACCGCGTGCCGGGCGGCTCGTCGGGCGGTTCGGCCGCTGCCGTGGCCGCGGGCCTGGCGCCGGCCGCCACCGGCACCGACACCGGCGGCTCGATCCGCCAGCCGGCGGCGTTCTCGGGCATCACCGGCATCAAGCCGACGTATGGCCGTGTGTCGCGCTACGGCATGATCGCGTTCGCGTCGTCGCTGGACCAGGGCGGCCCGATGGCCCATACGGCCGAAGACTGCGCGATGCTGCTCAATGGCATGGCCGGTTTCGACCCGAAGGATTCCACCAGCCTGACCCCGGAACTGGGCGGCGTGGACGAGGACTTCACGCGCCTGCTGGGCCAGCCGCGCGCTGGCGCCAGCGCCGCCAAGCCGCTGGCCGGCCTGCGCATCGGCCTGCCGCGCGAGTACTTCGGCAAGGGCCTGGCCGCCGACGTGGAAAAGACCGTGCGCGCGGCGCTGGCCGAGTATGAAAAGCTTGGCGCCACGCTGGTGGACGTGTCGCTGCCCAAGACCGAGCTGTCGATCCCGGTGTACTACATCATCGCGCCGGCCGAGGCTTCGTCGAACCTGTCGCGCTTCGACGGCGTGCGCTACGGCCACCGCGCCGCCGAGTACCGCGACCTGCTCGACATGTACAAGAAGAGCCGGGCCGAAGGCTTCGGCACGGAAGTGAAGCGCCGCATCATGGTGGGCACGTACGTGCTGTCGCACGGCTATTACGATGCGTACTACCTGCAGGCGCAGAAGATCCGCCGCATCATCGCCGACGACTTCCAGCGCGCGTTCGCCGGGTGCGACGTGATCATGGGGCCGGTGGCGCCGAGCGTGGCCTGGAAGCTGGGCGAGAAGACCGCCGACCCGGTGCAGATGTACCTGGCCGACATCTTCACGCTGTCCACCAGCCTGGCCGGCCTGCCCGGCATGAGCGTGCCGGCCGGCTTTGGCGAAGGCAACATGCCCGTGGGCCTGCAGATCATCGGCAACTACTTCGACGAAGCGCGCCTGCTGCAGGTGGCCCATGCCTTCCAGCAGGCCACCGACTGGCATCTGCGCCGCCCGGCCTGACCGCCCGCACGCCAACCGCCGAGCCACCATGCGCATGCACGCCCTGCCCCGCATCCCGCTGAGACTGGCCGCCGCCCTGGCGGTGGCCGTGACGCTGGCCGGCTGCCAGATACCGTTCGTTGGCCGCTCCACGCCCATCGCGGCGCGCGACATCGACCTGGCGGGCAACTGCCAGCGCACCGAGGAAGACGGCTTCCGCGAGGACGCGCAGCTGCGCGTGGCCGACAACACCGTGCAGCAGCTGCAGTGGAAGCTGTGGGTGGGCAAGCGCGGCTCGTGCAGCTTCAACCTGGCCGATTTCCGACAGGTGCGCAAGACGCCACACATCGAGCTGCGCGCCAACGACGGCAGCGCCTGCAAGCTGATGGTCTGGCAGGACCCGCGCCGCGTCACGCTGGCGCACGCAAGCTGCCAGGCGCACTGCACGCCCGGCATCTACGAAGAAGCGTGGCCCGTGATGTTCGAACCGGGCACCGGCGAATGCGCGCGCACGCGCTGACCTCCGGCTGAATTCGTCGATCGACCATGCCGCGCCTGCTCCCGCCCACCTTGCCGCCAAACGCCTCGCCGCTGGTTCCGACCACGGTGGGACGCTGGCTGCGCGGGACGCTGGCCGGCGTGGCGATGGTGGCAGCGCTGATGCCCGCCGCACCGGCACAGCCGGCGGTGTCGATGGCGCCTCTGTCGCCGCCGTCGCCCCTGACAGCGCCTCTGACAGCAGCGCCCGTGCCACCGGCCAGCGCAGCCGCCGTGGCGGCGCCGGCCACCGCGACCGAGCCCGCCACGGCGCGGGTACGGCTGCCGGCCGACCCCGGCTCGCCGGCACTGACCGCCTACTGGTTCATGCCGCGCGAAGGCACCGTCGCCCGCAGCCAGCTGCTGCCCGTGGTGGTGGCGTTGCACGGCTGCGGCGGCCTGGTGGACATGAAAGTGGCGGCCAGACGCGCCGGCACGATCGAGGAAGTCATCGACCCGGCAGCCGGCCTGCAAAGCCGCTACCGCGAATACGCGCACTGGCTGACCGAGCGTGGCTACGCGGTGCTGATGCCCGACAGCTTCAGCCCGCGCGGCAAGGCGCAAGGCATCTGCACGGAATCGCTCGACGCGCGGTCCATCGACGACAAGACGCGCCGTGCCGACGCCATCGCCGCGCTGCGCTGGGTGGCGAAGCAACCGGGCGTGGACACCCGCCGCATCGTGCTGCTGGGCTGGTCCAACGGCGCGCAGGCGGTGCTGGCCACCATCGACGCCAGCCGCCCCTGGCCGACCGATGCGCCGAACGTCGACCGTGCCGTGGCGTTTTATCCAGGTTGCAAGCGCGCCGTGCAGCAGCACGATTTCAGACTGCGTTCGCCGCTGCTGCTGATGATCGGCGGCGCCGACGACTGGACGCCGGCCACGCGCTGCGCAATGCTGCAGAATGCGGTGCAAAGCCGGCAGCCCAAGGCCCGCTTCCGCCTGGAGATCTATCCGGGCGCGTACCATGGCTTCGATGGCACCAGCGAGCTGCATGTGCGGCGCGACATCGCTGCGCGCCATGGCTCCGGGGTCACCGTCGGCGGCGACGCCGTGGCGCGCGTGGCCGCGCTGGCCCAACTCGATTCATGGCTGGCGAGTTCCGATCCCTGACGACACAGACACCGCAGGGCCTGGAATTCGGCAACCGAACCAACATACTCAGAAAAGCACTTAGATTAGGAAAACCGCCATGCAATGGGAAGTGGTGATCGGCCTGGAGACGCACGCGCAGCTCTCCACGGCCTCCAAGATTTTCTCCGGCACCTCCACCGCGTTCGGGGCCGAACCCAATACGCAGGCTTCGCCCGTGGACCTGGCGCTGCCGGGCGTGCTGCCGGTGCTGAACCGCGGCGCCGTCGAGCGCGCCATCCAGTTCGGCCTGTCGATCGACGCCAGGATCGCGCCGCGCAGCATCTTCGCGCGCAAGAATTACTTCTACCCCGACCTGCCGAAGGGCTACCAGATCAGCCAGTACGAGATCCCCGTGGTGCAGGGCGGCCAGATCACCGTGCAGGTGGAAGGCAAGCAGGGCGTCTACGAGAAGACCATCAACCTGACGCGCGCCCACCTGGAGGAAGATGCCGGCAAGTCGTTGCACGAGGACTTCGCGGGCATGACCGGCATCGACCTGAACCGTGCCGGTACGCCGCTGCTGGAAATCGTGACCGAGCCCGACATGCGCAGTTCCGCCGAGGCCGTGGCCTACGCCAAGGCGCTGCATTCGCTGGTGGTGTGGCTGGGCATCTGCGACGGCAACATGCAGGAAGGCAGCTTCCGCTGCGACGCCAACGTGTCCGTGCGCCCGGTGGGCCAGGAGAAGTTCGGCACGCGCCGCGAGATCAAGAACCTGAACTCGTTCCGCTTCCTCCAGCAGGCCATCGACTACGAAGTGCAATGGCAGATCGCCGAAATCGAGGATGGCCGCGACATTGTCCAGGCCACGGTGCTGTTCGACCCGGACACCGGCGAGACGCGCGCCATGCGTACCAAGGAAGACGCGCATGACTACCGCTACTTCCCCGATCCGGACCTGATGCCGCTGGAGATCGACGCCGCCTGGATCGATCGCGTGAAGGACGCGCTGCCCGAACTGCCGGCCGCCATGCAGGCGCGCTTTGTCTCGCAATATGGCCTGTCGGCCTATGACGCGAGCACCATCACCGCAACCAAGGCCCTGGCCAGCTACTTCGAGGCCGTGGTCAAGGAAGTGGGCACCGCCAGTGCCAAGCCGGCCGCCAACTGGCTGATGGGCGACGTGGCGTCGCAACTGAACCGCGACGGCATCGCGATTGACGCCGCACCGGTGAGCCCGGCTCAACTGGCGAAACTGCTATCTCGCATTGCCGACGGCACGGTGTCGAACAACACGGCCAAGAAGGATGTGTTCCCGGCAATGTGGGCCGGCGAGTCCGACGGCGACGCCGACGCGATCATCGCCGCCAAGGGCCTGAAGCAGATGTCGGACACGGGCGAGCTGGAAAAGATCATCGACGACGTGCTGGCCGCCAACGCCAAGTCGGTCGAGGAATTCCGCGCCGGCAAGGAAAAGGCGTTCAACGCACTGGTGGGCCAGGCAATGAAGGCCACCAAGGGCAAGGCCAACCCGGCCCAGGTCAATGAACTGCTGAAGAAGAAGCTGGGCTGAGATCGCTGGTTCCGATCCCACTTTAAAGAAACGGCCACGTTCGCGCGTGGCCGTTTTTTTTATCCGATCAGTGGGCCGCAAATGTTGTGCGACAACGCGCTAGACCACCCCGGCAACCGGCACGACACTGACCTCCACCTCCACCGTATGCTCGCCGCCGCCGACGATCACGCCGTGCAGCAATGGCACGTCGCTGTAGTCGCGCGCGATGGCAAGCGTGACGTGGCGCGTGTCGGCCAGTACGTCGTTGGTGGGATCGAGGTCGATCCAGCCGTTGGCGGGGCACCATACGCCAGCCCAGGCGTGCGAGGCATCGGCGCCCAGCAGGCGCGGCTCGCCCGGCGGCGGGTCGGTGCATAGATAGCCGCTGACATAGCGCGCGGCCAGGCCGATGGAGCGCAGGCAGCCGATCATCACCTGCGCAAAGTCCTGGCACACGCCGCTGCGCAGCGCAAAGGCCTCCAGCGCAGGCGTATGCACTTCTGTGGTCTCGCCGTGATACTCGAAATCGGCGTGGATGCGGTGCATCAGGTCGATGGCGCCGGCGGCCACCGTCACGCCCGGGGTGAAGCTCTGCAGCGCGTAGTCGCGCAGGGTGGCGTGCAGCGCCACGTTCGGCGACGCATAGGCGAACTCCGTCTCGGGATGAAACGGCTGGCCGGCGCGGTAGCGCAGCTGCTGTGCCGCCTCTTCCCACGGCGTGCCCCGCGCTGCATCGAACGCGGCCCAGCGCGGCGTCAGCGTAACCGTGCTGCTGGTGATCAGGCGCATCGTCTCGTGCGGCACGTCCAGCATGAAGTGCAGCACATTGTTGCCGAATGCATCGGTGCGCATGTGCTGGTGCGACGGGGCCGGCTCCACATCGGTACGGTGCGCGCCAACCGCCTGCCACGGGTATGGCGGCGGCGTCACCACGGCACGCTGCTGCGCGTGCTCCACCGGCCATGCGTACTGGTAGGTGGTGACGTGGTGCACGTCCAGCGTGGTGGGCGCGCCGGGCGGCGTGACTGGCGCTGGCCGCCCGGGCAGTGCGGGCTGCCGGGCTTCGGCCGGTGGATCGTCCGGCTGGGTGCTCATGGCAGGTCAGTCTCCGGTGCCACGCCGGCATGGCTGAAGTAGCGGCCCCCGATTTCGTCGGACAGCTTCGCCATGCGCGCGCCAAGCTGGTCGCATAGCGCTGCCAGCTTCGGATAGCGATCCTTGTCGCGTTCGCACAGCAGCGAGCGCGACGGCAGCGCGCTGGCCGGCGGCAACAGTTCGGCCAGCGGCACGCGCGTTTGGCCGGTGGCGCCCGTGGGCAGTTGCGCGAGCTTGTCGCGCAGGCGATCGAGCACGCCGTAGAGGCCGCGCGGATTGGTTGGCTCCAGCACCAGCAGGTCGACCAGCGCGGCCACGTCGCTACGGCCCGGAAACAGCGACCGGTAGGTCAGCGTGCTGTCGAACAGGTGCAGCAGCATGTCGAAGCCGCTGCGCGATGCCAGCGCGCCGCTGCCCTCCGCCAGTTCCAGGAATAGCGCCAGCGTGCCGAGCCGCTCGATATGGCGGCCGATAAACACCAGCCGCCACGCTTCGTCGCGTGTCATGCGGTCACCTTGCGCGCCGCTGATCGCGCCGAGCTGCATCGACAGATGCTCCAGCGCGGCCAGCACCCTGGAACGGTCGTAGGCGCCCTCGCCGTGGCCCGCCGTGCCGGCCGGGCACGCGGCATCGGCCATGGCATCCTGGAAGTCATTGCGCGCGGCCAGTATCGTGCGCCAATGATCGTTGGACAGCCGGTTGCGGATCTCGTTGGCGGCGCGCGCGTGGCTGGCTAGCGTTGGCATCAGCCCCGTCACCGCGTTCGGATCGGCCAGCGTGGAAACCAGGCTGCGTTCGAACACGCGCAGCGACGCCTGCGGCGACGGCGTGTGCGGCGCCACCAGCCCGAACCACTGCGCCAGCAGGCCCAGCATGTTCAGCGAGCCGTCGTCGGTCTCGTCGTTCGATTCGATCGATCCCAGGATCTGGCGGCACACGCGCACCACGTTCTCCGCGCGTTCGGCATAGCGGCCGGCCCAGTACAGGTTCTCGGCCGCACGGCTCGATACGGCCAGCGGCCGCGTCACCGCCGCCGTGCTCAGCGACGGCAAGGCCGTACGGGGCGAGGGCGATCCCGCCCCCGGGCGCGCATGGCTGGACGGCGCGGGCATCAGCCCCTGCGCGGGCTGGTTCGACAGCACCCAGGTGTCGGCACTGGTGCCGCCAAGCTGCATCGATACGGCTTCCAGATGGGGCGGTGCCAATCGCGTGAAACCGCCCGGCATCACCTGCCAGCCGCCATTGCCATCGGCCACCGCAAACACGCGCAGCATGGCCGCCCGCGAACCGATCCGTCCGCCGCCGTTGGTATCGGGTTCCCAGCATGGCGTATGCGAGAGCGGCAACGGTGCCTGCAGCGTATAACGATCTGGCGTTGCGGCGATGCGGTCGCGCCATGCGTCCAGCCGCTGCAAACCCTTTTCCATGCCCAGCGAGCCATCGGCCGGGGTGCGCGGATAGGTGGGCATCACGAACGCTTCATCGAGCAGACGCAGCGCTTCTTCCTGTGCGGCGGCCTCGCCGCACCACCAGCTCATGACCGATGGCAGCACCAGCGGTTCGTCAAGCAATGCCTGCGCGATGCCGGGCAGGAAGCCATGGATGGCCGGCGACTCCAGGAAGCCCGATCCGGGCACGTTCGACACCACCACGTTGCCCGCGCGCATCGCTTCGAGCAGCCCCGGCACGCCAAGCATGGAATCGCTGCGCAGCTCCAGCGGATCGCAGAACACATCGTCGAGCCGGCGCAGGATCACGTCCACGCGCTCCAGCCCGCCAAACGTCTTCAGGTACACCACATCGTTGCGCACGGTCAGGTCCTTGCCCTCGACCAGCGTGATACCCAGATAGCGGGCCAGGAACGTGTGTTCGAAATAGGTCTCGTTGAACGGGCCCGGCGACAGCAGCACGATCTGCCGCCCCGTGCCGGTCCCTGCCCCCGTACCCATGCCTGCGCCGCCGCCCTCCTCCGCCGCCCCCACCGGCACGGCCGGCGCCGCGTGCGCAAGCGTCGAGATCAGCTGCGCGAAGGCCGGCGGCAGGCGCCGCACGCGCAGTTCGCGAAACGCTTCGGCGTACTGGCCCGAGATGATGAGCCGGTTCTCCAGCGCGTAACCCATGCCCGAAGGCGTTTCGGTGCGATGCGCGATGACCGTCCAGCCATTGTCGGTATGCACCAGGTCCACCGCCATGGTCTGCAGAAAGCTGCCGCCCGGTGGCTGGTAGCCCTTGAGCGGGCGCAGGTAGCCGGGATGCCCGTAGACCAGCCCCGGCGGCAGCAGCCCGCGCCTGAGCAGCGTCTGCGGGCCGTAGATATCGGCCAGCACGGCATTTGCCAGCGTGGCGCGCTGGGTCACGCCGGCCTCGATCACGGCCCAGTCGGACTCCGACACCAGGAACGGAAACACCTCGAGCTGCCAGGCCCGCGCGCCGCCGCCCTGGTCGGCGTAGACGTTGTACGTCACGCCGTTGTCGCGAATCCGGCGCGAGACGGCCGCCGCATGGGCGTTCAGCGCGGCGGGGCGCAGGTCGTCCAGGATGCGGAAGAAGCGCGCCCACGGCTCGCGCAGCGTGCCATCGGGCAGCCGCAGTTCGTCGCGATGGCCGTCGGGCACGGGCAGCGCCAACCGGCCCGCCAGGGCGGCCGGCGCGTCGGCAAGGTCCGGTCCATCGAAAGGCAGCGACGACTGCAGCGGCACGGCTGACGGTTCTCCTGTGGGGTGGGCACGCCGGACACACCGGGCACGCGAAATGCGCTAGGCAATGTCTCGCAGGTCCAGCGTGAACGGAAATTCCAGGCTGCGGCGTGGCGGCGGCGCCACCGACCGTCCCGGTGTATGCCCGATCGCGAAAAACCGCGCCAGGCGCCGGCTTTCCGCCTCGTACGCATTGACCGGGAATGTCTGGTAATTACGGCCGCCCGGGTGCGAAACATGATACTGACAGCCGCCCAGGCTGCGGTCCATCCACGTATCCACCACGTCGAATGTCAGCGGCGCGTGCGACGGAATGGTCGGGTGCAGCGACGATGGCGGCGCCCAGGCGCGATATCGCACCCCGGCCACGAATTCTCCGGCCCGTCCGGTGGACTGCAGCGGGATGGTCTGGCCGTTGACCGTGATCACATGCCGGTTGTCGTTCATGCCCAGCACGCTGACCTCGATGCGCTCCACCGATGAATCCACATAGCGCACCGTGCCGCCGGGCGCGCCCTCCTCGCCCATCACATGCCACGGCTCCAGCGCAGTGCGCAGCGTCAGCGACAGCCCCGCCACGTCGACTTCGCCCACCCTTGGGAAGCGGAACTCGAAGTGCGGGGCGAACCAGCTCGACTCGAACACAAAGCCGGCAGCGCGCATTTCGGCCAGCACATCGTCGAAATCCATCTGCACGAAGGTGCCGAGCATGAAGCGGTCGTGCAGCGCCGTGCCCCAGCGCGTCAGCCTGGCCGTGTACGGCGTGCGCCAGAAGCGTGCCACCAGCGCGCGCAGCAGCAGTTGCTGCACCAGGCTCATGCGCGCATGCGGCGGCATCTCGAATGCCCGCAGTTCCAGCAGGCCCAGCCGGCCCGTGGGACCATCGGGCGAGTAGAGCTTGTCGATGCAGAACTCGGAGCGGTGCGTGTTGCCCGTCACGTCGACCAGCAGGTTGCGCAGGATGCGGTCGATCAGCCACGGCGGCACCAGACCATTGCCCACCACTTCGCACAGGTCAAGCTGGCGGCGCAGTTCGGCGAACGCGATATCCAGTTCGTAGACCTGGTCGTTGCGCGCCTCGTCCACGCGCGGCGCCTGGCTGGTCGGGCCGATAAACAGCCCCGAGAACAGGTACGACAGCGACGGATGGTTGTGCCAGTACGCGATCAGGCTCGCCAGCACGTCGGGCCGGCGCAGGAACGGGCTGTCGGCCGCCGTGGCACCGCCCAGCACGAAGTGGTTGCCGCCACCGGTGCCCGTGTGGCGCCCGTCGAGCATGAACTTCTCGGTGGACAGGTGCGTTTCGTGCGCGGCCTGGTACAGGTAGTCGGTGTGGTCCACCAGTTCCGGCCAGTTGGCGGCGGGATGGATGTTCACCTCGATCACGCCCGGGTCGGGCGTCACCTGCAGCAGCTTCAGGCGCGGATCGCGCGGCGGCGGATAGCCTTCGAGCACGATCCTGAAGCCCAGTTCGGCGGCGGTGGCTTCCACCTCGGACAGCAGCGCCAGGTAATGCTCCAGCACGGTCAGGGGCGGCATGAACACATAGAGAATGCCGCGCCTGTCTTCCATCGATTTCAGCTCGACAGCCGGGCCAGCCGCGCGGCTCGGGTGGCGAACCTCCACGCAGACCGCCGTGCGGATGGTGTCGCGGGCCGATTCTCCGCGCGCGGGCGCCACGGCCTGCGCGGCGGCCTTGCCACCCGGGCGCGCCTGGCCCCGTGCCTCGGACCGGCGTGCGGCCATTGCCGCCGGGCTGTAGGCGGCGGCCGGCGACTGCGCGCGCAGCGGTACCGCCGCCGGCAGCGGCGCACGGGGTGCAAACGGGTCCTGCTCGAATTGCCACGGATAGTCGGCCTTCGACACCCATGGCAGCGAATCGAGTGGCAGCCGGTAGCCCATTGGCGAATCGCCGGGCAGCAGGTACATGCGTTCGTCGCGCACGAACCAGCGGCCGGTCAGCCAGCCGCCCTGATCGTCGCGCGCCAGCGGCAGCACGTAGCCGGTGACGCTGGACAGGCCGGCGTCGAACACCCGCCGCAGCCGCGTGCGCTCCAGTTCGTCGTCGAGCTTCGCCTCGAACGGATCGACGTTGACGGGCAGCCGGCGCTCGCGCCACAGGTAGTACCAGACATCCTCGTAGCCGGGCGTGACGGTGCCGGCGTCGAGCCCGAGCCGGCGCGTCAGGGTTTCGAGAAAGCGCTGGGCATCGGCCGACGTGTAGTGGTGGGGCTCGCGCTCGTCGGCAAACAGCGACGGGTCCTGCCAGCAAGGCTGCCCGTCGGCACGCCAGCAGATCGACAGCGCCCAGCGCGGCAATTGTTCGCCGGGATACCACTTGCCCTGGCCGAAATGCAGGAAGCCGCCCTCGCCGTACCGCGCACGCAGCTTGTGCACCAGTTCGGTAGCCAGGCCGCGCTTGGTGGGGCCCAGCGCATCGGTATTCCATTCCGCGCCGTCGCGGTCGCGCGCCGCGACGAAAGTGGGCTCGCCGCCCATCGTCAGCCGCACGTCGAGGGTCTGGAGCTGGCGGTCAACGGCCAGCCCGGCGGCGTCGATGGCGGTCCACTGCGCATCGGTATAGGGCTTGGTCACGCGCGGCGATTCGTAGATCCGCGAGATCGACATATGGTGCTCGAACGTCACTTCGCATTCGTCCACCGCGCCGCTGACCGGTGCTGCGCTGCCGGGCTCGGGCGTGCAGGCCAGCGGGATATGGCCCTCGCCGGCCAGCAGCCCCGATGTGGGATCGAGCCCGATCCAGCCCGCGCCGGGCAGGTAGACCTCGCACCAGGCATGCAGGTCGGTGAAATCGGCTTCGGCGCCCACCGGCCCATCCACGGCCTTCACATCGGGCGTCAGTTGCAGCAGGTATCCGGACACGAAGCGGGCGGCCAGGCCCAGATGCCGCAACGTCTGCACAAGCAGCCAACCGGTGTCGCGGCACGATCCCGATGCATTCTCCAGCGTGGTCTCGGGCGACTGCACGCCCGGTTCCATGCGGATCAGGTAGCGGATTTCGCGCTGCAGCCGCTGATTCAGGTCCACCAGGAAATCCAGCGTGGCGCGCGGCGCGCGGTCGATGCTGTCGACAAAGGCGGCAAGGCGCGGCGTCAGCGGGTCTTTCGCCAGGTAGGGCGCCAGGTCATGCGCCAGCCCGGCATCGTACGCAAACGGAATCTTCTCGGCGGACGGCTCCAGGAAGAAATCGAACGGGTTGTAGACCGCCATCTCGGCGATCAGGTCCACCGTGACGCGAAACTCCGTGGTTTTCTCCGGAATCACCAGGCGGGCCAGGTAATTCGAGAACGGGTCCTGCTGCCAGTTGACGAAATGCTGCACCGGTTCGATGCGCAGCGAGTAGGACAGGATCGGCGTGCGGCAATGCGGTGCCGGCCGCAGGCGTACGACTTGCGGCGACAACTGCACCGGACGGTCATAGCGGTAGTGTGTGACATGACTCAGCGCGACGTGCGTGACCACTGGCGACCCCCGGGGTTGTGTGTAGCGTCAGGCTTAGCAAGAGTTGTACCGCCTGCCCGTTCCTGCGGACGGGAGGCGTCCGGCAACCGCGCCGGCCTACATCTGGTTCTTTGCGCGCAGGCCTTCTTCCAGCAACGACCGCAGCTTTGCCAGCGCGCCGGGATCGCCGTGCGAGGCCGCCCGGGCGTACCAGATCTTGGCCTGCTCGATGTCCTTGTCCACGATGCCCGGATAGCCCCGCTCGTAGTAGCTGCCCACGATGTACTGCGCCCCGCCGTCTCCGGCGGCAGCGGCCTTGGAGTACCACGTGAAGGCGCGGCCGTAGTCCAGCGGCACGCCGCGCCCCGTGAAGTAGTTGGTCGCCAGCGCCATCTGCGCCTGGATATGGCCACCCTGCGCCGCCCGCTCATACCAGCGGTTGGCCTCCTCCAGAGACTTCGGCACCAGCTCGCCGCGCTCGTACAGATCCCCGAATGTGTACTGCGCATGTGTCATCTGGTTGTCGGCGGCGCGCCGCAGCCAGACCAGCGCCTCTTGCGGCCTGGCTGTCGTGCCTTCGCCACGCAGCAGCATCATCGCGTAGTTGAACTGGGCCAGCCGGTTGCCCTTCTGGGCCGCCTCGGCAAAGCCCTTGATCGCGGCATCGAAATGGCCGGCTTCGTAGGCGGCAACGGCTTCGCGGGTCTGGGATTGGGCGGGTGCGGGAGGCTCGGTGGCCGCCTGGGCGTGTAACCCGGCCGCCGCAGCGAGAGCCAGCACGACCAGACGGATCTTCGAGGCGACGGTTGCAGGCATGGTGAACTCCGAAGGCCGGCAGGGCAGGCTGGATAGCGAGGGCGATGAATTCAGTGTAGTTGGCGATCCATCGACGCGCCTATTCTCCTGAGCGATGTCATGTAGCAAATATCAGAAATATAAATTCATATTATGAATACGAAACGCCGGGCCAACGGGCTGGCACCCCGCCGACAGGACGCCGGGATGCCAGCACGCAGGCGGGGGGATCAGCCAGCGTTTTCCAGGGCCGTGATGCGCGTCGCCAGGGCGGCGATCTGCCGCCCGACGCCGACCAGTTCCTGGCGGAGTTGGTCGAGATTCACCGCGTCGGTACCTTCCGTGCCCGCGGCCACCTTGACGATCTGCCGGTTACCGAAGCCTTCGCGGCCAACCGAAACGGTCATCGGACGATCGCAGAGCGATTCCGCGCCAAGCGCCACGCCGAACTCCGCACTGACTTTTGCGTGGCCGCCCAGGGCAAGGCCGAAGTTCGCCGCGGCCGTCGAGCTGGCTCCCAGGGCAATGGCGCCTCCCTGCGTGGCCTGCGAATTCGCCCCGATCGCATCGGCAAACAATGCGCTGGCGATGGCGCTCGATCCAATCGCCACGGCTTGCGATGCGCTGACTTGACATTGGTCACCAATGGCGATGCCGCGCACGGCCGATGCCACGGCCAGGCCCAACGCTATCGTGTTGGCCGCCGACGCGCCCGCTTTCGTGCCGATGGCAATGGCATCGCTCGCGCTGGCGACGCTGGCCGCGCCAATGGCAACGCTATAGGGCGCCGATGCATTGGCCAGGTGCCCGAAGGCCGACGCACTTTCGCCCGCAGCCGCGGCCTTGAAGCCCGCGGCCGTCGCGTTGGGCGCCGAAGCCACGGTGGAACTGCCCAACGCCGTGCTGTTGTCGCCGGTGGCGGCACCCCGGGCGCCCAGCGCCGTCGACCATGCGGCCGCGGCGTTTGCCTCCCGGCCTACCGCCGCGGTATAGCCCTTGCCGGCATGGGCACCGGTGCCAATCGCCAGCGAATTGTGGTCGCCATCGGCCACCGCCGAATTGCCGATGGCAATCGAATCGCCCACCGTTGCCGCAGCCGATTGCCCAATGGCAATCGCATTGCCGCCGGTGGCGGTTGCGTCGGGCCCGGTGCTGTTGGCACGGAAATAGGGAACGCCTGCCGCGAGTGCGGCGGCCGTGTTTGCTTGCTGTGTCATTGCGTCGCTCCAGATGTCGGTTTCGGATTGCCTTGCCGTCAGCCGGCATGCATGCACTGGCTGCCACGGTGGCGATCCAATCCTTTCAAACTGCGACGTACAGGTACATGGAATCAGGTAGGCCAGGACGTATCCATGGCGCACCCCTGCCACCTGTGATGGCGCGTCCGCGCCGTCTATCCTGCGAACCGGTATCCGACACCCACCTCGGTCAGCAGGTGCGCCGGTTGCGCCGGATCGGTTTCGAGCTTGTGGCGCAGATGGCCCATATAGACGCGCAGGTAGTGGCTGCTTTCAGAGTGGGCGGGGCCCCAGACCTCGCGCAGCAGTTCACGGTGGGTCATGACCTTGCCGCGATGGGCGATCAGCACCGCCAGCAGCCGGTATTCGATGGGCGTCAGATGCACCTGCGCGTCGCCGCGCGTGACCAGCCGGTTCGCCAGGTCCACACGGACATCGCCGAACGCCACCTGCGGCGTGCCCTGCGGGTTCGCCTTGGCATGGCGGCGCAACAGCACGCGCACGCGCGCCACCAGTTCGCCCACGCCGAACGGCTTGGTCAGGTAGTCGTCGGCACCGGCATCGAGCGCGGCAATCTTGTCGGCCTCGTCGGTGCGCGCCGACAGCACCAGCACCGGCACTTCGGTCCACGTGCGCATTTCGCGGATCAGCGTCATGCCGTCGCCATCGGGCAGGCCCAGGTCCAGGATCACGATGTCCGGCTGGCGCGTGCCGGCGTCGATCAGGCCGCGCTTGAGCGTATCGGCCTCGTGCACGGCGCAGCCTTCGGCCTGCAGCGATTCGCGCACGAAGCGGCGGATATGGGGTTCGTCCTCGACCAGCAGCACGGTCGGCGAATAATCGAATGGCATTTCAGTGCGGATCAGGAAGGATGGCGTCGAGCGGTTCCGGCTCGATCGCGGGAGGATTGCCGCGCGGCAGCGCCAGCGTGAAGCGCGCGCCGGGCCCGGCCGGCGCCACCCAGATGCGGCCGCCGTGGGCCTGCATGATGGCGTCGCACACGGCCAGCCCCAGGCCCACGCCGGCGGTGGCCGATTCGCGCTGGCCGCGCGTGAATTTTTCGAAAATGTGGCGTTCCTGGCCCGGCGCCACGCCGGGGCCTTCGTCCTCGACAATCAGATGCACTTCGTCGTCGAGCAGTTCGCCACGAATACGCACGACGGTGCCGGGCGCGGTGTACTTGGCCGCGTTCTCCAGCAGGTTGCACAGCACGCGCTCCATCAGCACGCCGTCGCATTCCACCAGCGGCAGCGCGGACAGGTCGGCCACCTGCACGCGATGCGCCTTCAGTGCCTCGCGCATCGACGCCAGCGCCGCGCCCACCAGTTCTTCGAGCGACTGCCAGCCGCGCTGCAGCGCCACGTCGTGCTGCTGCAGCCGGGCCATGTCGAGCAGGTTCACCACCATGGTGCGCATGCGCAGCGCCTGGCCGCGCATGGCGTCCACGGTCTCCGCCACGTCGCCAGCCAGCGGGGGCGTGGCACGCTGCAAGGTCTCGGCCATGCCGATCAGCCCGGTCAGCGGCGTGCGCAGGTCGTGCGACACGGCGGCCAGCAGCGAACTGCGCAGCCGTTCCGATTCGATCGACACCAGCGCGCGCTGCGCCACTTCCACGTAGTGCAGCCGCTCGATCCCGATGGCGATCAGCGTGGCGAATACATCGGCCTGGCGCCGCAGTTCGGGCTCGGCCAGCGCATGCCACGCGCGCGGCTCCACGGCCAGCACGCCACGCGTCTGCATCGGCGCCTTGAGCGGCAGGTACAGCACGGTGCTGCCGGGCAGGGTATGGGTGCCGGTACCGGCCGGCTGGCCGTGATCGAACACCCACTGCGCCAGCACCGTGTCGATGGCTTCGCCCTTGTCTGTCTTCCCGCCCGGGGTGCCGCCGGCCACCGGCACCAGCCGCCCCTGTTCGGACATCAGGAAGAACGTCACGTGCGCATCGAACGCGGCACGCATGAAGCGGCTGCCGATTTCGACCACCTGCTCGGTGGTCAGCGCGGCGGACAGTTCGCGCGCCAGTTCGTAAAGCGTGCGTGCATCGGTTTCGCGCCGCACGGCCACCTGCGCCTGCTCGCGCAGGCCGGCCGTCAGCTGCCCGATGACAAGGCCAACCGTCAGCAATACGAAAAACGTCAGCAGGTATTGCACATCGCTGACGGCAAACGACATGCGGGGCGGCACGAAGAAGAAGTCGAAGGCCGCCACCGCCAGCACCGATGCGAACGCCGCCGGCCCCCGCCCGTGGCGCAGCGCCACACCAACCACGCCGGCCAGGAACAGCATGGCGATATTGACCAGATCGAACCACGGCCGGGCCAGCATCGACAGCACCGTGGCACCGGCGCACCACACCACGGCAAACGCGTAGTCGCGCCGGCGCATGTGCGCCAGTTCCGCCCTGGCCTCCAGCGCAGCCTGCGCGTCGGCGTCGTGACGCGGCTCGACGATCTGCGCCGCGCGCGGCCGCAGGTCGGCACGCGTGGTGTCGGCGGCCACCCGGATCACATCGATCTCGGGACACCCCGCCGCCAGCGCATCGGCAAACGTTTGCCTGCCGATCAACCGGTTGCCCGCGCCCACCACCGGCGACAAGGCACGCGCCAGCCACATGCGCGCCTGATCGATCAGCGTGCCCTCGGCACGCCAGTCATTACGGGCGCGCCCCACCAGCACCTTGGTGAGGTTGTGGCGGCGCACATAGCCCGCCACCGCCTTGACCATGTCATGCCCGGCCAGTGTCTCGGTGCGGGCACCCAGCTCCTCGGCCAGTTGCATGGCCGCACGTACGCGCACGCGCACGGGGTCGGCCAGCGGCATCAGCCGTGGGGTGGCGATGGTGACCACATGCCAGTCGCAATCGAGCTGGCTGGCCAGGCGCCGCGCGCTGCGCACCACCTGCTCGGCATCGTCGCCGGTTCCAATGCACGCCAGCACCGCCTCGCGCGTGCGCCAGACCGGCTGGATCGCCTCGGCATGGCGGTAGGCGCGCACGTCGTCATCGACACGATCGGCCGTGCGCCGCAGCGCCAGTTCGCGCAGCGCGATCAGATTGCCCTTGCGGAAGAAATGGCGGGCCGCGTGGCGCGCCTGGTCGGGCAGGTAGACCTTGCCCTCGCGCAGCCGGCGCAGCAGTTCGTCGGCGGGCAGGTCGACCAGGACCACGTCGTCGGCGCCGTCGAACACGGCGTCCGGCACCGTTTCCCAGACGCGCACACCGGTAATGCCGCCCACGGCCTGGTTCAGGCTGTCCAGGTGCTGGACGTTGACCGTGGTCCAGACATCGATACCGGCGGCCTGCAGTTCCTGGATGTCCTGCCAGCGCTTGGGATGGCGGCTGCCCGCCGCGTTGGAATGCGCGAGTTCGTCGACCAGCACCAGCGCCGGACGCCGCGCCAGCGCACCATCGAGGTCGAACTCCTGCAGCACGCGGTCCCGATAGGGCACATCGCGCAGCGGCAGGCGCTCCAGGCCATCGAGCAGCGATTCGGTTTCGGCACGGCCGTGGGTTTCGACCACGCCAATCACCACGTCCACGCCCTGCCCGCGCAAGGCCCGCGCCGCCGCCAGCATGGCAAAGGTCTTGCCCACGCCGGCCGATGCACCAAAGTAGACCCGCAGCTTGCCGCGTGCGGCGCGCGCGCCCTCCGCCTGCATGCGTTGCAGCAGGGCGTCGGGGTCCGGGCGGGCGGTGTCAGTCATCGTGCGGGGATTGTGCCACGCAGGCGTGTCTCGTGGCTGGAGACGCCTGCCCTCTCCCCCGGCCCCTCTCCCGCGCGCGGGAGAGGGGAGACAGGCGCCGCGCACTCCAATGCCCTCGGTGGGCTCCCCTCTCCCGCCTGCGGGAGAGGGGCGGGGGAGAGGGCAGGCCGATCAAGGACCACAAGCCTACTTCGCGGCATCGAGCGCCAGATTCAGCTTCAGCACATTGACACCGGGCTCGCCAAGCACGCCCAGCGCGGGCGCTTCGGTATTGGCCGCGATCAACGACTCGACGCGCTCCACCGGCAGACCACGCACCCGCGCCACGCGCGCCGCCTGGTAGCGGGCCGCCGCCGGGCTGATTTGCGGATCGAGGCCGCTGCCCGACGCCGTGACCAGGTCCACCGGCACCGGCGCCTGGTTATCGGGATCGGCTGCACGCAGCGCATCGATACGCGCTTTCGCGGCATCCGTCAGCGCCGGATTGGCCGGCCCCAGATTTGATCCCACCGAAGCCGCGCCGTTGTATGGCATCGGCGCCGTGGCCGACAGGCGGCCCCAGAAATACTTCGGGTCCGAGAACGGCTGGCCGATCAGTTCGGAGCCGATCGTCCTGCCGTTCTGCACGATCAGCGACCCGGCAGCCTGGTGCGGAAACAGCGTGCGCGCGATGCCGGTGACCACGCCCGGATAGAGCAGGCCGGTGACGATGGACAGGCCGACGAACACCGTCAGCGCGGGGCGCAGCATGCCGGTCTGGCGAACCGGCTCTGCGGGCATATTGATATGGGCTTGCGTAGGCATTGCGGTTCTCCGTACTCAGATCCAGCCAAACATCGTCAGGAACATGTCGATCAGCTTGATACCGGCAAACGGCACCAGGATGCCGCCCAGCCCGTAGATCAGCAGATTGCGGCGCAGCAGGATGGCAGCGCCCAGCGGGCGATACACCACACCGCGCAGCGCCAGGGGAATCAGCGCCACGATGATCAGCGCGTTGAAGATCACGGCCGACATGATGGCGGACCCCGGCGTGGACAGGTGCATCACGTTCAGCAGGTTCAGCTGCGGATACGTGGTGGCAAAAGCGGCCGGAATGATCGCGAAGTACTTCGCCACGTCGTTGGCGACACTGAAGGTGGTCAGCGACCCGCGCGTCATCAGCATCTGCTTGCCGATCTCGACGATCTCGATCAGCTTGGTCGGATTGCTGTCCAGGTCGACCATGTTGCCGGCCTCGCGCGCGGCCTGGGTGCCGCTGTTCATCGCCACCGCCACGTCGGCCTGCGCCAGCGCGGGGGCGTCGTTGGTGCCGTCGCCGGTCATCGCCACCAGCCGGCCCTGCCCCTGGTATTCGCGGATCAGCGCCAGCTTGGCCTCGGGCGTGGCTTCGGCCAGGAAGTCGTCCACGCCTGCCTCGGCCGCGATCGATGCCGCGGTCAGGCGGTTGTCACCGGTGATCATCACGGTGCGGATGCCCATCTTGCGCAGCTCGCCAAAGCGCTCGCGGATGCCGGCCTTGACGATGTCCTTGAGTTCGATCACGCCCAGCACGCGCACGCTGTCCTCGGTGCCTTCGGCCAGGGCCTCCGCCACCACCAGCGGCGTACTGCCGGCGCGGGCCACGTCGTCGACGGCCTGCATGACCGCTTCGGGGAACTTGCCGGCGCGCTCGGTCACGTAGCGGCGCACTGCGTCGGCCGCACCCTTGCGCACGCTGCGCACGACATTGCCTTGCGCCACGTCGACACCGCTCATGCGCGTCTGCGCCGTGAAAGGCACGAAGACCGGAGCGGCCAGCCCGCGTGCGCCCATTTCCGGCGCGGCCACGCCGGGCTGCTGGCGCGCCAGCGCGACGATACTGCGGCCTTCGGGCGTTTCATCGGCCAGCGACGACAGCCAGGCGGCTTCGGCCAGTTGCCGTTCGTTCACGCCCGGGGCGCAGATAAAACGCGCAGCCTGGCGATTGCCGTGCGTGATCGTGCCGGTCTTGTCCAGCAGCAGCACGTCGACGTCGCCGGCAGCTTCCACCGCGCGGCCCGACGTGGCGATCACGTTCGCCTCCATCATGCGGCTCATGCCAGCCACGCCGATGGCCGACAGCAGGCCGCCAATCGTCGTCGGGATCAGGCACACGAGCAGCGCCACCAGCACCGTCACCGATACCGGCACGCCAGCCTTGGTCACCAGCACCGCGTAGAGCGAATACGGCTGCAGCGTGGCCGTGGCAAGCAGCAGCACCAGCGTCAGGCCCACCAGCAGGATCGTCAGCGCCAGTTCGTTCGGCGTCTTCTGGCGCTTGGCGCCTTCGACCATGCTGATCATGCGGTCGATAAAGCTTTCGCCGGGATTGGTGGTGATGCGCACCACGATCCAGTCGGACAGCACGCGCGTGCCACCCGTGACCGACGAGAAGTCGCCGCCCGATTCGCGGATTACCGGCGCAGATTCGCCCGTGATGGCGCTCTCGTCGACCGACGCCACGCCTTCGATGACGTCGCCATCGCCGGGGATCATTTCACCGGCTTCCACCAGCACGATGTCGCCGCGGCGCAGATCCGTGGCGACGCGCGGCTCGGTGGCGCCAGTGGCGCGCGCATCGCCGCGGCCGGGGCGCACCACGCGCGCCATGGTGGTGGTCTTGAGCCCGCGCAGCGCGGCGGCCTGCTGTTTGCTGCGGCCTTCGGCCAGCGCTTCGGCAAAGTTGGCGAACAGCACCGTGAACCACAGCCAGACCGCGACGGCCAGGATAAAGCCGGCGGACTCGCCACCCTGCGTGGGCGTCAGCCAGGCACGCAGGAACAGGATCGTCGTCAGGATGCTGCCCGCGTAGACCACGAACATCACGGGGTTGCGCAGCTGCGCACGCGGCGTGAGCTTGCGCAACGCATCGACGATGGCCGGCTTGACCAGCTCGGGCGCGAACATGCCTCGCGCGGGACGCGGGTGATGGGGCACGCTGACTGCCGTGGTGGCAGCGGTGCCTGTCGGACCCGTGGAACGTGACGGCGCGGCGGGGGTGTTATTACGCGTCGCCGGGGATTGTTGTTGCATGTGGATCTCCGCGAATTACTTGGCAGCCGCCGTGACTGCGGCGGGCTGCAGTTGCTCTGCGACCGGGCCCAGCGCCAGCGCGGGCACATAGGTCAGTGCGCCAACCAGCAGGACCGAGCCCACCAGCAGCACGACGAACAGCGGGCCATGCGTGGGCATCGTGCCGGACGTGGCCGGCGTGCGGCGCTTGGCGGCCAGCGATCCGGCCATCGCCAGCACCGGCACGATGATCCAGAACCGGCCGAACCACATCGCCGCAGCCAGCAGCACGTTGTAGAACGGCGTGTTGGCGGACAACCCGGCAAAGGCGCTGCCGTTGTTGTTGGCCGCCGACGACAGCGCGTACAGGATTTCCGAGAAGCCGTGCGTGCCCGGGTTGAACACCCCGGCGCGGCCCGGTTCGGCCATTACCGCGATGGCCGTGCCGACCAGCACCAGCAGCGGCGTGACCAGGATCGCCACGGCGGTCATCTTCATCTCGTAGGCCTCGATCTTCTTGCCCAGGTACTCGGGCGTGCGGCCGATCATCAGGCCGGCGATAAAGACCGCCAGCACCGCGTAGACCAGCATGCCGTACAGGCCCGATCCCACGCCGCCGAAGACCACTTCGCCCAGTTGCATGAGCAGCATCGGCACCAGCCCGCCGATGGCCGTGAACGAGTCATGCATGGCGTTCACCGCACCGCACGACGCCGCTGTGGTGATCGTCGCGAACAGCGCGCTGGCCGAGATGCCGAAGCGCACCTCCTTGCCTTCCATGTTGCCGCCGGCCTGCAGTGCCGATGCGGCATGATCGATCGGCAGCGCCGACAGCGCCGCGTTGACCTGCTGCTCCGACGCCATGGCCGCCAGCGCCATGACCACGAAGATCACGGTCATCGACGCCAGCACGGCCACGCCCTGGCGCCGGTCTCTGACCATCTCGCCAAAGGTGAAGCACAGCGCGGCCGGGATCAGGAAGATCGCCAGCATTTCGATCAGGTTGGAAAGCGGCGTGGGGTTCTCGAACGGGTGCGCCGAGTTGGCGTTGAAGAAGCCGCCGCCGTTGGTGCCCAGCATCTTGATCGCTTCCTGCGACGCCACCGGCCCCATGGCAAGCGTCTGCGTGCCGGTCTTTGCGTCTTCCGTCACAGGCTTGCCGTCCTTGTCCATCACGGGCTGCCCGGCCGCGTCGACCTTCGGCTGCGTGTATTCCACGGCCGACACCAGCGACACATCCTTGTAGCTGTCGAAGTTCTGGATCACGCCCTGGCCGACCAGCGCCACGGCGGTCACGATCGACAGCGGCAGCAGCACATACAGCGTGGTGCGCACGAGATCGACCCAGAAGTTGCCGATGGTCTGCGCGCTGTGGCGGGCAAAGCCGCGAATCAGCGCGAACACCACGGCAATGCCGGTGGCCGCCGAGACGAAGTTCTGTACGGTGAGCGCCAGCATCTGCGTCAGGTAGCTCATCGTGGATTCACCGGCATACCCCTGCCAGTTGGTGTTGGCCACGAAGCTGACGGCGGTGTTGAACGACGAGTCCGGCGACACCGCGCCAAAGCCCTGCGGGTTCAGCGGCAGCATGCCTTGCAGGCGCTGGATGGCATACACGGCAATCACGCCGATCACGTTGAACACGATCACGGCGATGGCGTACTGCTTCCAGCCCATTTCGGCATCGGCGCGCACGCCGGCCAGGCGGTACAGCAAGCGTTCGAGCGGACGGCCCCATGCCGTCAGCCCATAGTTGCCCTCTTCGATGGCGCGGCGCATGTAGCGGCCCAGGAACGGGCCCGCCACGAACAGCACGGCGAGGAACAGGGCGAGCAGCCCCAGAAACTGGGAGAAGGTTGACGAGGGCATCAGAATTTCTCCGGCCGGAACAGGGCAACGAGCAGGTAGATGAAGATGACGACGGCCAGGCCGCCGCTAAGGAGGTCGGTCCAGTCCATCACAGCCTCCGGTCGGATGCCGAATGCTTCGGTTGGCCGGACAGCGCCCCGGTGTCGTCGGCACCGCCGCGCCCGGTGGGCAGGTTCGCGCCCAGCGCGGCGCACAGGGCCAGCAGCGCGCCCGTCAACGCGCCAAAGGCCAGCAGTATGAGGAAATAGATCCCGTCCATGATGTGTGTGCAGGCGATGCGCCTGCAGAGTGATTCACGGATACGAGGTTAGGGATCGAAGGGTAAAAACGGGGTAGAGAGGCGGAGACGCCGTGTAAACGAAATATAAAAATGGCCGAATGCCCCCGGCGTGGATCGGCTGGCTCCCCTCTCCCGCGCGCGCGAGGGGTGCCCATAGCGACTGCCGTCGGGCTCAGATCCAGCCGGCCCGGTGCAGCTTGCGCCAGAGCAGCCCGCAGGCGGTGGCGGTAAAGCCGATCACCACCGGATACGCGTAGTGCCACTGCAGCTCCGGCATGAAGCTGAAATTCATGCCGTATAGCGAGAACACCACCGTCGGCACCGCCAGGATGGCGCCCCAGCCGGCCAGACGCTTCACCACCTCGTTCTGGGTCACGGTCACCAGCGCCAGATTGACCTGGACCGCCGTGGTCAGCATCTCGCGCACCACGTCGAGCGATCGCACGATGCGGCTGCAGTGGTCCTCGATATCGCGGAAGTAGGCGCGCAATTCCTTGGGCACCAGGTCGTCATGCAGCCGGATCAGCTGGCTGCAGATGTCCTCCACCGGATACACGGCATTGCGCAGCCGCAGCACCTGATGCTTGACGTGGTACAGCCGCTGGATGGCGTCGCGGTCGAACTCGTCGCGAAAAATGCCGCGCTCCAGTTCCTCGAAGGCGTCCTCCAGCCGCGTGACGATGGGCAGGTAGTGGTCGACCACGAAGTCCATCAGCGCGTACAGCACGTAGCCGGGGCCGTTCGCCAGCCCCTGCGGATCTTCCTCGCATCGTTCGCGCACGGGCGCATAGGTGGAACTGGCCCCATGGCGCACCGACACCACGTAGTTCGGGCCGACGAACAGGTGGGTTTCGCCCACCACCACATCCTCGCCCACCAGCTGCGCGGTGTTGAGCACCACGAACACCGAATCGCCGTACGTTTCGAGCTTGGGGCGCTGATGGGCGTCCAGCGCGTCTTCCACGGCCAGGTCATGCAGCCCGAAGGCCTGCTGCACCCGGCGCAGCAGCGTCAGGTCCGGCTCGTGCAGGCCCAGCCAGACGAACGTGCCAGGTTCCGTCAGCACCTGGCCGATATCGGCGAAATCCACCTTGCCAAGCTTCTTGCCATGGCGATAGGCCGCACAGTTGACGATGGCGCCCATGGCTCCTCCGCTTTCGAGATGCGCAATCGTAACAAGCTCGGCATAAGCGCGCGATAGGCGTTGCGCTGACATCAGGGTGTACCCGTATTCGCCTGCGATCCGGGGCGCGGTCGATGTCCGCACCGCCCCGCCCGCCACATGCGCGCGCCCCTGTGCGGGGCATATGGTCCGCATCGTCCACCCCCGGTGGGCGGGCCAAGATTTGTTACAGTTCCCGAGAAATCCGACGTTAGAATGTCCCATTTCCACGGTCACCCGGCTATGTCTCAGAAGAAATCGCCACGTTTCGAGCTGCGCAGTGGCAATGTCGACGCCCTCCTTCTCGCCCTGCAGACTGCGGACATGGACGCGCTGCGGGATGACCTTCTCTCCCGCTTCGAATCAACCCCCGATTTCTTCTCCGACGATGTGGTGGCGCTGGACCTGCGCCGCCTGGACGGTGACAGCGCGCTGGCGCTGGACCGCGTGATCGACACCCTTTCCACCCTGAACGCGCGCGCCATCGGCGTGGTGGCGCGCCCCGACCAGCGCGGCTGGGCGGGCGGCTTCGGTTTGCCGCTGCTGGACAGCCAGAGCCGGCGCGGCGGCCGCGACGAGGCCGCCAGGGACAAGCCGGACGCCGAAAAAGGCACCGACAAGGCCGCCGACAACGCCCCCGCAGACACCGACCCGACTCCGGCGACTGGCGCCGAAGCGGGTACGGCCAACGGCAAGGCATCGGAAATCGCCGAAATCATGGCCGCGGCCAACGCCGCAGCCGCCACGCCGCGCGCCATTCCCACACTGCTGATCGACAAGCCGCTGCGCTCCGGCCAGCAGGTGTATGCGCAAGGCGACGTGGTGATCCTGGACCTGGTGAGCTACGGCGCCGAGGTCATCGCCGAAGGCAACATCCATATCTACGCCCCGCTGCGCGGCCGTGCGCTGGCGGGCGTCAAGGGCAACCCGGACGCACGCATCTTCTGCACGTGCCTGGAGCCCGAACTGATTTCCATCGCCGGCATCTACCGGACCGCCGAGCAGACGCTCCCGGCCGATGTGCTCGGCAAATCGGCCCAGGTACGGCTGGCCGACGAAAAACTGATTCTTGAACCGCTGCGGATGAAATAACCACCGCCGCGCCCATCACGACGAACAACTTTCATACCGGACCAAGAGCCATGGCAAAAATCATCGTAGTGACCTCCGGCAAGGGAGGCGTCGGCAAGACCACCACCAGCGCGAGCTTCGCCGCCGGCCTGGCCCTGCGTGGCCACAAGACTGTCGTGATCGATTTCGACGTCGGCCTGCGCAACCTCGACCTGATCATGGGTTGCGAGCGCCGCGTGGTGTATGACCTGATCAACGTGGTGCAGGGCGAAGCCAACCTGCATCAGGCGCTGATCAAGGACAAGAAGTGCGAGAACCTGTTCATCCTGCCGGCCTCGCAGACGCGCGACAAGGACGCGCTGACGCGCGAAGGCGTGGAAAAGGTCATCAACGACCTGAAGGCCATGGACTTCGAGTTCATCGTCTGCGATTCGCCGGCTGGCATCGAGACCGGCGCGCTGATGGCCATGTACTTTGCCGACGAGGCACTGATCGTGACCAACCCCGAAGTCTCGTCGGTACGTGACTCGGACCGCATTCTCGGCATCCTGGCCTCGAAAACCAAGCGCGCCAGCGAAGGCGAGACGATCAAGGAACACCTGCTGATCACGCGCTACAACCCCAAGCGCGTGCACGGCGGCGAAATGCTGTCGCTGACCGATATCCAGGAAATCCTGCGCATCAAGTTGATCGGCGTGGTACCGGAATCGGAAGCCGTGCTGCATGCTTCCAACCAGGGCACGCCGGCCATCCATCTGGAAGGCACCGACGTGGCCGACGCCTATGGCGACGTGGTGGACCGCTTCCTGGGCAAGGAAAAGCCGCTGCGTTTCACTGACTACCAGAAGCCGGGCCTGCTCTCGCGCATCTTCGGCAACAAGTAAAAGGAGGGCTCATCCATATGTCGATCCTGTCCTTCCTGCTCGGGGAGAAGAAGAAGTCCGCATCGGTCGCGAAAGAGCGGCTGCAGATCATTCTCGCCCACGAACGGTCCGGCCATTCGGCGCCGGCCGATTACCTGCCGGCCTTGCAGCGCGAGCTGGTGGCCGTTATCTCGAAGTACGTGAAGATCAGCGACCAGGATCTGCGCGTCAGCCTGGAGCGCCAGGACAACCTGGAAGTGCTCGAGGTCAAGATCGAGATTCCGCAGGCCTGAGCTTTGCCGGCTCGTCGATGCGAGCCGGGGCCTGACCCTTCCGAGGGATAACCCTTCCCCACGTTCGTTGGGGATATTGCAGCGCAGCAACCGCCCGGCGTGGCGGTTGTGTCGCGTGCTGCCTTCCGCCTGCTTTCCCGCTTCCCGCCTGCCTTGCACCGCCCTGGCGCATGGTGCCTTGCACCATTTCGCGAGCCTTCCGACATTGTGTAGCGGCAAACCAACGGAATTGCACCAAATGTCTCCTTGGAACGCGCCTTCGCTTCGGTTTTATGTCCGAAAGATCCGCCTTTTGTTAAATTTTCGCGGCGTTTAGTGCAAACGTTATCCACAAAGACGGACGCGCCGTGATCCGGGGCGATCCGACCACAAGACAGAAAAGGAGCACCATGAAGAAATCGCTACTGGCCCTCGCCGTTGGTTCGCTGTGCGCAGGCAGCGCATTCGCGCAAACGTCGGTCACGCTGTACGGCATCGTTGATGCAAGCGTTCACTACACCAACAACGCCGACGCCCAAAACCACAGCCAAGTGGCAGTGGACAACGGCGCGATCACCCAGAGCCGTTGGGGCCTGAAGGGCTCGGAAGCCCTGGGCAACAACCTGAAGGCCATCTTCCAGCTGGAAAACGGCTTCAACCTCGACAACGGCACGATGAGCTCGTCGGGCCAGATCTTCAACCGTCAAGCCTACGTTGGCCTGGCCGGCGACTTCGGCGCGGTCAAGCTGGGCCGTCAGTACACCGAAGGGTTTAACTTCTTCGGCGACTACGATCCGCTGACCATCGGCAACTACAACGGCAACTCGTGGATGTACTACAGCCTCACGCAGCTGCGCCGTAACAACGTGATCAGCTACAGCGGCTCGTTCAGCGGTCTGGACGTTGGCCTGAGCTACGGCTTCGGCGAAACCCCGGGCAGCTTCACGAAGGCCAGCGGTTCGGGCGCCGGCACGAACTCGCCGTACTTCGGCGCACGCGTGGCCTACAACTGGGGTCCCCTGGGCGTGGGCGGTGTGTACCAGGAAATCCGTGACAGCAACGGCAACAAGCAGCAAATGTGGGGCGCCGCCGGTAAGTACACGTTCGGTCCGGCCAAGTTCTTCCTGGGCTACATCGGTGGCAAGGACAAGACCGGCGTGATCGACAACACGCTGAACAACGCCCTGGTCGTGACGACCACCCGCTGGAACAACCCGACCGGCGCTCAACTGGCTGGCCTGGCTCCGGCTAACCCGCGCAAGGACACGCTGGGTTACGCAGGTGTGACGTACAACGTCACGCCGGCCCTGGCCCTGACCGGCGCCTTCTACGGCGACTACGTCGAGAACAAGAACGGCATCAACGACAACAACGGTCGTCGCTACACCGCCGCGTTCATCGCCGAGTACTCGCTGTCGAAGCGCACCCAGGTCTACGGTGCCGCCGACTGGAACAAGGTTTCGGGCGCTACCGAAACCGAACTGCCGGGTCGTGGCAACCAGACCAGCTTCGGCGTGGGCATGCGCCACATTTTCTGATCGGTCACTCGGTCAACTGTTTTGGGAAAGGCACCTTCGGGTGCCTTTTTTTTCGTCCGGCGCCTGGCTGGCGCTCCTGCGCCGTTGCGCCATGGCATCTCCGGCCGCCTGCGCGTCCAGCAGTTCCAGCCGGTAGCCGTAGGTGTAGACCGGCACCACGCGCACGCCGTTTTCGTCCCACAGCCCGAGCTTGTTGCGCACGCGCGAGATATGCGTGTCGATGGTGCGCGACATCGGCGAGAACTCGCGGCCCCAGACCGCCGTCACCATGTGGTCGCGCGGCACCACGCGGTTGGCATTGCGGAACATCAGCAGCGCCAGTTCGAATTCCTTGGGCGTGAGCGGCACCACCGCACCGTCGCGCGTGGCCTGGTGCGTGACGATGTCGAACGCGTAGCGGCCCCAGGTCAGGCGGTCGTCGTCGCGCTGGCGCGTATCCGGATAGACCCGCCGCAGCAGTGCCTGGACGCGCGCGGACAATTCCACCGACCGGATCGGCTTGACCATGTAGTCGTCGGCGCCGGCGGCCAGCGCAGCTGCGATATCGGCCTCGGCCGGGCGCCGCGCCACGAACATCACCGGCAGCCGCGGGTCCAGGTGCGTGCGCACCCAGTGCAGCACTTCGAGCCCGGACACGTGCGGCACATCCCAGTCCAGCAGCAACAGGTCGAACGTCACCTTGCGCAAGGTCAGCAACATGCGGCGACCATCGGTAAAGGTCACGCATTCATGGCCCGCCCCGCTCACAATGGCGCGGATCATCGCCGCCTGGGCACTGTCGTTCTCCAGCGAGGCCACCCTCAGTCCTGTCTTCGTCATGCGTCGTCGCGCCCCCGCTCCGGAGCGCCATTGAATGATTCCAACGGCCATTAGATGCGGAGTTGCGCACAAACCCTATAAGACGATGCTCATTTTTGTGTCCGCCACAAATGTTTACTTCGTCCTCAACGGGCGGCGACCTACCATGGGCCGCAGTAAATGACTGGCAAGGACCTGCAAGGAATCCCCAACGTGAAGATCGCCGCGCTTGAAGACAATCCGGCCCGCATCATGGTGCTGGAGCGTGCCCTGCATCGGGGCGGGCACCATCTGGCACGCTTTCGCTGCGGGCCGCCACTGGTGGACGCCATCCATGCCGAGCCCTTCGACATGCTGCTGCTGGACCGGGACGTGGCGGACGCCGATGCCGAGGAATTGCTGGACTGGGTAAGACGCACGCTCGGACACGGCCTGCCGGTGATGATGTTTGGCGCCAGCGATGCCGAATCGGATGTGGCACGCTGCCTGATGGCCGGCGCCGATGCCTATGTGCCACAGCCCGTGCGTGACGGCGAACTGCTCGCGCGCATCGAGGCACTGGCCCGGCGCGCCGCTGCGCAGCCGGTGCGGCCGGCCACTGCGCCGGCCGGCGTGCTGGAAAACGGCCCCGACCAGCTGGTCTGCGGCGAATACCGTTTCGCCGTGGCCGAACGGCAGGTCTGGGTGAAAGGCGTGCCGGTAACACTGTCGCCCAAGGAGTACGCGCTGGCGCTGCTGCTGTTCCGGCATCTGGGCACGCTGGTGGCGCGCCGGACCATGATCGACAAGGTCTGGCGCGGTGCCGACATGGACGAACAGTCGCGCACCATCGACAGCCATCTGTCGCGCATCCGGACCAAGCTGGCGCTATGGCCCTTCAATGGCGTGATGCTGCGCACGGTCTACCGGCTGGGCAGCCGGCTCGACGTGGCTTGAAGAAAATATGATGAAGAAGGTGCCGAGGGTTCGACAAGGCGGCGACAGGACCATGCGCCCTGCCCCAAGCCCGGTCAATCCACTCAGCCGGCTTAGTCCGCCTTGATGCCCGCTTCCTTGACGATGCGGGCGTTCTCTTGCGATTCGGCGTGGATGGCCTTGGCAAACTGCGCCGCCGAGCCGCCGGTGGGCACCTCGCCGCCGCGCATCAGCCGGTCCCGCACCTCGGGCTCGGCCAGCGCCTTGTTTAGTTCGGCGTTGAGCTTGTCGATGATGGCCGCCGGCGTCTTGCCCGGCGCGAAGATGCCGAACGTCGACGTCAGGTTGGCCTTCGGATAGCCCAGTTCGTCGAAGGTTGGCACATTGGGCAGGCTGTCGAGCCGCTTGGGCGCGCCCACGGCGATGGCCCGCAGGCGGCCAGCCTGCATATGCTGCGTCAGCATCGGGCTGGCGTTGGTGCTCATCACCTCGAACTGGCCGCCCAGCGCGTCGTTCATCTGCTGGCCCGCGCCCTTGTACGGAATCAGCGTGATATCGGCCCTGGACTTCGAGCGGACCTGCTCCAGCATCACGTGGCCCACCGTACCCAGGCCGGACGTGGCCCAGCGCACCGAGCCCGGCTTGGCCTTCGACTGCGCGATCAGGTCCTGGAACGTCTTGCCGGTAAAGCTCGGCGTGGCGATTACCAGCACGGGCGAGTACATCACGCTCATGACCGGCGCCACATCGCGCTGCGGGTCATAGTTGACGCGGCCCACGTGCGGGTTCAGCGTCAGCGGGCTGGTCGACGCGAAACCAAGCGTGTAGCCATCGGGCGCGGCCTTGGCGACGGCGTCGATGCCAATGCTGCCACCGGCGCCGGCCTTGTTTTCCACCACCACCGACGTACCCATCTGCACCGAGAGCTTCTCGCCCAGTGCGCGCGCCACGGCATCACTGATGCCGCCGGTGGGATAGGCCACGATCATGCGGATCGGCCGGCTCGGATAGTTGTCGGCGGCAAGGGCGGGGGCAGCAGCGGAGGCCATCAGCGTGATGGCGAGGCAGGCGGCGCGCAGCGGCAAAAGGCGGAAAACGGCCATGATCGGGCTTCGGAAGCGGGAAATACGTGGGATGGGCGCCTGTGCGGCGCGTAGGGAACAGCGTCTGGCAGCCGGACGGCATGCGTCGACGAAGTCCAGCCAAGCGCTATTTTAGCTGATCGGCTACGTCGCCCATGCCGGGCGGGCGGCTATCGCACCAGCGGGTGCTCGGGCACCCACGACACGAAAAGCTCATTGGCCCGGTCATAGAGCCGCCAAGCCGTGCCGCATTCGCGGCAGGTGAACGACATCATGCTGAAGGGCACGCCGGCGGCGCTCTGGCTGACCAGCGGCGCGGTATTGCGCAGCGTCAGGCACGGGTGCGGCTCGCGGCGGCGCGGATCTTCGGCCAGGGCAAGGCAGTGGGCGCAGGCGGGGCGGGCAGACATGGCGGGCAATGCGGAGGACGGGGGCACGGCTGACTTCATGACCGAGATGATGCCGCAAAACCGATGCCAGGGTACTGGACCGGTGTGCGTTGCGCGCGCAACATGTGGGCTTCACACCACCAGAAAGAAAAGAGGAGTCGTTTCGTGTCTGCCCCCCACCCCGTGTTTCGTCATCGTCTTGTCACCCTGTCGTCGGTTGCGCTGGCCGCCGCGCTGTTCGCCGGTACCGCGGCAGCCGCGCCGGTCGAGCCCGTCTATCAGCTTGCCCAGCAGGAAAAGCCCGCGCTGATCAGCACCATGAAGGACCTGGTGTCGATCGAGTCCGGCAGCAAGGACATCGAAGGCCTGGACCGCATTGCCAACCTGATCCGCGACCGGCTGGCCGCCATGGGTGGCGACGCGAAGCTGGTGGAGCCCACCGAGATCTACCGCATGGAGGACACGCCCGAGAAGGTGGGCAAGATGGTGCATGCCACATTCAAGGGCACGGGCAAGCGCAAGATCATGCTGATCGCCCACATGGACACCGTGTACCTGCGCGGCATGCTGGCGCAGCAGCCGTTCCGCGTCGAAGGCGACAAGGCTTACGGCCTGGGCATTGCCGACGACAAGAACGGCGTGGCCGTGATCCTGCACACCGTGGCGATCCTGCAGAAGCTGAATTTCAAGGATTACGGCACGCTGACCGTGCTGATCAACGGCGACGAGGAAATCAGCTCGCCGGGTGCCCGCGCGATGATGACCAAACTGGGCTCGGAGCAGGACGCGGTGTTATCTTGCGAGGCCACGCGCGTGACCGGCGACCGCCTATCGCTGGCAACCAGCGGCATCGGCGCCATCGCGCTCAAGGTGGAAGGCAAGTCGTCGCACGCGGGCAGCTCGCCGGAACTCGGCCGGAACGCGCTGTATGAGATGTCGCACCAGATCCTGCAGATGCGCGACCTGTCGAATCCGGACACCGGGCTGAAGGTCAACTGGACGCTGTCGCAGGCTGGCACCAACCGCAACGTGATTCCCGCCGTGGCTACCGCACAGGCCGACGTGCGCGTGCTGCGCACCGCCGACTACGACGGCCTTGAGAAAACGCTGCAGGAGCGCACTCGCAAGACGCTGATCCCCGACACCAGGGTCGCGGTCAAGTTCGAGCGCCGCCGGCCGCCGCTGGAGGTCACGCCGGCCGCCCGTGCCCTGGCCGCCCACGCCCAGGGCATCTATGCGGAAATCGGTGAAAAGCTGGCGGTCTACGACACGGCCGAAGGCGGTGGCACCGACGCCGCGTTTGCCGCGGCAGCCACCAAGGCCCCGGTGATCGAGCGCTTCGGCCTGCGCGGCTTCGGCGCGCATTCGAACGACGCCGAATACGTGGATCTGAACTCGGTGACGCCGCGCCTGTACCTGCTGACGCGCATGATCATGGACGTGTCGCAGGACAAGGCCGGGAAGTAAGAAGCGCCGGGACCTTTGCCCCCCTCTCCCGCACGCCGGGAGAGGGCAAAACGGTCATGGGCAGTCAGGCTGCCTTGGCCCGCGCCCGCAGGTCCGGCAGGAACACCGCCAGCAGGCCCAGCAGCGGCAGGTAGGCGCAGAACTGGTAGACCGATTCGATGCCATGCGCGTCGGCCAGCTTGCCCAGCACGGCGGCGCCAATGCCGCCCATGCCGAACGCAAAGCCGAAGAACAGGCCCGACACCATGCCCACCTTGCCCGGAATCAGCTCCTGGGCGAACACCAGGATGGCCGAGAACGCCGACGCCAGGATAAAGCCGATGACAACCGTCAGCACGGCCGTCCAGAACAGGTTGGCGTGCGGCAGCATCAGCGTGAACGGCGCCACGCCCAGGATCGACGCCCAGATCACGCGCTTGCGGCCGATGCGGTCACCGATCGGGCCGCCCAGGATGGTGCCCGCCGCCACCGCGAACAGGAACAGGAACAGGTAGACCTGCGATGTCTGGCGCGTCAGCCCGAACTTCTCCATCAGGTAGAACGTGTAGTACGTGTTCAGGCTCGCCATATAGAAATACTTCGAAAAGATCAGCAGCAGCAGCACCGTCATGGCGCGCACGACGGTCGACGCCGGCAGCTTGCTGACCGCACCGGGAGCGGCCTTCTTCTTCGCGGCGCGCTCGGCCAGATGCCGGCCGTACCAGCCGCCGATCTGCCACAGCACCGCAATGGCCAGCAGCGCCGCCAGCGAGAACCACGCCACGCTGCCCTGCGTATGGACGATCCACGCCGCCAGCAGCGGACCCATGGCACTTCCGCCATTACCGCCCACCTGGAAGATCGACTGTGCCAGCCCGTGCTGGCCGCCCGACGCCAGGCGCGCCACGCGCGACGACTCCGGATGGAAGATCGACGAGCCGGTACCCACCAGGGCCGCCGCCACCAGCAGCACGCCGTAGCTTGGCGCCACCGACAGCAGCAGCAGCCCGCCCAGCGTGAAGCCCATGCCGATCGCCAGCGAATGGGGCTTGGGATGCTTGTCCGTGTACAGGCCCACGATCGGCTGGAGCAGCGACGCAGTGATCTGGTACGTCAGCGTCAGCAGGCCAATCTGCGTAAAGCTCAGGTTGAAGCCGCCCTTTAGCATCGGATAGATGGCAAGGATCAGCGACTGGATCATGTCGTTGAGGAAGTGCGCGAAACTGATCGCGTACAGCACGCGGAAGCGCGTGCCCTCCTCGCGGGGCGCCGCAGCGGCGGCGGAATTGACGGTTGTGCTCATGGTCGGGGGCGCATTGGCCGGTTCTCTTCTCTGGAATCTTCCCGCTGCCCGTTTCGACGGGATTGGGGAGGAGTGACGATGCTAATTGGCAAATCTGCGCCTGTCCTGCGAGAATGAGGCCGCAACCTTGGAGAAAAGGACATGCCGGGTACCCAGCGACCGCCGCAACGCCGCAAGCCGTCCGAATCACCGAAGTCCCCCGCCGCTCGCATTGCATGGGTCGACCGCGGCACCCCGGGCAGCAAACCCCTGCCCGCCGACGCGCCGCGCGACCCCGCCATGGACGCCCGCGCCGACACCTATGCCGAGCGGCCGGCCTATATCCAGTACGACCGCAGCCCGATGCCGGTCGCGGCCATGGCCGCCGACTACGTGCCCGGGCATGTCACCAAGCCCCACCAGCACCCGCATGCCCAACTGATCCATGCCATGCATGGTGTGATGGTGGTCTCGACGGCCGAAGGGCAATGGACCGTGCCGCCCACGCGCGGCATGTGGATGCCGGGCGGCACCACGCACTGGATCCGCATGGTGGGCCGCGTGCAGATGCGCACTGCCTATATCCGTCCCGATGCCGCACCCGACCTGCCCACCCAATGTACCGTTCTGGGCATTTCTCCGCTGCTGCGCGAACTGATCCTGGCGGCTATCGACGTGCCGCCGCTCTACACCATGGATTCGCGGGATGGCCGCCTGATGCGGCTGCTGCTCGACGAGGTGAAGCTGGTGCCCACGCTGCCGCTGCACCTGCCGCGCCCCACCGATGCGGACCTGCGCACGATCTGCGACCAGATCGTGGGCGAGCCCGATACCGACCTGACCCTGGCCGACTGGGGCACGCGCCTGGGCGTGGATCCCAAGACGATCCAGCGGCGCTTTGCCCGCGAAACAGGAATGACGTTCGGCCAGTGGCGCCAGCAGGCGCGGCTGCTGGCGGCGCTGGAACGCCTGGCGGCCGGCGACAAGGTGGTGGATGTGGCGCTGGACATGGGCTACGACAGCCCGAGCGCGTTTGCGACGATGTTCCGGCGGCAGTTTGGCGTGCCGCCGAGCGCCTTCTTCAAGTGACCCGCCCTGCCCTGGCGGCTTGTCGATCGCACAGATCGACGCTTATTCCGCCAGATAGCGTTCCACCAGACGCGTCCAGTACGCCGCACCCACCGTCAGGTTGTCGTCATTGAAGTCGTAGCCGGCGTTGTGCAGCAGCGGCTGGTTGGCGCCGTTGCCCATCCGCACGAAGCAGCCCGGACGCTGCTGCAGGAAGTACGCGAAGTCCTCGCTGCCCGCGATGCGATGGAAATTGCCGATCGCACGCTCCGGACCCACCAGTTCCTCGGCCACCTGCCGGGCGAATTCGGTCTCCGCCTCGCTGTTGACCAGCACCGGATAGCCGCGCACGTAGTCGATCTCGGCCGTGGCGCCATAGCCTTCGGCATGCGCGGTGACCAGTTGGCGGATACGCGCTTCCATTGACGCGCGCACCTCCGCGCTGAACGACCGCACGCTGATTTCCATGCGCGCGCTGTCCGGGATCACGTTTGGTGCGTGGCCCGCGTGCAGCGTGCCGATGGTGACCACGGCGGTCTCGTTCGGGTCGACGTTGCGCGCCACGATGGACTGCAGCGCCATCACCAGGCTGCCAGCCACCAGGATCGGGTCGATCGACTGGTGCGGGCGCGCCGCGTGGCCGCCCTTGCCGCGAATGGTGATCGTCACCGTGTCGCACGCGGCCATGAACGGCCCGGCGCGGAACATGAACGTGCCGGCTTCCACGCCAGGGTGGTTATGCAGGCCAAAGATGGCGTCGCACGGAAACCGTTCGAACAGGCCATCGGCCAGCATGCGCTCGGCTCCGCCGCCCGCACCAATCTCCTCGGCAGGCTGGAAGATCAGGTTGACGGTGCCGTTGAAGTGGCGCGTGCGGGCAAGCTGGCGCGCCGCGCCCAGCAGCACGGTGGTGTGGCCGTCGTGCCCGCAGGCGTGCATCTTGCCTTCATGCACGCTGGCGTATGGCAGGTTCGTGCGTTCGTGGATCGGCAGCGCGTCCATGTCGGCACGGATGCCGACACTGCGCTTGCCGCTGCCCGAGCGCAGCGTGGCCACCACACCGGTGCCGCCCACGCCGCGCGTCACGGCGTAGCCCCACCCTTCGAGCTTGCTGGCGACAAGCTCCGCGGTGCGGACTTCGTTGAAGGCGAGTTCGGGATGCTGGTGGATGCTGCGGCGGATGTCCTGCAGTTCGTCACGCGAGTCGAGCGTGTCATGCAGGGTGCAGAAGGTGCGGGTGGGACCGTTCCTGGCGAGGCTGACCGAGACGGTCTTCAATATCGACTCGATTTCGGGGGCGTGTTCAGACATGGCATTGCTCTTATTTGGCAGACATCATGTAGGAACAGTATTTCACGCACCCCGCAGAGGTAAAACCCTGAATGCCGATTTCGTGCGAAAGCGCCCCAAATGGCCTTAAAACTGTTGCCCTTAGCGGACGCTTTGTTTAAAAACGCGACGCTTTGCAAGACGATGTTTCAGCGGGGAACCTCGCGAAGCCACGAGTTCGCCCCGCATTTTTCACATCGCAGAATCTAGCGTTCGCCGTACGCCACGACTTCCTGGCGCTGTTCGCCCAGGCCCTCGATGCCCACGCGCATCACATCCCCGGCCTTCAGGTAGCGCGGCGGCTTGAACCCCATGCCCACGCCGGGCGGCGTGCCGGTGGCGATCAGGTCGCCGGGTTCCAGCGTCATGAAGCGGCTCACGTAGCTGACCACGGTAGCCACATCGAAGACCATCGTCGCGGTGCTGCCCTTTTGCATGCGCTCGTCGTTGACGTCCAGCCACATGCCCAGTTTCTGGGCATTGGGCACCTCGTCGCGGGTGACCAGCCACGGTCCCACCGGGCAGAATGTGTCGCAGCCCTTGCCCTTGTCCCACGTGCCACCGCGCTCCAGCTGGAATTCGCGCTCGGACACATCGTTCACCACGCAGTACCCCGCCACATGCTCCAGCGCATGAGCCTTCGCCACATTGCGCGCCGTGGTGCCGATGACCACGCCCAGTTCCACCTCCCAGTCCGACTTCTGCGACTCGAATGGCAGCATCACGGCGTCGTTGGGGCCGTTCAGCGACGTATTCGCCTTCAGGAACACGATGGGTTCGGCGGGCAGGGGCATGCCGGCTTCTGCGGCATGGTCCGCGTAGTTCAGGCCGATGGCGATGATCTTGCCGATGCCGGTCCAGGGCACGCCATGGCGCTGCCCCTCCACCACGGGCAGCGTTGCCGGGTCGATCGCCGCCAGCCGGGCCAGCGCCGCCGGCGCCAGCTCGCCGGGGCCGATATTGCCGATCACGCCGGACAGGTCGCGCACGCGGCCGTCACGATCAACCAGGCCCGGACGCTCGGTACCGGGGTTTCCTACGCGAACTAGCTTCATCTTGTCTCCTCTCCTCGGGTGGTCAGGTCAGCCTCGCGAGCATATCGCAAGCCAGAGGCGGACGTGCAGCCGCAGCGTGCCCGTCCTCCGCCGGCCACGTCATGCAGGCCATGCATCTTTGCATACCCGCTGTGCATCGCCACGCATTGTGGGGAGCCGGCCTGCTGCCTAGACTGCCCTCACAGCACGCCGCAGCCGCGGCGCGCCCATCCCCCAAGGAATTCCATGAAGCTCTACTACTCGCCCGCCGCCTGCTCGATGGCTGTCCATATCGCCTTGCGCGAAGCCGGCCTGCCCGTCACGCTGGCCCGCGTCGACCTGATCCATCACACGCTGGCCGAGCCCGAGAACGGCACCAACGACTACTACGCCATCCACCCGCGCGGCTACGTGCCACTGCTGCAGCTCGATGACGGATCGCGCCACAGCGAGGCATCCGCCCTGCTCCAGTTCATCGCCGACCAGGTGCCCGAGCGCCACCTGCTGCCCGCACCCGGCACGCAGGCCCGGCTCGAGGCCGTGGGCTGGCTGACCCTGATCTCGACCGAATTGCACAAGGTGTTCAGCCCGTGGCTGTGGCACAAGGAAACCGACGCCAGCACCGTCGAAGCCTGCAAGGCAAAGCTGCACAAGCGCTTTGCCGAACTGGACGGCCACCTGGCGTCGCGCGACTACCTGCTGGGCAACCAGTTCAGCGTGGCCGATGCGTACTGCTTCACGATCGTCGGATGGGCCCGGCTGCTGCACCTGTCGCTCGACGCGTACCCCAGGCTGCAGGAATACCTGTCGCGCGTGGCCGCCCGCCCGGCCGTGCAGGCAGCGATGCGGGCCGAGGGCCTGGTGCGCGACTGAGGTCGGTCCCCCGGGGCCGTCAGCCCAGGACCTGCGTGGGTACGCGATAGTGGCTGGCGTCGATCAGGTCCAGCCCGCACTGGAGCTGGTCGACCCAGTTGATGAACCGCGCCACCATCTCGCGGCCCCGGAACGACGGCCCGTGCTGCGGCACGATCCACTGGATATCGAGCGTGCGCGCCATGGCGGCCCAGAGCCGGCACGCGCGGTTTCCGCTCATGTAGCGGCGGTGGAAGCCCAGCATGCGTGCCGCGTGGGCGTCGAAGTCGGTCACCTCCCCGCCGGCTTCGTCCGAAGACGTCATCGACGCCCCCAGATCGCCCGAGAACAGGATCTTGCTGACCGGATCGTAGAACTGGAAGTTGCCCTCGGAATGCAGGAAATGGGCCGGCACCGCCGTGATCGACGACTTGCCCAGCGGCACCACCACGCCCGTATCGGGAATCGGGACGATGCGCCCGGCCGTCTTGCCGCTCTGGCAGAAATGCGGCAGGAAGCGGGCCCAGACCTCGGAAATCAGCACGCGGCTGTCAGATGCCGTCAGCCAGCGCCCCACCGATGCCACGATGTCCGGATCGGCGTGCGACGCCAGCACGTAATCGAGCTGCTTGGGCGGGAAATAGCGGCTGATGGTCATGTATAGCTCGCTATACGTCATCTGCCCGCCCGGATCGATCAGCGCCGCATGGCCGTGGTCGACCACCAGAAACTGGTTGCTTTGCACCGCCGCTCCGTGCGTGTCGTCGACCAGGTCCGTAAATGCCAGGCAGACATGCCCGTTGGATTCGTAAAGCACCTTGCTCATGACTCCCTCTTCCGCTTGTGGTTATTTTTAAGCGGCGAAAGTACTCAGTTGCGCGGTGTTTTCAATTGATGTGAATCAAGAATCCTTTAAAGCGCCTGGAACTGGCCGGACGCACGCCCGGCCAAACGCGCCTCAGCGCGTGGACAGCAGCTCTTCGATCTTGGCGACGAACTGCTTGTCGTCGGGCTTGACCATGCTGTTGTAGCTGCCCACGACCTGGCCCTTGCGGTCGATCAGGTATTTGTAGAAATTCCACTTCGGCGCGGTGCCGGTTTCCTTCGACAGCATCACGTACATCGGATTGGCTTCGCCGCCGCGCACGTGGGACTTGCCGAGCATCGGGAACTTGACGCCGTAGGTGTTGTAGCAGAAGTCCGAGATTTCCTTGGCCGAGCCGGGTTCCTGCGAGAAGTCGTTCGACGGGAAGCCCAGCACCACCAGACCGCGCTCGCGGTACTTGGCGTACAGCGCCTCCAGGCCTTCGTACTGCGGTGTGAACCCGCAATAGCTGGCGGTGTTGACAACCAGCACGACCTTGCCGGCGTACTGGCAGAGGTTCTGGGGCGATTCGTCCTGCAGACGCGGGAACCGGAAATTCAGCGAAGCCGGGCAGTTGCCGGCCGGCTGCGCCGCTACCGTGGCAGGCTTGTCAGCGGCGCGGGCAGGATGCGGCAGCGTGGCGGCCGCGGCGGCCAGGCCCAGCGCGCCCAGCAGGGCCGTGCGCCGAAGGTGTTGCCGCATCCGATCCACGTGGACTGCAGTTGCCAGGGTGCGTTCGCGAGACATGGGTACAGGCTCCGGTTTCGGTTGATGCCGCAAAGTCTACGCGTTCGGGCGATTCACGTCATGACGCGGGGCGGCAGCGGCGGCCGCCCGCTGGCCCGGGCATCGCTTCAGTCCATATGAATCTTGGCCGCGTGTTCGGTCACGCTGCTGCGCAGTTCCAGGTCCGGCATGCGCCGCACGATGACCAGCGCAATGATGGCCGCCACCGCGCCCGCCGCGAAGATCAGGTGGAACCCCGATTCCACGCCGCCCGCCAGCACCTGGCGTATGGCCGGCGACAGATGGGTCATGGCCTCGCTGCCATGGCGCAGCGAACCCAGGTCCAGCGCCTGGGTGACGCCCGAACGCGCCAGCGCATCGCGGAATTCCATCGCCAGCAGCGTGCCGGCCAGCGCGCCGCCCAGGGCACTGCCCAGCGAGCGGATCACCAGCAGCGCGCCGGTGCCGGCACCCATGTCGCGGCGCTCCAACGCGTTCTGCACGGAGATCAGCGTACCCACCATCGACATGCCCAGTCCGATACCGGCAATCGTCATCGCCACCAGCACCAGCGCGGTGGGCACGGCGGCCGTGATCGTTGCCATCGACACCAGCCCCACGGCAGCGGCCACATAGCCCCCGGTCAGGATTTCGCGCATGCGGCCCAGGCGCGGCGCCAGCCACGCCACCACGAAATTGCCGGCCACCGTGGATAGCAGGAACGGCACCACGAGCAGGCCCGACGTCGATGCATCGGCATCGCGTACCAGCTGGAATTGCAGGGGCAGCGCGAAGATGCACAGGAAGATATTGAGCGCGGCCAGCGCCGACGCGCCCACCCCCATCACATAGGCGCGGTTGCGGAACAGGCGCGGCGGCAGCATCGGATCTGCGGCGCGGCGCTCCTGCCAGGCCAGCAGCGCCACGGCCAGGAGCGTCAGCAGCAGCAGGCCGCCCATTTCCAGCGAGACCCAGTCGAACGCCTCGCCCGCCCAGCTCATCGCCAGCAGGAAGGCGACGATGGCAACCGCCAGCAGGCTCGCGCCCAGCCAGTCCACCTGCGGCCGCCCGCCACGCGCACGCAGGTGCGCCAGGCCGCGATAGCACATCGCCATCGCCAACAGACCCAGCGGCACGTTGATCCAGAACAGCCAGCGCCACGACATGTGATCGGACACCCAGCCGCCCACCAGCGGCCCCGCAATCGACGACACGGCCCACACTGTCGCCAGATAGCCCTGGTAGCGGCCCCGCTGGCGCGGTGCCACCACATCGGCGATGGCCGCCTGTGCCAGCGACATCAGCCCGCCGCCGCCCACGCCCTGCAGCGCGCGGAACAGGATCAGCTGGGTCAGCGTCTGCGCCAGCGCGCAGGCCACCGATGCGGCAATAAATAGGGAAATCGCCAGCATCAGCAGGCGCCGTCGGCCAAAACTGTCGGACAGCTTGCCGTACAGCGGCGTGGTGACCGTCGAAACGATCAGGTAGGCGGTGACGATCCACGACAGGTGGCCGAAGCCGTTCAGATCATTGGCGATGGCCGGCACGGCCGGAATCACCACGGTCTGGTCGAGGGCGGCCAGCAGGATACAGAGCACGATGCCGCCAATCACGCGCATGATGGCGGCGTGATCGTGGATGACCGGAGCAGCGTCCAGCGCGGCGGACTGTGAAGGCGAGGGCGATGACATGCGAATGGGTGCGGACGAGGGACGGGCGGCGCCTTGGGTGCCGCGAAGACCACAAAAAAATCTGGCCGCATGACATCGAGGCGGCCTTATTCAGTAACCGCATAATTATATGCATGCTTAGTATTTTTGCGCTGGGGCAGTTTGCCCGCCGGATCGGGGCAATGGGACAAAAACGACAGGCCAAGCGACGCCCCGGACACGTCCGTTCACATGTCCGGGGGATGAAAGGTGGATACGGGGCCGAGGATGCGCTGGCTAGCGGGAGCCGCCCGTGATGTAGTGTTCCAGCTGTTCGATGGTGAAGCGCTGCTCGCTGATGATGTCGTTGACCAGGTCACCGATCGACAGCATGCCCAGCAACGCGTCGCCTTCCATCACCGGCAGGTGACGCAGGCGATGCCTGGTCATCAGCGCCATGCAGTCGTCGGTACCTTGGTTGGCACGCACATAGATCACGGCCGTGGTCATGATCTCCTTGACCAGCGTCTCGCGCGACGTGCGTTGCATCAGGATCACTTTGCGCGCGTAATCCCGTTCGCTCAGGATGCCGACGATCTTGTCGTGCTCCATCACCAGCAGCGCGCCGATGCCCTTGTCGGCCATCAGCTGCAGTGCCGCGTACACCGTCGCCGTGGGTGGAATGCTGAAAATGGCGTGATTTGCCTTGTTTTCCAGAACCTGCCGTGCGGTCTTCATGTCACCGACTCCTTGTTGCCGTTTTGGAAACAGTCGCTGCCCAGACGCGATCGATATGCGGTGCTGCGCAAAAGCCCGCGCCCCCCGGGGTCTGCTGCGTCTAACCAGATTAGCAAAGGAAAGCGCCGCCTTACAGGGTGACTTTCACGAATCTTGGTTGCCCGCGTTGGCATGGCCGCATGGCATCACGCCGCGGGTCCCTGAATCGCCGCCAACCGGATGGCGCGCGGCTTGCGCTGCCATTGCCGTGCCAGGCGTGCGATGTCGGGCGGCGGATCGGCATCGGGCGACGCATGGAACAGCAGCGTCTGGCGCGACTTCGGACACCGGCTGGCCACGAAGGCGATGTCGTCGGCAAACCCCATGTCGAGCATCGTATCGGCGGCTTCGAAAACAACCGTGTTCACCGCGCGCAGGTCCAGGCTGGCCGCATCGATATGGTCAAGCATGCGCCCCGGTGTGCCCACAACAATATGCGCGCCATGGATCAGGCTATCGATTTGTGATCGAATCGGCATGCCGGTGCAGAGCAGTGCCACCTTGACCTGCCCAGCCACCCGCGCGAGTTGGCGGATGCGTCGTGCCACCACCTCGGCGCGGTCGCGCGTGGGACACAGCACCAGGGCCTGCACGTCGAAGCGCTGCGGATCAAGCCGGTGGAGCAGGGCGATCGCCAGCGTCGTGGCACTGCCGCCGCCCTGGCGAACCTGCACGATGAGGTCGTGTCCGGCCAGCGCCAAGGGCAGGGCGGCGGACTGCAGCGGCGTCATCGCAACATGGCCCGATTGCGCGAGCGCGTCGAGCCACATCGGTTCCAGCGGCAGCGCCGAAAACGGGTCGCGCCGTGGCGCTATGGCCGGGGATGGGGGCTGGCTGGCACGCATGGCGTCACGCAGCGGCGCGACTGGCGGATCTCTTCGCAGCTGCCTTCCTGGCGTTGGCGGTTTTCGCAGGAGGCTTTGGCGTGGTGGCGGCTGCGGTGGCCTTTTTGGTGGCCTTTTTGGTGGCCTTTTTGGTGGCTTTTTTCGCCGTGGCTGTCTTTGCTGTGGCCTTCTTGGCCGGTACCTTCGCCGATGTTTCAGCGCCCGCCGCCTTCGACACCGCCACCTTCACGGGAAGCGCCTCGGTCGGTGTCCAGCCCAGCCGATCCAGCAACGCGCCGGCCGCAGAAGGCGCGCGCTCCTTGGCACCGTTGATAAAGAACAGATAGACCGCCTTCGGCTTGAGCTTTGCCCCCGGTTTGGCTTCCACAGCGGGCAGGTCGTCGGGCGCCTTGCCTTCGGCCCAGCTTGCCACGCGTCCGGCCCACTGATCCAGATCCTTCGGCGCGTAGCCAGTCGCCAGCTTTTCCTGCGCATTCATCAGGCGCGCGTAGACGAAGTCGGCGGTCAGATCGGCAAACGAAGGGAATTTTGGCGAATCGGTGAATACCGTGGCCGCCTTGAACTTGCGTGCCAGCTTCAGGTATTCGTCGCACATGAAACTGGCGTGGCGCACCTCCAGCACGTGGCGTAGCGACACGCCTTCCACCGCGTCCGGCAACAGGTTCAGGAACGCCTCGAAATCGTCGGCCACGAACTGCTTGGTCGGCGCGAACTGCCAGACGATGGGGCCAAGCTTGTGACGCAACTCGGCGATGCCGCTATCGATAAAGCGATGGATCGAATCGGCGCCCTCGGCCAGGATGCGCCGGTTGGTGGCAAAACGCGACGCCTTGACGGCGAACACGAAGTCATCGGGCGTGGCATCGCGCCAGTTCGCAAACGACGTGCGCTTCTGCGTGCCGTGATAGGTGCTGTTGATCTCGATCGCGGTCAGGTGACGGCTTGCATATTCCAGCTCGCGCGCCTGCGGCAGGCCCGCCGGGTAAAAATTGTCGCGCCATGGCGCAAAATTCCAGCCCCCGATACCGATGTGGACATTGCCTGACGACTTGCCCTGCTTGCGCGCTGCCATGGCTCCGATCTCCGCGAGAGACGATGGAGCAAGTCTAGCCGTATTTGCTGCACGCGGCTGTCAGGATGCGGACACGTGATTCGCGCGCGGCCTGCTGTATCGCGCCGCTGCCTACTTTCCCTCGTCCGGCGCCGGATACTTGCGCGCGTTCATCTCCATCTTGGCGCGCACGGCTGCATCAAGGTCAACGCCAAGCGCCGTCACCAGCTGCGTCAGATAGATCGTGATATCGGCCAGTTCCTGCTCCACGTGTGCACGCTCGGTCGTCGACATGATGTCGCGCGACTCTTCCTCGGTCTGCCACTGGAAGATTTCCACCAGCTCGGCCACTTCCACGCTGAGCGCCATCGCCAGGTTTTTCGGGCTGTGATACTTGCCCCAGCCGCGCGCCTCGCCAAAGGCAAGGGCGGCTTGCTGGAGGTTCTTGAGATCGATAAGAGCCATGGTCTGTCTGGTGCGAATTCGGTTCAGGCGGCATTGTCCCATTGATCGCCGCCACGTCACGCGCTCGACACTGGCATGGCGTCAGGCATACCCTGCCAGGTGAAGCCCACTGCAGACGGAGGCCCTATGCGACCCACTCCCGGCCCGGCGTTCCTCACCATTGCGGGTTCGCTCGCGTACCTGGCGCTGCCCATCGCCGGCTGGGGCGGCGTCGGCGCCTATTTCGCCAACCCCGCCCGCACCGCCGCCGCCATTGCCACCATGGGCATGGCCGTTATCGCGATCTTCTCCGGCGGCAACCTCAGCACCGGAGAGCGCGAGGATCGCGGCAACCGCTGGGTACTCATCGTCTTTGGCGTGCTCGGACTGCTGGCGGGCTACGTGCCGGCGCTGACTGATCGGCTCAACTTCTGGACAATCGGTGATGAAGCGGTGCGCTGGATCGGCCTGGCCCTGTTCGTCATCGGCGGGACGTTGCGACTTTGGCCGGTATTCGTTCTCGGCAACCGGTTCAGCGGGCTGGTTGCCATCCAGCCCGGACACACGCTCGTGACGACCGGCATCTACGGTGTGATCCGGAATCCGAGCTACCTGGGATTCGTGGTCAGTTCCCTGGGGTGGGTGCTGGTGTTCCGGTCAGTGCTCGGCGTGCTGCTGACAGTGCTGATGCTATGGCCCCTGGTCGCGCGCATCCGGGCCGAGGAGACACTGCTGCATGAGCAGTTCGGTGACGAATACGCGCGCTATTGCGCGCGGACCTGGCGGATGTTGCCAGGGGTGTGGTGAAGGCAGCCGGCGCGACCGGAAGTTCGTACGCGCGCTAGACATCGTTTGATCAGCGCGGGTCACCCCAGAATGGCATCGTAGAAGCGCCAAAAAAAATCCCGGCCGGAGCCGGGATTCTTTATGCGTCTGCCAACCACTCAAACGTCGATATTCCGCGCCACCAGCGCGTTGCTCTCGATGAAGTTGCGGCGCGGTTCCACTTCGTCGCCCATCAGCGTCGTGAAGATCTGGTCTGCCGCGATGGCGTCTTCGATCTGTACCTTCAGCAGGCGGCGTTGCGTCACGTCGAGCGTGGTTTCGAACAGCTGCTCGGGGTTCATTTCGCCCAGTCCCTTGTAGCGCTGGCGCGAAACGCCGCGTTCGGCTTCGGTCAGCAGCCACTGCATGGCCTGGTGGAAATCCGCCACGGTCTGCTCGCGCTGCTTTTCGCCTTCGCCGCGCTTGACCTTGGTGCCGTCCGGGATCAGGCCTTGGAACGTGGTGGCCGCGCGCGACAGCGCCGCGTAGTCGGCGCCGTGCACGAAGTCCGCATCCAGGTGCGACAGGCGCACGTTGCCGTGGTGGCGGCGGGCGATCATCAGGCGGTGCTTGTCGGTCTTCTCGTCGAATTGCGCGTAGACGTCGGCCGTGCCGTCATCGTTCACGGCGGCACCGATCAGCGTCTTGGCGTGCATTTCGGCAAGCTTGGCCTTGAGCGCCACGGCCGATGCCTCGGCAGCGGCAGCACTGTCCAGATCCAGCGCCACGCCGTCGGCGATCGCGCGCAGTGCCTCGGCATCGACGATGCGCGACAAGCGGCCGATCACGCCTTCGGTCAGCTGGTACTGGCGGGCCAGTTCGCTCAGCGCATCGCCATTGATCTCGCTGCCGTCCGGACGCACCAGGCCGGCCTTTTCCATCGCCAGCTTCAGCATGTACGCGTTCAGCTCGGTATCGTCCTTGATGTACCGCTCTTCCTTGCCGTGCTTGATCTTGTACAGCGGCGGCTGCGCGATGTAGACATAGCCGCGCTCGATGATGTCCGGCATCTGGCGATAGAAGAACGTCAGCAGCAGCGTGCGGATGTGCGAGCCGTCCACGTCCGCATCGGTCATGATGATGATGCGGTGGTAGCGCAGCTTTTCGAGGTTGTAGT
>Ga0102592_1000722_pt1 | contig 47461 bp, 44 predicted proteins | sample AraplaCol_mMF_r2_FD_76861 | JGI IMG/M metagenome (GOLD analysis project Ga0102592, IMG submission 76861) | Arabidopsis root microbial communities from North Carolina, USA - plate scrape MF_Col_mMF_r2 (SPADES assembly) (version 2) | ecosystem: Host-associated > Plants > Roots > Endosphere...
ACACCAGGCCGTTGCCCAGCCGCACGCAGCGGTCCGACGGCGCCACCGGCCCAGGCCACTCGCCGTCCAGCATCGCGAGGTCGATGTCGTCCTCCGCGCGGTTGGTGTCGATATAGCTGCGCGGAAATGTCGCGTGCACCAGCGTCGCGCCCACCTCGGGCGCGGTGCCCCACAGCTGCTCGATCAGGGTGTCTTCGCATTTGCGCAACTGCTGCAGCTCGATCGCGAAATCGAAATCCTGTGGATAGTAGGTGCCGCTGTGCGGTGAATCGCACACCAGCGCGATGGGATCGCCGGCGGGGCGCATGACTTGGACGGGCGCGGTATTGCTCATGGGCCGCAGTGTGCCGCCCGGGGCGCGGCGCGGCAAACGACAATTTCAAAGATGGTGATTAGATGATCTAATACGTCCCATGAAATTCAAGTCGCCCTCGCTGGCCGAGCTGCATGCCTTTCTCGGGGTCTGCCAGCTCGGGAGTTTCCGCCGCGCGGCCGAGGTGCTCTCCGTCACCCAGGGCGCGGTCAGCCAGGCCATCCTGCGGCTGGAGCAAAGGCTGGGCTGCAGCCTGTTCGACCGGCAGGCCACCGGCGTCGTGCCCACGGCCCGGGGGCGTGAATTCCAGAAGCTGGTGGAAGTGCATGTGGCGGGGCTCGAGTCGGCGGTCACGCAGTTCGGCGGTGCCCCCTCGCAGCACAAGGTCCGTGTCAGCGTACTGCCGACATTGGGAACGCGCTGGCTGGTTCCCAGGCTGGCCGGCTTCCAGTCCCTGAATCCCCATATGGAAGTAGAGCTGCGCCAGTACCGCTTCGACGAAGACTTCAAGCGCGACGACGTGGACCTGTGGATCGCGTTGAAACACCCCGGCAAAAAGTGGCCGCGCGGCATCCAGGGGCGCTACCTGCTGGGCAGGGAGATCACGCCGGCCTGCACACCCGCGCTGGCGCGCAACATCAGGCAGCCGGCGGACCTGGCCAGGCACCCCCTGCTCCATCACATCAATTACCCAGCCAACTGGGCCGTGTGGATGGAAGCCGCGGGCGTGAAGAAGCCCCTGCCCGCGCTGGGCCCGGGCTTCGACCTGGGCAACAACCTGATCGTCGCGGCCACCGCCGGCATGGGCGCTATCGTTATCCAGCCGTGCCTCATCGAAAGCGAACTGCGCAGCGGCCAGCTGGTCCTGCCTTTTGACATTCGTGTGGCCACCGGCCGCAGCTACTACCTGTGCCAGCGTTCGGCCACCGCCCATACCAACCGCGCGGTGGATACCTTTGCCGCATGGCTGCAAGAGCAGGCCACCGACGCGGCCGGTGCGTGAGCCGCTTGCCCGCTCAGGCTTCGCCCGCCGGTTCCGGGCGTGAAGGCAGGCCCATGCCCGTAGGCAGCCCTTCGCGCAGCGCCTCGATAAAGCGGCGCAGCTTGGCCGGGTAGAAACTCGAATAGGGATAGATCAGGTAGACCGGCAGCGGTGCGGCGCACCACTGCGGCGCCAGGTGAAGCAGCCGGCCCTCAGCCACGTCATCGCCCACCAGCCAGCTGGAGGCAATGCTCGCGCCCAAGCCCAGCAGCGTGGCGTTGCGCAGGGCAAACAGGCTGTCCGTACCCAGGCGCGGCCGTATCGCGAAGCGGAACTCCTCGCTGTCCCGGCCGGCGTGGCGGCGCGTCAGCGTCACTTCGTTGCGGTAGAAGGTCTGCAGCGCCAGCCAGGGCAGGGCCTGTAGCTCGGCCGGCTGCAATGGCGGCGGCCGGCCTTCCAGCAGAGACGGCGCGGCCACCACAATGCGCCGGATCTCGGCGATCTTCACTGCCACCAGCGAAGGGTCTTCCACCGCGCCCACATGCACCGCGCAATCAATGCCGTGGGCGATGAAGTCCGGCGTGCCGTCATGCAGCAGCCATTCCACCGTCACTCTTTCATGGCGCCGCAGGTAATCGATCATGGGCCCCACCAGCCGCTGCTGTCCCAGCGCATGCGGCACGACCACGCGCAGCGTGCCCTCAGGCACCTCCTGCGTGCCGCGCAGGTCGGCCTCAAAGGCGTTCCAGTTGCCCAGCAACTCCTTGGCCCGCGTGAAACAGCGCTCGCCGTCTTCCGTCAGCTTCATCGCGTGGGTGGAGCGCTGCAGCAGCTTCAGCCCCAGCGATCGTTCCAGCGCCTGCAGGCGCCGGCTCACCGTGGGCTGGGTGGCGTTCATCTGCGCAGCCGCGGCCGAGAGGCTGCCCGCTTCCACGATGCGCACAAAGGTCTGCATCAGTTCAATCCGGTCCGGGGCGGTCTTCATGGCTAGGTATGGGTTGGTTGTATGCGTATGGCGTATGACCATTGTGCCCAATAGACGCCTTCACGGGGCGGAAACCGGCTCGCATACTCGCATCACCTCTCCAAAACCTGGATTTCGCCATGACTTCAATCGCCAATACGCATGACCACGCCGAAGCCGGCCTGCCCTTGCCGCTGATCCTCCTGCTTGCCACCGGCGCCGGCCTGGCCGCGGCTTGCCTCTATTACAGCCAGCCCATGCTGGCCCTGCTGGTCGCCGAATTCAAGGCCACTCCCGCCGCCATCGGCCTGGTGCCCACGCTGACCACGCTGGGTTACGCGCTGGGCATCGGCCTGCTCGCGCCGCTGGGCGACCGCTATGACCGCCGCCGCATCATCCTCGGCAAGGCCGCTGCTCTCGTGCTGGCCTTGTTGCTGGCCGCTGCCGCGCCCTCGGTGGCGGTGCTTGCGCTGGCCAGCCTGGCCATCGGCCTGGCCGCTACCCTGGCGCAGGACATCGTGCCGGCCGCCGCCACCCTCGCGCCCGAAGCCCATCGAGGCAAGACCGTGGGCACGGTGATGACGGGCCTGTTGCTCGGCATCCTGCTTTCACGCGTGGTGGCCGGCGTGGTGGCCGAGCAGTTCGGCTGGCGCAGCATGTTTGTGGCCGCGGCCCTCAGCATCGCGCTGCTGGGCCTGGCCGTGTGGCGGCGCCTGCCGCGCTTTGCGCCCACCACGCAGCTGCCCTACCTGGCCCTGCTGGGCTCGCTCGCCACGCTGTGGAAGCGCCACGGCGCGCTGCGCCGCGCGGCCCTGGCCCAGGGGCTCATCAGCATCGGCTTCAGCGCCTTCTGGTCCACTCTGGCCATCATGCTGCATGCCGCGCCCTTTAACCTGGGCAGCGGCGCGGCCGGTGCCTTCGGCCTGGCCGGCGCCGCCGGTGCCTTGGCTGCGCCGCTGGCCGGCCGCCTTGCCGACAGCAGGGGCCCGGAAGTCGTCACCCGCCTGGGCGCCGCACTGGTGGCCGCCGCTTTTATCGCCATGGCCCTCGGCCCGGACCAGCTGTGGCTGATTGCATTGGGCGCCGTGGTGTTCGACCTTGGCGCGCAAGCCACGCTGATCGCGCACCAGACCATCATCTACAGCATTGAGCCCGCCGCGCGCAGCCGCCTCAACGCCGTGCTGTTCATCGGCATGTTCAGCGGCATGGCCAGCGGCGCCTGGCTGGGCAGCGTGGTGCTCGCGCAGGCCGGCTGGCAGGGCGTGTGCGTGATGGCCGCGGTATCGGGTGTGGCGGCGCTGGTGGTGCGCATGTGGCCCGCGAAAAAGCTCGTGCCCTGCGCGGCTTGAAGCGGCAAGCGTGGTACACAAAAAAGGGCCTCCCGCGAGGCCCTTCTTCTTTTTATTTGCAACTGCAACTCAAGCTGCCAGCGCTTCCTTCGGAAAATCCGTCGAGGCGGCCAGCGCCTTCCAGTCCTTCAGCTCGCCGTTCACGAACGCATGCTTGTCGGCAATCGTCTGCAAGGTATCCGTGCCCAGCGGCAGGCGCAGCGGCGGTTTGCTTGAATCCACCAGCGCGAGCATGGCCTGCGCCAAGCGCAGCGGGTCGCCGGCCTGGTTGTGGTTGATGCGCGTGGCGGCCAGGCGCACCTGGCCGGCGCTCGCGGCGTAGTCGTCCAGGATCAGCGGCGATACCGCCAGCGAGTTGCTGTCTAGGAAGTCGGTGCGGAAATAACCCGGCTCCACCACCGTCACATGGATGCCCAGCGGCGCGAGCTCGCCGTGCAATGCCTCGCTCAGGCCCTCGACCGCAAATTTGGTCGAGCAGTACACGCCAAATCCCGGCGCCGACTGGTAGCCACCCAGCGACGAGATATTAATGACATGGCCGCTGCGGCGCGCGCGCATGGCCGGCAGCACGGCGCGCGTCACGTTGAGCAGGCCGAACACATTGGTCTCATAGAGGCGGCGCACTTCGTCGGCCGTCGCTTCTTCCACCGCGCCCAGCAGGCCGTAGCCCGCGTTGTTGACCAGCACGTCGATGCGGCCGAAGCGCGCCAGCGCGGCCTGTACCGCGGCTGCAGCCTGGGCCTCATCGGTCACGTCCAGCGGCAACGCCAGCAGCGCCGCGCTTTCGGGAAAGCGCTTGCGCAGCGAAGCGGCGTCGCGCGAAGTTGCCACCACCGCCTCGCCGCGTGCCAGCGCGGCTTCGGTGATGCGCGCGCCTATGCCGCGCGCCGCGCCGGTGATCATCCATACGCGTTTGAAATCAGTCTTTGCATTCATGGTCTTGCCCTTTGGAAAAGTTGCTGAGGAGGGCAATGTAGGTTCTCGATTGGGTGTTGAATAGCCTGTAATCACTGGGTTCATAATCAATCAAATCGTGACAATCGGGGCAAGGCTCCCGACCGCACAAGGAGCCACCATGGCCTTCAATGAATTGCGCGCCGTATCCACTTTCGTCAAGGCCGCCGAGCTGGGCAGCCTGCGCCAGGCCGCCGCGGCCCAGGCCATCACGCCGCAGGCGGCCAGCCAGGCGCTGGTGCAGTTGGAGCGACACCTGGGCGTGCGCCTGTTCCACCGCACCACACGCAGCTTGAGCCTGACGGAAGAGGGCGAGCAATTCCTGGAGGCCGCGCAGCCCGGGCTTGCCACGCTGCAGCGCGCGCTGCACGGCGCGAGGCGCGGCCGTGAAGACATCGCCGGGCCGCTGCGCATCGCGGTGCCGCGCTCCATCATGCTCGAGGTGTTGTGGCCGGTGCTCGAAGAATACTGCCGTCTCCATCCACAGGTGGACCCCGACATCCTGATGGACGACCGCATCGGCAATTGGGTGGAAGACCGCGTCGACGTCGGCTTTCGCGCCGGCTCGCCACCCGAAGGCGGCGTCATTTCGCGGCGCGTCCTGCCGCTGCAACTCGTCGTCTGCGCTGCACCCGCCTACATCGCGCGGCACGGGGCGCCGCAAAGCATAGACGAACTCGCCGCGCATCGCTGCAGCGGCTTCAGGCACATGGGTACCGGCAAGGCCATGCCCTGGGAATTCAAGGTGGATGAAGAAGTCGTGGGGCGCAACATCGTGGCCTCATTCCTCACCAACGACGTGGACCTTGAAGCGCGCGCCGTGGTGGCGGGCCAGGTGGTGGGGCAATTGATCGGCGTAACCGCCGCGCCGCTGGTGCGTGCGGGCAAGCTGGTTCCGCTGCTGACGCAGCACGTCACCGACCACCTGGGCCTGTATGTGTATTACGGCAGCCGCAATGCGCAGCCCGCGCGCGCCAGGGCTTTTATCGACCTCGCCGTGCAGCGGCTGGCGGGCAACAAGGCCTTCTTCCTGGAGCCGCAAGAGCTGGCGCCGGCCGCGAAGGGCCGGCGCCGTCAATAAGAAGCCGGAAGGGAAGAAGCGGGATCAGGATTTGGCGGGTGCCAACTGCTTGGCCATGTCCAGGTGATGCTCCACCGTCGGCAGCATCTTGTCGGCCAGGGCCTTGAGATCGCTGTCCTTGCCGTCCTTCTGGATTTTGTGCAGCAGCTTCACGGTGCTCTCATGGTCGCCCACACCCGCGCGCTTGGCGTATTCCTTGTCGAACAAATTGCCCGACAGCGCCTTGAGCGCGGTGGCCTTGGTCTTGGCCATGGGGCCCGCGCCGTCCGGCAACGTCACGTTCTTGGCCGTGGCCAGGGCCTGCACCTCGCCCAGCGCCTTGGTGTGGTCATCCACCATCTGCTGCGCGAATTTCTTCACGTCGGCGTTCTGCGATTTCTCAAGCGCCATCTTGCCGGCGTCGATCTCGGCCATATTGCCTTGCGCCAGGTCCTGCAGCAGTTTGCGGTCGCTGCGGTCCAGCTTGGAATCAGCGTCGGACTGGGTGGTGGCGGGTGCGGGCGCGGCGCTGCTCTGGGCCCAGGCGGTGGGTGCGGCGGCCAGTGCAAGGGCTGCGGCCGTTGCGGCCAGCGCCGTGCGGCAAAAGATGTTTGTGTTGGTTCGCATGGTCAGCTCCTTCAAAGTGTGCGATTGGAAACGGCAGGTCCGCACAGGAACGCGACGAGACCTGCCGATACCCAAAGATCGCGCCGCCCGCACGCGCCGGGCGCGGGGCTTTTGCCGCATTGCGTGTAGTCCATTCCCTCGCCCCCGCGTTCCTACAGCTGTGTCAGCCCCAGGCTGACAGCGGTGCGAGCCCCGGCGGTCTAGATTCGCTACAAAGGCACCCGCGTCGACGCGCCGGGCCTTCCAAGAACAAAAATGCAGTACCGCGCCCCTCCTCTCTCGCGCACACCGTGGGTCACCGGCCTCGTCCTGGCCGTGCTGGGCGCGCCCCTGTTGCTGGCCGGCGCCTGGCTGGGCGTGCTGGGCGACACCTGGTATTACCTGCTCGCAGGTTTGGGCTTTGTGCTGGCGGGCGTGCTGCTGATGCGCCGCAGCCCCGCCGCGCTCTGGGTGTTTGCCGCGGTGGTTGCCGGCACGCTGGCCTGGGCCCTCTGGGAGGCCGGGCTGGACTGGTGGCCCATGGCCGCGCGCGGCGGCTTGGTGTTTGTCATCGGCTTGTTTCTCTCGACCCCATGGATTGCCAAAAGCTGGCCCGCAAGCGCGAGCGACCACGACGCCGGCCATGTGGGCGGCTGGATGGCGCGCAGCGGCCGCTGGGCGCTCGGCTCAGCGCTGGGCGTGTTCCTTGTCGCAGCCATCGTCACCTGGTTCCATGATGACAACCGCGTGGTGGGCATGCTGCCGCTGCCGCCCATGGGGGCGGGTGCCGCATCGGTGCCTGGCGGCAATGTGCCGGACGGTGAATGGCATGCCTATGGCCGCACCGGCCACGGCCAGCGCTATTCGCCCCTGGCGCAGATCACGCCCGACAACGTCAAGAACCTGGAGATGGCCTGGCAGTACCGCACCGGCGACGTGCGCGGCCGCCCCGGCGATCCCGAGGAAACCACCTTCGAAGTGACGCCGCTCAAGGTCGGCAACCGGCTGTTCTTCTGCACGCCCCACCAGTCGGTGATCGCGCTGGATGCCACCACGGGCGCCGAGGCCTGGCGCTTCAATCCCGAGATCCAGGACAAGCTTGCGCTGCAGCACCTTACCTGCCGCGGCCTGTCTTACCAGCCGCCGCCTGCTGCGCCTGCGCCCGCGCCGGCCGCCCCCGGCGGCTGCGCAGCCAAGCTCTTCATGCCCACCGCCGACGGCCGCGTGATCGCGCTCAGCCCCGAGACCGGCAAACCCTGCACGGCCTTCGGCGGCGGCACGGGGCAGATAGACCTCTGGGCCGGCATGCCCAACCGCAAGCCCGGCGCCTACTATTCAACCTCGCCCGTGGTGGTGACGTCGCGCCTCCTCATCGTCGGCGGTACCGTGCTCGACAACGTCTCCACCAAGGAGCAGTCGGGCGTGATACGTGCTTATGACATCAACACCGGCGCGCTGGTCTGGGCCTGGGATTCGGGCCGGCCTGACAGCAGCGCGCCGCTTGCGCCCGGTGAAACCTACACCGCCAACTCGCCCAATAGCTGGTCGATCTCCAGCGTGGACGAAGCACTGGGCATGGTCTATGTGCCCCTGGGCAACCAGCCGCCCGACCAGTGGGGCGGCAAGCGCAGCCCGGCGGTGGAAACCTATTCCTCCTCCGTCGTCGCGCTGGACCTGGCCACCGGCAAGGTGCGCTGGAATTTCCAGACTGTGCACCACGACCTCTGGGACTACGATGTGCCGGCCCAGCCCAGCCTGCTGGACCTGAACATCAACGGCAACCGCGTGCCCGCGCTCGTGCAGCCAACCAAGCAGGGCGAAATCTTTGTGCTGGACCGCCGCACCGGAACGCCCCTGCTGCCCGTCACCGAGGTGCCCGCACCGCAGGGCGCCGCGGAGGGCGACCGCAGCGCGCCCACCCAGCCCCAGTCCGCGCTGTCCTTCAACCCGCCGCCGCTCACCGGCCGCGACATGTGGGGCGCCACCCTGTTCGACCAGCTGTACTGCCGCATTGCGTTTCACCGCCTGCGTTACGAGGGCCGCTTCACGCCGCCTTCCACCCAGGGCACGCTGGTCTACCCCGGCAACTTCGGCGTCTTCAACTGGGGCGGCGTGGCCGTGGACCCGGTGCGGCAGATGGTTTTCAGCACGCCGACCTATCTGGCCTTTGTCTCGAAACTCGTGCCCCGTCCCGACGACAGCACGCTGATGGTGCAAGGCGGGCAGCGGCCCCAGGGCAGCCTGCCTTCGCTCAATGAAAATTTCGGCGCGCCCTTTGCCGTCAAGCTCAGCGCCTTTTTGTCGCCGCTGGGTATTCCCTGCCAGGCGCCGCCCTGGGGCTATGTGGCCGGTGCAGACCTCGTCACCGGCACCATCGCCTGGCAGCACAAGAACGGCACCGTGCGCGATCTCTCACCCGTGCCGCTTCCTTTCCGCATGGGCGTGCCCAACCTGGGCGGCCCGCTCGCCACGGCCGGCGGCGTCGCCTTCCTCTCCGGCACGCTGGACGACTACCTGCGCGCCTACGACGTCAACAACGGCGACGAGCTCTGGAAGTCACGCCTGCCCGCCGGCGGCCAGGCCACACCCATGACCTACACCGGCACCGACGGCCGGCAGTATGTGCTCGTCGTGGCCGGCGGCCACGGCTCGCTGGGCACGCGTGCGGGCGACTATGTACGGGCTTACGCGCTGCGGCGTGAGTGAGCGCGGCGCGGCTCGCGCCCTGGTCATCTATAACCCCCCCGTCCAGTCTCACTGCGTGTAACCTGCGCCCCCTCGAGGGGGGCGGTGCCTGGGGCCGGCGAAGCCGGATCCTCGGCCCCGCTGGTGAAATACCTTTATCACTGGTCGCACCCAAAGAATTCTTGACGCCAGCATGAGCCGCGGAACCGGCTTTGCCGGGCCGCAGGCGGGCGGTGCCCCTGAGGGGCTGGAGCCCGCGGCTCCAAGCCTGCCTGCGCAGGCTTGGACGGGCGACAGAGGCGAAGCGTCTCGCGAGCCGCGGCCTGCAAGGCCTCGGAAGCTACACGAAGTGAGCGACCGTGGGGGCCCTATTTAGCCATCACATCCGCCACCCAATCCACGAAGACCCGCACGCGCGGCGAGAGCTGGCGGTGGTGCGGGTAGAGCACAGACACCGGCATGGGCGCGGGCCTGAACCGCGCCAGCACTTCTACCAGCGTGCCCGCCTCCAGTTGCGCGGCCACGCCGTAGCGCGGCACCTGGATCAGGCCCAGGTGCGCGGCGCAGCAGGCCTTGTAGGCGTCGGCATCCGTCACCGCCACCGAACCCTTGAGCTGCACCTGGCGCGGCGTGCCGTCCACGATGAAATCCAGGGGCAGCGCCTTGCCCGTGCGGCTTGAGAGGAAGTTCACGGCGCGATGGCCGCGCAACGCTTCTATCGTCTCGGGCGTGCCGCGTTCTGCCAGGTACCCGCGGCTCGCGCAGGTGACTTGCTCCAGCAATGCCACGCGCCGCCCCACCATGCTGGACTCGGCCAGCTCGCCCACGCGCAGCACGCAGTCCACGCCCTCACGCACGAGGTCCACCAGGCGGTCGCCCATGCCCATCTCGAGTTCGATGTCCGGATAGCGCCCAAAAAAATCGCCGATCACCGGCAGCAAAAAGTGCTTGGCCAGCGTGCCGTGCAAATCCACACGCAGTTTTCCGCGCGGCTTGCTGCCCGTGTTGGTAAAGGCCGATTCGGCCTCTTCGAGGTCCGTCAGCAGGCGCAGGCAGCGCTCGTAATACGCCGCGCCGTCCTGCGTGGGGCTTACGTGACGCGTCGTGCGGTGCAGCAGCCGCACGCCCAGGCGTTTTTCCAGCTGCTGCACCGCATGCGTCACCGTGGCGCGCGGCAACAGCAGGTCGTCCGCCGCTTTCGTGAAGCTGCCCAGCTCCACGATGCGCGTGAAGAGCTGCATGGAATGAAATCTGTCCAGGGGAGCCTCGGTTGATTGTTGGTATTGATTGAATAGTCATACCAAGTTTACGGTATTTATCGCGATTGGATTGAATAGAACAATCGCTTCACTGACTCACCGAAGGCGCCAATCCACAAGCACCTGGGCAGTCAGAGCAAACCACCCTTTCACTACCAGGAGCTTCAAATGACCCTTTCAACAATCCAAACTGCCATCGTCACCGGCGCCTCGCGCGGGATAGGGGCCGCCATCGCCCGGCGGCTGGCCGAAGAGGGCTACGCCGTCGTCGTCAACTACGCCGGCCAGGCCGGCGAAGCCCAGGCTGTGGTGCAGTCCATCACGGCCGCCGGCGGCAAGGCAGTCGCCATTCAAGCCGACGTGTCGAGCGCGGCCGCCGTCAGGCAGTTGTTTGATAGCAGCATCAAGGCCTTCGGCCGCGTCGACGTGCTTGTCAACAACGCCGGCATCATGCCGCCCAGCCTGCCGGCGCTCGCCGACACCGACGACGACACTTTCGACCGGCTGTTTGCCGTCAACGTCAAGGGCACGTTCAACACCCTGCGCGAAGCCGCCGCGCGCCTGCAGCCGGGCGGCCGCATCGTGAATTTTTCGACCAGCGTCATCGGCCTGGCCCTGCCCGGCTATGCGGTGTATGGCGCCACCAAGAGCGCGGTGGAAACCTTCACCAACATCATGGCCAAGGAGCTGCGCGGCAAGAACATCCGCGTCAACGCGATCGCCCCCGGCCCCACGGCCACCGCGCTCTTCCTCGACGGCAAGACGCCCGAGACGATTGAGCGCATGTCGAAGATGGCGCCGCTCGAACGCCTGGGCACGCCGGAAGACATCGCCAGCGCTGTGGCATTTCTTGTCAGTGACAACGCAGGGTGGGTCAACGGACAGACGCTGCGCGCCAACGGCGGCGTTATTTAGATCCCGTTCGCGTTGAGCTTGTCGAAACGCCGAAAGCCTTCGACCCTTCGACAGGCTCAGGACAGGACAGGCCAGGCTCAGGCCGAGCGGGGTAGCGCCGCCTTTTTCCGCTACCCGCTCTTCTCCTGTCCCGGTGTCCGCTCACCCTCCCAGGTTCTTCTTTATTCGCCCTTCTTCAAATCATCTTCACCTACATCCAGAAAGACACACATCATGAAATCCGTCATCCTTGTCACCGGCGCTTCCACCGGCATCGGCCACCTCAGCGCCCGTTCACTGGCCCAGGCCGGCCACACCGTGTATGCCAGCATGCGCGACACCCAGGGCTGCAATGCGCCCAAGGTGCGTGAATTGCGCGACTGGAGTTTTGCCAGGGGCTTTGACTTGCGCGCCGTCGAGCTTGACGTGCTGTCGCAGCCCTCGGCCGACGCCGCCATGGTACACATCCTGGCCGAGCAGGGCCGCCTGGACGCCGTCGTGCACAACGCCGGCCACCTGGTGGTCGGCCCTACCGAGGCCTACACGCCCGAAGAAATCATCAAGGTGCTGGACACCAACTTCCTGGGCAGCCAGCGCGTGAACCGCGCCGTGTTGCCGGTGATGCGCAAGGCCGAAGCGGGCCTGGTGCTGTGGGTCAGCAGCAGCACCGTGCGCGGCGGCTTCCCACCCTTCCTCGGCCCCTATGCCGCCGCCAAAGCCGCGATGGACTCGATGGCGGTGACCCTGTCGTATGAACTCGCGCGCTTCGGCATCGAAACCTCCATCGTCGTGCCCGGCGCTTTCACCAAGGGCACGGCCCACTTCCCCAGCGCGGGCAAGCCCGCCGATGAGGCCATCACCGCCGCCTACGCCCGCTACGACGGCGTGATGGACCAGGTCGGCGAACGGCTCTCGGCGCTAAGCCCTGCCCACGCCGACCCGCAGGCCGTTGCCGACGACATCACCCGCATCGTCGGCCTGCCCGCCGGCAGGCGGCCCTTCCGCTCGGTGATCGATTTCATCGACGACGGCGCAGGCGAGGTCACCGTGGTGGCCGAGCGTGTGCGCGAGGAGTTCGCCCACCGCATCGGCATCGCCGACATGCTCAAGCCCACGCCGCGCCGCGCGGCCTGAGGGCTCGCCTCTTACTTCCTCCCCCGCTGGGGGAGGGCTGGGGTGGGGGCCAACCGGCCTTTGAATATGTGCAGCGATATCAAGCGCCGACAGCCCTCATCTCCACCTTCTCCCAGAGTAGGAAGGCGTAAATCCAGATATTCAAAATCCCCAGGAGTTCACTATGCAACCCACGGTCGTCCTCGCCCTCGCCCGCATCCTCATGGCCCTTGCCTTCATTGGCCCCGGCGCTTCGCACTTCGTTGAATCTGTCCGGCTGCGCAACTACGCTGCATCGGCGATAGGTGCGGTCGAAGTCAGCGCCGGTCTGGCATTGGCTTTCGGCTGGCAGGTGCGCTGGTTCGCGCTGGCGGCCGCTGCCTTTTTGCTGGTCGATGCTTTTGCGGCTCATGCTTTCTGGATAGCCGCGCCGCAGGAGCTGCGCAACCAGTTGCTGCATTTTTTCAAGAACGCCGCGCTGGCCGGGGGCTTTGTGCTGCTGGCCTTCGCGAGGCAGGGCCGTTGAGGGACACCTTGCCTACAAAATCGCCTTGGCCCATTCGCGCGGCGACGCCCCGGTCTTCTGCACAAACAGGCGCGACAGCGCCGAAGCGTTGGCGTAGCCGAGTTGCGCGGCGATCGCCTTGAGGGATTGGCCTGCCCGCAGTTCAGCCTGGGTAATCGCCAGCCGCCACGTCGCCAGGTAGTCCGCGGGTGTTTGCCCGACTTTCTGTTTGAACAGCAGTGCGAAGGCACTGCGCGACATGCCGGCGGATTGCGCCAGGCGGTCCAGGCTCCAGGCCTCGCCCGGGTTCTCATGCATCGCGGCCAGAGCGCGCGCCAGGCGGGGCTCGGCCAGTCCCGCCAGCAGGCCCTCGGGCGCGCCGCCTTCCTGCGGATGGTCCAGTAGCCAGCGCAGCAACTGCAGCAGCAGCACTTCAAACAGCCGGTCGGCCAGCAGGCGCTGGCCGCAGCGCACCTGCTCCGTCTCGGCGAACAGCAGCGCCAGCGTGTGCTCCAGCCCTTGCACGCGCGCCAGCGGCAGCACCACCAGGGCCGGCAAGGCACGCGCCAGCGGGTGATCGGCACCGCCGTCAAAAGCCAGCGTCGCACAGGTGAAGTCGCTGCCCTCCTCCGGCGCGTTGTGGAAGTCGTGCGCCAGGGGCCGCGGGTAGAACACCAGGCTGGGTTCGTTCACCTTCACACGCCTGGGCGCACCGCTTCCCGTGCGGTGCGTCACCACCATGCTGCCGCGCCGCATCACATGCAGAAACCCCAGCCCGGCCTCCGGCGTGAAATGCGTGACGCCGCACAGCGGCCCGTTATGGAACAGGTGGGCCCGCACGCGAAAGCGGTCCATCAGGGCGGAAAGCCGGTCGAGTCCTTCGGTCATCGGAGGCAGTCTTTGTTGTGCGGGTGTTTGGACGATAAGGATGATTTGATGGACGAATTCATCCAATAAATCCCGATTGTCGCGGGAAACTGCATCCCGTGCCGTGAAGGCTTCAGGCCGCCGCGGCGCGAAATGTCTCACCTCTCAACTTCTACGCTTCAAGGACTCCACCATGTCACGCATTCCACTGATAGACCGCAGCGCCACCTCCGCCGACCGCGCGGCCCTGCTCGAACAGGTCCACAACGCTTTCGGCGCCACCCCCAATATGTTCAAGGCCGTCGCCAATTCACCGGCCGCGCTCAAAAGCATGTGGGGCTCGTTCGGCGCCTTGGGCGGCGGCGTGATTGACGCCAGGCTGGGCGAGCAGATCGCCGTCGCGGTCGCCGACCGCAATGCCTGCGAGTACTGCCTGGCCGCCCACACCGCGCTGGGCCGCAAGGCCGGCGTCAGCGCCGAAGGTATGGCCGCCGCGCAACGCGGCGAATCCGCCGACCCGGCCACCGCCGCGGCGCTCGCGTTCGCACTCAAGCTCGTGAATGAACGCGGCAATGTGTCCGAAGCCGACGTGCAGGCCGTCCGCCGCGCCGGCTTCAGCGATGAACAGATCGTGGAGATCCTCGCGCATGTGGCGCTCAACCTGTTCACCAATTACGTCAACGTGGCGTTCGCGGTGCCCGTCGATTTCGCGCCGGTCAGGCTGAGCCGCGCGGCCGCCTGAGGACAGCGCAGGCCCTGGTGCGGATCGGGGCGGTTTATCCGCCGCATCCCGGTAAGAAGCTGGCAAATACGGCTCAGAAAATGAGCCGTATTTCCAGCAATGCGGCTCAGGGCGGCTGACGCGCCGACTTTGGTCCCCTAAATCACATTCTTCTCAACCAGAGCCTCACCGCGCACCAGCCGCCCCGCCGCCAGCGGCGACAAATCCAGGCTGGTGTAAGCCCCCTCGCAGATCCACTCCGCCAGGCCGCGCCCCACGGCCGGTGACTGTTGCAGGCCGTGGCCGCTGAAGCCGTTGGCCAGCAGCAGGTTGGGCAGCAGCGGGTGCGGGCCCAGCAGCGCGTTGTGGTCGTGCGTGTTGTATTCGTAATAGCCGGCCCAGGCGCGCTGCAGGCGCAGCGCCTCAAAGCCCGGCACGCGGTGCGCCAGCGTCAGCCAGGCCTGGTCGAAGAGTTCGTGGTCCACTTCGAGCGGCGCGTCGTTGTCGTCGCTGCCCTCCGCCGGCGGCAGGCCGCAAATCCAGATATCGCCCTCGGGCCGGAACCACAGGCCGCTGGTATCTATCACCAGCGGGCAATCGGGCGTCTTTGCGGGGCTCGCAAACGCGTAGACGCAGCGCCTGCGCCCGTACACCGGCAAGTCCAGCCCCGTGCCTTCCAGCAGTGGCCGCGCCCAGGCGCCCGCCGCGTTCACCGCCCAGTCGCAGGGCAGTTGCGTGCCGTCCCGCAGCCTCACCGCCGTCACGCGGCCCGCGCTGTGCGCAAAGCCCGTGGCTTCGGCTCTCACATACTGCACGCCCAGGCTGCGCGCTTTTTGCTTGAAGGCCATCAGCAGGCCGTAGCCGTCAAACCAGCCCTCGCCCTTCAGGCCCAATGACCCCAGCGCGAGGTCCTCCACATTCAGCCATGGAAAGCGTTGCCGCAGCTGCGCGGGCTCCAGCAGCGCCACTTCCACGCCCATGGCGCGCTGGGTCGCATGGTTTTCTCTCAAGGTGGCCGCGCCGGCATCGCTTGCCAGGTACAGATAGCCGCGCTCCGCCAGGCCGATCTCGGGCACGTCGCCGTCAACCGCCAGATGCTGGTGGATGCCGCGCAAAAACTCAATCCCGAACTGCGACACCGCGATGTTCACCGGCTGCGAGAACTGCTGCCGTATCGAGCTGGCCGACAGCGCCGACGAAGCCTGCGCATAGGTCGGGTCGCGCTCGATCACCGTGACCTCGCCGGCAAAGCGCGGGTGGCTTGCGAGGAAATAGGCGATCGCACTGCCGATCACGCCGCCGCCTGCGATCACGACTTTTTGTTGTGTGGACTGGTTCATGCGCCCCATCCTACATGCCATGCCGCCGGCCCCTGGTTAAGCACCGCAGCACACCCTTGTCGCCACACAGCGACAAAACATGTAAAGCGCCCGCCGCAAATGCAAGCTTGTGTGTATCGGGTCAACAGCGCCGCCTGCCCGCCGTTGAGCACGAGGCCACGTCTTATTCGTGATCTCAACCTTCCCATCCAAAGGAGTTCTTATGAACAAACTGCTCGCTTCCCTGATCGCCACCCTGTTCGTCGGCATCGCTGGTGCACAGACCACCGCTCCCGCAACGCCTGCAACTCCGGCAACCCCTGCCGCCAAGGCGGAAGCCAAGGCCGAGAAATCCGTCGCCGCCGCCGCGAAGAGCGAAGCCAAGGTCGATGCCAAGGCGGATGCCAAAGTAGAAAAGGCCGAAGCCAAGGCTGCAGAAAAATCCAGCAAGGCCGACGCCAAGGCTGCCAAGACAAAAGCCAAGGCAGAAGCCAAAGCCGCCAAGGCAGACCCCGAAGACAAGGCCAAGGCTGAGGCCAAGGCCGAAAAAGCCACCATCAAGGCCGACACCAAAGCCGCGTCCACCAAGATCGATGCCAACGCCAAGGTCGATTCGCTGAAGGCCAAGACCGATTCCGACAAAGCCAATGCCAAGCTCGACACCAACGCCGCCAAGGCAGAAGCCAAGACCGACGTGAAGGCTGCCGGCAGCAAGTAAGCACCTGCGCTTGCTACGGCCAGCGTTATCGCTGTCGGTGTTTGCCGGCGGCCGGTAGAAAAAGAAAAGGGGCAGGTTGACCACCTGCCCCTTTTTCTTTTGTTCAACCCTTGCGTTGGCGGCCGCTTCCGCGCCTCGCCCTTTAGCTTTTTTCCAGCTCCTGCTTCGCGTGGACGGCGCCCGGTCCCGTAGGAGCCAGCTCCAGATACGCGCGGAAAGCCTTCTTCGCCTTCTCGCTGTCGCCGGCCCTGGCATGCGCGTCACCCAGGTTCAGGTAGGCGATCGCGCGTGAAGGGTCCATCTTCAGCGTGTTCTCAAACCAGCGCGCCGCTTCCTTGAACTTGTCCTGCTTGAAGTAGACAAAGCCCAGGTTGTTCGCGGCCAGCGCGAAATCGGGGCGCAGCTTCAGCGCCTCGGTGAACTGTGCCTCGGCCTCGGCATACTGCTTTTCCTTGTAGAGCTGCAGGCCGCGGTCGTTGGCGCGCTGCGCCAGCTGGCGCGCCGAGCTCGGCACCGCCAGCGGCGTGACGATCTTCTGCTCGCCGCCCTGCAGATCTTTCACCACCACGGTGGCCGAGACCGGCAGGGCCACGGGCACATCGCCGGCAGGTGCAGCTGCGGCGGCGGGTGCGGGCGGCCGCGTTGCGTCCAGCTTGCTGTTCAGCGCGATGGCCTCGCCCGAAAGCTGGCTGGTCTGCGCGCTCAAGAATTCCGCCTCCGCCGGCAGCGCGAACACAAAGTCGCCGCCCTCCGAGCCCGGCAGGCTGCCAAAGGCCGGCGTCTGGCGCGACACCGCGGCCACCGCCGGCGCCACATAGGCGGCCAGCTCGGTCGCGGTGATCAGGCCGTCGCCATTCAGGTCGGCCTTGCCGGCCATGGCCTGCAGCAGCGTCCAGGTGAAGACCGAATGCCCGTTGGGCCCGCCGTCGGCCACCAGCTGGTCGGCGCCGCCGGCCGTCAGCATCTGCCGGCCCAGGCGCTTGGCGTTGTCGCGCAAAAAGCTTCCCGTGCCCGCGCCGCGCGTGAGCCCCAGGCCGCTGTAGCAGGCATCCATCACAAACAGCACATGCTTGGCCGTCAGGTTCTCGGCGATGTTCTGTAGCTCCGTCATCGGCACCGCGTCGGTCGCGAGCTTGTTCGGGTCGGAGTCGGCCGGGATGATGTAGCCCAGGTCGCGGCCCGAGCTCAGCTGGCGCGTCGCGCCGTGGCCCGCGAAGAACACAAACAGCCTGTCGTTCTTCTTCATACCGCTGCGCGCCAGCTTCTCATGAAAGGCCGCGAGTATGCCGCTGCGCGTCGCCTCCCGGTTCTCCAGCGACAGCACATGCTCGGCGCTGAAGCCGAAGCGCTGCACCAGCGTTTCGCGTATCGCCCGCGCGTCGCGCACCGCGTATTGCAGCTTGGGCCAGTTGGCATAGTCATCAATGCCGATCACCACCGCCCACGAGTCGCTGTAGCCCGGGTTGGCCGCCAACGGGGCCGGCGCGGCCGCCGCGCCCTTGGCAATGCTGAAGCCGCTGCCGTCCCATCCCGCGAACTGGTAGCCCTCGGCCACCAGGCGGTCCATGATGGCCGGCAAGGCTTTCACCGTGCGCTCATGGATGTCGTGGAACAGCACGATGCCGCGGCCTTCCTTGTCCACCGTGCGCAGCACGCGCTCCACGATGGAGCTGGGCACCGGGTCGGCCCAGTCCAGCGAATCGATGTTCCACATCACCGAGCGCAGCTGCGCGCCCGACAGCACATCCAGCCCCTCGTCATTGCGCGCGCCGTAGGGAAAGCGAAACAGCGGCGAGCGGCGGCCGTCCACCGCCTTGAGCAGCTCGTCGGTGCCCAGCACTTCAGACTTCAAGCCGTCACCCTTGAGCTTGGAAAGCTGCGCATGCGTCATGCTGTGGTTGGCCAGCGTGTGGCCCGCCTCCAGCAGCTTGCGGCTCACCTCGGCGCGCGGGCCCAGTTTGGCCTTGCCGTCGGCTCCCACCGTACCCAGGTTGCTGCCCACCTGGAAGAAGATCGCCGGCGCGCCATACTGCTTGAGGATGGCCGCGATCTCCGCTGTGTACACGCCGTGCGGGCCGTCGTCAAAGGTCAGCACGATGGTCTTGGGCGGCAGGCTGTAGCCGAACACCTCGCCCTCTTCCTCGCCCTTGGCCTTGCGCGTAGTCGCCTTGGGCGCCGGGTAAGGCATCACCACGCCGAAGTCCTTCAAAATCTGCGCGCGCGTGTACAGCTTCTTGAGGCTGGCCACATAGTCTTCCCAGCGCTCGCGTTTCAGCTCAATTGCGCGCGGCTCAAAGCGGCCGAACACCAGGCGAATCTCTTTTTCGTAATTGCGCTCTATCTCCAGCAGCGCGTCCAGGTCTTCGCCAATGCGCTTGTGCAGCTTGATGGCCGGCAGCGAGGTGTCCGCCGCCACCGCCGCCTGCAGGCTGCGCAGCAGCTCGCGAAACGCCAGGCGATCCGCATCGAACAGGCTTTTGTCGCTCTCGATGTAATCCAGCAGCCCGGCCATCGCGTCAAAGCGCTGCGCATTGCCCGAAGCCGCCAGCGCCGCCATCTGCGCCTCCAGCGCGGCCACGCGCTCGCGGTTTTCATGGAACAGGCCCTGGCCCACCTGGTTGGCCATGGCGCGCTCATTCGTACCCAGGGTTTTCTCGTCGGCAAACAGCACAATGATCTTGCGGTAGCCCGCCAGCACATCCCGCATGCCCGCCAGCAGCCTGCTGGTGTCCATGGGCTCCGCCGTGGCGACGGCCAGCGGGGCGGGCGGCGTCTTGCCGCGCCAGCTCTGGCTGTCCACGCCGATCACGACGGCCGTGCCGGCGGCCAGCAGCAGCACGGCCCCTGCGGCCCCCAGGGCCAGTTTGGTGGTGTTCTTCATGGTGGTGTTGTCTTTTTTTTCATTCTCGTGATGGCAACCCGGCCGGCCCGGTATTGCTGATCGCCCTCTGGTGCACCGCTGGCCATGCCTGTGGCGGCGCATCCCCTCTGCGCTGGATCATAGCTTTGCGCCCGCGCCCGGCGGGGCATCGTGCGGGCATGGGGCGTCGCACCGAGCCTGTCAGCGCATTCCGACTTCCCGGGGCTACGCCGGCTGTCACCGCCAAAACCCTCTCGCCGCGAGCATGGAAACTTTCATTCAGGAGATTCCCATGCACATCATTCTTGGCGGAACCGGCCATGTGGGCTCGGCATTGAGCCGGCGCCTCATGGATGCCGGCGAGCCCGTCACCATCGTCACACATGATCCCAAGAAAGCCGGCAAGGCCCACAAGGATGTACCCCGGGGCGCGCAAGTGGCGCTGGCCGATGTCCACGATGTGCCGGCCCTGCGCAAGGTGCTGCAGCAAGGCACGCGCCTTTTTCTGCTCAACCCCTCCGCCGCACCGTCCACCGACACCGACGCCGAGGAGCGCAGCACGGTCAAGTCCATCATCGAAGCGATGCGGGGCCTGCGCCTCGAAAAAATCGTCGCTGAATCCACTTACGGCGCCCAGCCCGTGCAGCGCGCGGGCGACCTGGGCATTCTGTACGACATGGAAAAAGCCCTCGAAGCCCAGCCTGTTCCTTTCAGCGTGATACGCGCGGCCTACTACATGAGCAACTGGGATGCGGCGCTGACAACCGCGCGCGACGAAGGCGTCATCGACTCCATGTTCCCGGTCGACTTCAAGCTGCCCATGGTGGCACCGCAAGACCTGGGCGAACTCGCCGCGCGGCTCATGACCGAGCCGGCCGACAAAACCGGCGTCTTTTATGCCGAAGGCCCTGAGAAATACAGCCCCGGCGACGTGGCCGCGGCTTTCTCGGAAGCGCTGGGCAAGCCGGTGTCGGTGCGCGTCACGCCGCCTGGGCGGTGGGAAGAGGGCTTTAAATCCTTGGGCTTCTCGCCCGCCGCGGCAAAGTCCTATGCTGAAATGACACGCCTCACCTATGAGCAGCCCTATAGCGCCGAGTCGCCCGTGCGCGGCCGCACTTCGCTGCGTGCTTATGTGCAGGCACTGGCGGGCCGGCAGGGCGCCTAGGCATCCCCGCAGCCCCGGCATGGCGCGCCGGCCCAAGGGGTGGCATCATCGGCCCATGCCCGCCCCACCCCAGCACCAATGCCGCGTCCTGGCCACACCGTGGGAAGGCGTGTACGCCACGCACATTGACAGCGCGCGCCACTACCGCCGCCATTCGCACGCCGTGTTCGGCGTCGGGTTGATCGAGCATGGCGCGCAAAAATCCGCCAGCGGCCGCGGCCAGGTGGAGGCCTATGCGGGTGACGTCATCATGTGCAACCCCGGCGAGGTGCATGACGGCCAGCCGCTGGGCGGGCCTTCGCGTCGCTGGCGCATGGTCTACCTGGAGCCCGCCGCCATGGCCGCCGCGATGGGTGTGCCCGATGCGGCCGCGCTCGAGCTGACCCGCCCCGTCGCGCAGGACGCGCGGCTGCGCCGGGCGCTGGACCGCCTGCTGCGGCAGCTGCAGCGGTGGAGCGATGGCAGCTGCAGCCCTGATGTGACCGATGCGGCCGATACAGCCGACGCGCTGGCCTGCGAAGAGTCGCTGGCGCGGGTCTGCGAATTGCTCGCGGGCCGCCATACCTTTTCCGCAGCGCCGTCGCGCCTCGCTGAAGACGCCACCTCCATCAACCCGCAGCTCCACCAGGCACGCGACCGCCTGGCCGCCGACCTGCTCGCGCCGCCCACGCTCGCCGACATGGCGCGCACCGCCGGCCTGAGCCGCTTCCAGCTGCTGCGGCATTTTGAAAAAGCCTTTGGCCTCACGCCCCATGCCTGGCTGCAGCAGCAGCGCGCCGAACGCGCGCGCGGCCTGATACGCCGCGGCGCCAGCCTGGCGCAGGCGGCGGCCTCCTGCGGCTTTGCCGACCAGAGCCATATGACGCGGCTCTTCGCGCGCCAGTTCGGCTTCACGCCCGGTGCCTGGCAAAAGGCGGCCGGCCTGCAATAACGTTCAAGACGCCGGCCCGGCACTGGGCCAGACTGCGCGGTGTTTCAGCTTTTCAACGGAGCACCGCGCATGTTCTTTCGCCATTCAGAGGCCCTCTGGGCCGACTACCCCGAGCTGGTGCCCGGTGTGCTGCGTGCCGGCGGCATCCGTGACGGCGTGGATGTGCGCCCCCGTGTCGCCCATTTCAACTCCCTCGCCCAGGCCCGGCTGGCCGCAGGCCCCGAAGGCGAGTTTCCGGAAGTGCAGGCCTGGCGGCGCGCTTTCTCAAAAATGGGCCTCAAGCCCACGCAATACCGCTGCGCCTCCGAGTCGCTGCTGCGGCGCTTTCGCAAGGAAAACGCCCTGCCGCCGCTGCACCCGCTGGTCGACTTGTGCAATGCCATCTCGCTGGCCTTTGCGATTCCGGTTGCCGTGTTTGATATTGCCAGGGTCGTGCAGCAGCTTGAAGTGCGCTACGCCAGGGGTGATGAGAACTACCTGACTTTTGGCGGAGAGATTGAACATCCCGAAGTCGGTGAAGTTGTTTTTGCCGACGCCGCCGAGCCGCTTGCCAATGCCCACGCCCGCCGCTGGACGAATCGGCAAAGCGGGTTGTCTGCTGTCAGTGCCGGGACGCGCGAAGTGTTGATCGTGGCCGAAGCCCTGCATGCCTCGGCGGCTGAGGATGTGGGGCGCTTGCTCGGCACGCTGGCGCAGGAGCTGGCGGCCGTCTGGTCTGTGGAGTCCAGGACCCAGCTGCTGAGCCGGGCCTCGCCGCGGTTTGAGTTTTAACTCCATCCCCCAGCGGGGGAAGGATTAAGACTCAACCCGGCTGCTTGTTCACAAACCCGATCACCAGCCCCTTGGCCGTCACGGTGATCGTGCTGGGCTGCACGCCCATGCTGTCGGGCAGTGCCAGGTCCTGCGGCTTCAGTGTGTGCAGCACCGCGCCCTGCAGCGCCTGCTCCGCCAGCTGCGGCCCATAGCTGGCCAGCAGCATCGAAGCCTCGGGCGGCAGGCCCTCGAATTGCAGCGAGTTCACGCGCAGCTCATGCGCGCGTATCGTCATGTCGCTGGGCTCGTAGCGCAGCGCGAAATCCAGGTCAAAGCTGCCGGGGTAGGCGCGCCGCAGCGCCGGGCCGCCGGCTTCCACCGCCATCGTGGCGCCCAGGCGGTTTTGTTCGGCCATCATGCGCAGCTGCGGCGCCTGCACCGTGATGTCGAGGATGCCGTTGGCGCGCTTGCGCACCGGGAAGCGCCTGGCCACCGCCTCCTGCAGCTGCGCCGTCGTCACCGTGTAGCTGGGCTGGCCGCGCGCGCCAAACAGTGCAAAGTAAGCCGCGCTGCCCAGGGCCAGGCGTGTGGACGCGGCCAGGAGCCGGCGCCGCTGGATTCCGTGCGTCAGCTGGTGTGCTTTCATCATCATCATGGCTTCGATGGTGCCCCGGGCCGATAGTTTCCCGCGTCAGCCGATGCCGCGACCCGCTGGAAGGCGACCACGTTGCCGCAGGGGCGATCATTTGACCGGCCCCACCCACAGGCCTATTCTTGAATCGCCCAGTCACTCTATTCGGGAGATACACCATGTACAAGCGAATTTTGCTGGCTTACGACGGCTCCAAGTCCGGCCAGAAAGCCCTGCTGGACTGCCGCGAGATCGCGCAGTGGAGCCAGGCCTCCCTCACGCTCATTGCCGTCATGCCCCTGCAGCGGCAGGTTGTCGCCGCCGAAGGTGTGATCTACGAGCAAAGCGTCATTGAGGAAGACAGGCAGCGCTACCAGGGCATCCTCAACGACGGCCTGCGCCAGCTCATCGAAGCCGGCCATCAGGCCAACGGCGAAGTGCTCTACGGCGAAACCGTCGACGAGATCGCGCGCTACGCCAAGCAGGTGGACGCCGACCTCATCGTCGTCGGCCACAAGCACCTTGAAGGCTGGGCCGCCCGCTGGTGGCGCGGCTCGGTCTCCAAGTCGCTGATCGCGCAAGCGCCCTGCAGCGTGCTGGTGGTCATTACCCACTGAGCCTGCGTGCCCTGCATGTCATCGGGGGGATGAATTCATTCTCCACAGATGACGCAAATTCACGCAGATTCACGCGGATCAAATACCGGACAGCCCCGGGGGTTTTTTGAACGGCATCGCTTGACTTCGAGCGCACTCGAAGCTTTAAAGTCAAGCCATGACTGATGCCACCACTGATGCAGCCACCGTCTCTTTAAGCATTGCCGAAGCCGCTGAGGCCTCGGGCCTGAGCGCCTACACCCTGCGCTACTACGAGCAGATAGGCCTCATCGCCCCCATCGACAGGCGCAGCGGCGCGCGCCGCTACAACGACGCAGACATGCGCTGGCTCGACTTCCTCGTGCGCCTGCGCGCCACCGGCATGTCCATGCGCGACATGCAGCGCTATGCGCAGCTGCTGCGCAAGGGCAACGCCGCCGCCAGCCTCGCCGAAAGGCAGGCCCTGCTCGAAGCCCACGCCGAGCGCCTTGAAGACGAGATACGCGCCCAGCGCGAAACCCTGCAATACATCCGCAAAAAGATCCGCCTCTATGAAGAGATGCGCGCCCAGCCCAAACGCGCCTGAACCCAGCCACACCTCCCGCTTTCACCCTCTATTTCAAAGGACGCAGACACCATGATCAAAACCCGCACCCTCGGCCGCAAGGGCCCGCAAGTTTCCGCCATCGGCCTCGGCTGCATGGGCATGAGCGACTTCTACGCCAACCGCGACGACGCCGAATCCATCGCCACCCTGCACCATGCGCTGGACCAGGGCCTCAACTTCCTCGACACCGCCGACATGTACGGCCCCTACACCAACGAGCAATTGATAGGCAAGGCCATCGCCGGCCGCCGCAAGGATGTGTTCATCGCCACCAAGTTCGGCATCACGCGCGACCCGGCTAACGAAGGCGCGCGCGGCTTCAACGGCCGGCCTGAATACGTCAAGGCCGCCTGCGACGCCAGCCTGAAACGCCTGGGCATTGAGCAGATAGACCTCTATTACCAGCACCGCGTCGACAAGACCGTGCCCATTGAAGACACCGTGGGCGCCATGGCCGAGCTCGTCAAAGCCGGCAAGGTACGCTACCTCGGTTTGTCTGAAGCCTCGGCCACCACCATCGCCCGCGCCTGCAAGGTCCACCCCATTGCCGCGCTGCAAAGCGAATATTCGCTGTGGACGCGCGACCCCGAAGCCACCGGCACCCTGGCCGCCTGCCGCGAGCACGGCGTGAGCTTTGTCGCCTACTCGCCCCTGGGCCGCGGCTTCCTCACCGGCGCCTTCAGCAAACCCGAAGACCTGCCCGCCGACGACTACCGCCGCAAGTTCTCGCCGCGCTTTGCCGAAGAGAACTTCCAGCGCAACCTCGCGCTCGTCGAAACCGTCAAGGAAATCGCCGCCGCCAAAGGCGTCACCGCGTCACAAATCGCGCTGGCCTGGGTGCTGGCCCAGGGCGAAGACATCATCCCCATCCCCGGCACCAAGCGCCGCACCTACCTGGACCAGAACATCGCCGCGCTCGATGTGGTGCTGAGCCCGGCGGACCTGGCCGAGCTTGACAAGGTTTTCGCGCCCGATGCTGCCGCCGGCTTGCGCTACCCCGCGGCGTTTCTGGGGTCGGTCAACGCGTGAAGCAAAGGGCAGGCGGCGCGCCAGCGCGCAATGCTCAATGCGCAATCGCCAGCTTGCCGAAGTGCCGCCCGCCGGTGCTGAGCTCGGCATAGGCCGCGGCGGTCTCGTCCATGTCAAACACGCGGTCTATCACCGGCACGATGCGGTGCGCCGCAATCGCGCGGGTCGCCTGTGCCAGGTCGGCCACCGAGCCGGTGCTGTTGCCCACGATGCGCAAGGCCTTCACGATGACAGGCAGCAGATTGATCGCCGCGCGGGTGCCCGTGACAAAGCCCACGGTAAAAATCGTGCCGCCCATGGCGGCCGCGTTGATGGAGCGCGCGATGGTCGCCTCGCCCACCGTTTCCACCACCAGGTCCGCGCCGCGGCCGTCGGTGAGCTTCAGCACCTCTTCGTCCCAGGCCGGCGTGGCGCGGTAGTTGATCAAATGGTCCGCGCCCAGCCCGCGCGCACGCTCCAGCTTCTCGTCCGACGATGAAGCCATGATCACTGTCGCGCCCGAAGCCTTCGCGAACTGCAAGGCAAAAATGCTGACGCCGCCCGTGCCCAGCAGCACCACCACCGACCCCGGCCGTACCGATGCCGAGCGCACCGCGTTCCATGCCGTGGTGGCGGCAATCGGCAGCGCCGCGCCCTGCACAAAATCCAGGTGCGGGGGCAAGGCGACCAGGCTGCTCGCGGGCACGGCCGCATACTCGGCCAGCGAGCCTTGCAGGGTGATGCCGCGCATCGCCGCCACATTGCGCGGCGTCATGGCGCCGTCCTGCCAGCCCGGCATGAAGTGCGGCACCACACGGTCGCCAATCGCCAGGCCCAATGAACGGCCGTCAACGCCTTCGCCCAGGGCCACGACCTCACCCGCGCCGTCGGCCACCGGCACCATCGGAAACGTCGCGCCCGGAAAGGCGCCGGTGGCAACCGCCACGTCCGCGTAATTCAGCGTGGCGGCACGCAGGCGAACCAGCACCTCGCCGTGGCCGGGTTGGGGGTCGGGCAGTTCGGCCTGGCGGAATGCATTCAGGGAATGGGACGTGAGCTGGATCGCTTTCATGGTCTTTGCTTTCTTGAGAAGAAGGAAAGTGCCAGTGTTATTTAGAATCAATTGAAGATAAACGCCGATTTCCTTGATTCATTTAAAAGCGAGAGTGTCAAATGGACTTGCTCGACAGCATGAAGGTCTACGTGCTCGCCGTCGAAAAAGGCAGCCTCAGCGCCGCCGCCACGGCCTGCGACATCTCCGCCACCATGGCCGGCAACCACCTGCGCACGCTGGAGAAACGCCTGGGCATGCAGCTGCTGAACCGCACCACCCGGCGCCAGCACCTCACGCCCTTTGGCGAGGACTACTACGTCCGCTGCAAGGAGATCCTGCGGCTCGTCGCCGAAACCGACGAGCAGGCGCAGCAGCAGCAACTGGCGCCGGCCGGCAAGCTGCGCGTCACCGCGCCCGTCTCCTTCGGCACCGAGGCCTTGATGCCCGCCCTGGCGGATTACCTCGAGCGTTATCCGCAGGTCAGCATCGACGTGGTGCTCAGCGACCGCGTGGCCGATTTGCTGGAGGATGGTTTCGAGGCCGCCATCCGCGTCGGCCCCGTGCCCGATTCAGCGCTGATCGCCAGGCCGCTCGCGCCCTACCGGCTGATGATCTGCGCCTCTCCCGCCTACCTGGCGCGCCGCGGCACACCCACCCGGCCCGACGAACTCAGCCGGCACGAGTGCCTGGCCTTCTCACCCTCCGCCACCGCGCATTGGCGCCTGGCCGACCAGGAACATATTTGCCGCGTCCCCGTCTCGGGCCGCCTCAAGGTCAACCAGGGGCAGGCGCTGCGTGTGGCCGCCCTGCAGGGCATGGGCATCGTGCTGCAGCCCGCGATCCTGCTGGAAGATGACGTGCGCGCCGGCCGCCTGGTCCAGCTCTTTCCCCACCATGAGCTTGCCACCCGGCCCATGAACATCCTCTACCTGCCCGACCGCTACCGCTCGCCCAAGCTGCGCAGCTTTGTGGATTTTGTGGTCGAGCGTTTCCGGGAGCCTTCCGCAGGCAGCGAGGAAGCGGGGCGATAGGGCGTGCCCTGTGAGGTCTTCAGGCCCCTACCCGCCGAAACAAGCCAGGGTAGTCCAGCACCACGCCCTCTTCATCCACCGGCAGCTCGGCCTTGAAGCCGCTCCCGTCCAGGCTCTCGAAAAGGTACAACCTCTCATCCAGCCGCGTGTAGTCCTGCACCTGCGGCTTCACCGTCAGCTGCGGCCCATCGACCCAGGCCATGCGAAAGCTGCGCCGCTCCCCGATGGCCATGGGCTGGCGAAGAATCGGAAAGCTGTTGGTGAACGGCGTCGGCCAGATGTCGATGTCCACGCAGCCGTCCAGCGCGGCCAGGCTGCGGCCTTCGCCGTCCTGCCAGTTGCCCTTGCCGTCGGTGCGCAGGCCCAGCAGGCGGCTGGCGCCGCCCTTGGCCAGAAACACATCGGCACTGCGAAGCTGCCAGGCCTCGTCCCAATGCAGTCTATAGGCCAGGCGGAAAGGCTCGCCGTCGTCATCCATCGCCAGCACCACGCTGTCGGCCGCACCGTGTGTGAGCAGCAGGTGCTCCAGCCCCGCGCCCTCACACGCGCTGTTCCAGGTGGGCTGCCAGCAAATCGTTCGAGGAGCAGAAGCTTTGTGCGCCATGGGCAGGGTCCCTTTCCAAGGAAGGGTGTTCATTGTGCGCCCGGGCGGCGCCGGCCCGCCAGCGCCCGGCCTCAAGACCTGTCTGCAAACGTAAGCAGGCCGCGCAGGCGCTGGTGCGCCGCATCATCCGCATCCACAGGCAACTGCTGCTTGGCCTTCAAATAGTGGTTGGTAAACACATCGAGATAGGCCTCCAGCGTCTGGGCCGCATGCGACTCACCGGCCAGCGCCAGGCACAGCGCCGCCACCTCCGAGGTGCAGAAATGCTCGTCACGCTGCGAGCGCCGCAGCTTGTAGCGCGAGAGCTGCTCGCTCTGCAAACTCAGCACCGGCAGCTTGTCGAGGTAAGGGCTTTTGCGAAACATCTTTCGCGCCTCCGGCCAGGTCGCGTCCAGCAGCACAAACAGCGGGCGCTTGCCGCCGGCCCGGGCGGGCTCATCAGCCGGCAGCTCCGTCACCACCCGCTCCGCCGCCACAAACTCGCCGGGGAAGACCAGATAAGGTTGCCACTGCGGATCCGCCAGCAAGGCAATCAAGCCCGGGTCCACCTCCGTGCGCGCCCACTCAAACGCAAAAGTATCGGGCACCACATCGGCAATCAGCCAGCCCGTGTTGCTGGGCTTGAGCGCCTCAATATCCGCCATCACCAGGCACACACCCGCGCGCACCCCGGGCAACACCGGCCGCAAGGCGCATAGGCAGTGGCTGGGGATCAGCCGGCAGCCGTCACAACGCGGGTTGCGCGGGCCGCCGCGGGCGAGGAAGGGTTTGGAGGCGCGCGCCAGGCGGGCTGTGCGCAGGCGGGAGACGGCGTGGGGAGGTAGTTCCGTTTTTAGCATGGCGGCGACGCCGCATCAGTACGCCCCTCGGTTATGACTTTGCAACTCTGTTTGCGCGCTCGTTCTGCAGAGCAAGCTGCTTGTTTAGCGTAATGCTCAATTCCTCGCATAGTTTCTGTTTATCTTTATATGAAACTTTAAAAAGATGTAGATGCCTTAATGCCATTGAGCGTAGAAGTGCGCGTGAAAAAACGTTGTTCTCAACGCTTCTATTCAATTGTTTTAATTTGGGAAATGGAATGGCTTCTGGCAGATCTAATCGATAACTCATTTCAATGAGCGAATAACCGAGCGAGCCATCTGTTTCGACCACTCTTTGCAAATTTTCTTTGAGGTGAGCAGATCCGACGGCTGAGCCTGCCTTCTGAACAAAGGCGTATGTAACCATCCCAACAACGTCAAATACTATTCGCTTTGCGTATGCTTTTACCTCATCAGGAGGCAGATCGGGTTTTCGCTCTGAAAGAATCCGCTCGATATATTCCGCTAACGCGTCCGCGTTTTCCAATAAGGCTCGCGTAGTTCCACGCAGCCCTCGAAGTGCGCCTTGAAGAAGCTTGTCGATCAGTTCTTCTTTAATAGGATTTTTTGTGGTTCCGTAGTGATTTTTTAGAAACTGTCCCAGTATCTCCATGCCTCGGAACAGTCGAGTGATTGCGGAGGCCACGTCTGCACCTGACTCGGTTGTTTGCCGTTCAGCTTCTTCAGTTCTATCCTGATCCTCTCGAACTTTTGAACGAGTAGTTCGAGTTGATTGTTCTTGATAAATTAATTGTGGAGCGGAATCTACTAGTTTGTTCAAAGATTGAACGTCGCGCTCAAAATCAAAGATTGGGTCAGTATCAAAGCAGCGAGCTAAAGCAACAGAGATTTTTTCATATATGACCGGGCTTTTAGTGTGGTGACTTGTGAAGAGAAGCGTGTTTGCGTTCTCGCCAACGTGAAGGTCATCGCACAGCTCATTAATTACTTGCTCAATCTCCGGCTCATGAATCCTGTCGGCTAGGTATTGCCCCAAAAAATAGTAATGGAGGTACGGATACTTGAACTCAAGTTCTCCATCCAAGCGAGCTAGTATGCCTGCCGCTATTAAATCTCTCATGCGACGCCCGAATGCTACGGGTGTGAACTCCTTGCTAAAAGCTGAATTGAAGTTCTCTAGTTCGCTCTCCGAGAAGCGCTTATGTCCTGACGAGTGAATAAACCAAGAGAGATTGGCGCAGTAATTCATTACCTCGCTCCACTGCTCCCTTTCAATTCCAACGTTCTGGAGTGCCGAAGTAACTAGGAATTGGTAGTAATGACCAAAGGCGCTATTCTGCAAATCAGCCGTACGCCCGGACTCGATACTTTGCAGAAGCGTTAGTAGAAAAATCGGTACTGCAGGTACAAACTGACGACCTACTGCAGTAGTCAGATCCTTCTCCCATTTATCTATCGTGGTCATCCATTTGTCGGAAGACTCATCTTCATAGCCTCCAAGCTGCGCCCATTTGCAAACCAAATCAAAACGTTTTTTGTGGCCGAATTCTCGAATCTCATATTGAGTGAACTGACCCAAGGCTTCCACTCGATCAATCGATAGCAAATCCATCGCTGAGGCCCCATCTCTGGCCGTCACAATAATTGCTGAGAAGTACTCAAAAAATCCCTTGAGGCACTGAGATAGCGTATCTGGAGGCAATGTGCAGAGATCCACATCATCTAAGAGGAGGATTCGTTGGCTTTTTGACTCCTGAAGCCACGCTTGATGGTTTGCCCGTTTGTATTGCTTATCTAATGCGTACTTCAACGCTTTGAGAGACTCTGTTTGATGAGATTTTGTAAACCAGGTCCCGCGGAAATATAACGGGAGGTAACCTCGTTCGTAGTAGCTTGAAAAATATTGACGAAGGAGCGTGCTTTTTCCGCTCTTCTCGCTACCTCGTATGAAAACTCCAGAATTTAAGTTGCCGAGATCCTCCAAAAACGCCCCCGAGACCTGCTTTTTTATGAGTCCTGGATCATCAAGGCAGAGCAGCTCTGGCCAGACAAATATGTCGCTAATGACCAAGTCCTTTTTGGCACTATGACTGAAGTTCGCTCCAGGATCAGTCAGTGTTCCGGCGAAGTCGGAGTTCAACTCGTAAGTGGGTCGCCCTTTCATTGGCAGCGCTCTTAGCGATCCCCACTCCTCGTTGTCAACTTCCGCAAGGTAGAGATGGCCGTTCCAGCTATACAGGTCGACCATGTACTGTTCAGCCTTTAGATCAACAATAACTATGTTGAATGTGGAGTGCTGGGGTGATGAGCGTTCAAAGAGAACACCGCCCTCGATGAAAATGCTGGGTGAGCTCCTTAGATCAGAAGTTTCTCCAACATTTTGGAAATGCTCGTGCCCCGTGAAAATTATGTGGCTCTCCCTACGCACTGCGGCCTGAAAATTCCTATAGTTCGTTTGACCAAACCAATTGAAGGGGTGATGCAACAGTGTGACCGAGAGACCAGTCAATTTGTCGAAGGTGAAGGGGGCGATTGCTGATGGCGGAAAGATGAGAGAGCCTTGTTTTTCCTTGAGCTCCGACATCCACGCAACGTTGAGACATCGAAGGCCTACTAGACTTCCTCCCACGCTGAGTGATGTTTGCCAAAAAAGCCTGCTGTCTTGGGCCCAAACGTGGTTGGACACTCTGTCGCGAAAGTTAAAGAAACTGTCTTGTAAAGACGATGCAGTTTTAACCAGCGAAGCAGATGGAGGCTGACCCTCTAAAGACCTTATCCGGCCAAGCACGGCTTCTCTTGTATCGTCATTCAAAGAGAAATCGCAGTCATGATTTCCCGGAGAAACGAAAACTTCAATACGTATGTTCGGAGCTTGTGATCGAATCGCTGCTTGTATTTGGGCTATGAATTTCTCAGCGAGCGCATATTGGTTTGCCGTTCCACTCCAGGCGATATCTCCAGAAAAGACAAGCGCTACAGTATTCACCTCGGGCAGTCGCTGATAACTGGTCGCCGCTATCGCCGATGCCCGTTTCAATATTTCATCGCCTTCTTCTTGAATATGAATATCACTCAGATGAAGAAACATAATTTTTGTCGACATTGAAAGCTCCGAAGCGAACGGCAATTTCATTCGCGAACTTCGCAAAAGCCCGCGGACTTGATTCACACTTTGTGACATAGATCATGACGATGAATACGTTGCGAAGCTAGGGTGCTTTTGCGGGGAAGTAAGCTTGAACCGGCGAGCCAAGTCACATTTCTCATGTAAATATTCACGAAACGGTGCCGCCGTCCGACTTCTCCGCCCTCCCCCTCATCCCTTGTCCTACGCCACAACCCCCACCGCAGGCTCTAACTGGCTCTTTTAAGGAGAAGCCAAATGAACCCACAGCAGCAGGCCTTCAACACCTTGATAAAAGAACGCCGCCAGGTCGCGGCGGCGTATGTGAGTGGCGATGCGGGGCCGCTGGGGCGGCTGGTGGCGCGGTCTTCACCGGCCACCTTTATGAGCCCGGGCGGCGGCTCGGTGCGGGGCACGCAGGAGGTGTGGTCGCGCTATGAAAAAGATGCCGGGCGCTTTGAGCCGGGCAGCACGACCGACCTGGAAATCTTTGACATGGCGGCGGGCGACGGTGTCGCTTTCTGGACGGGCATCCAGCATGCGCAGGCGCGCATGAAGGGGCAGTCAGAGCCGGTGGCGCAGAAGCTGCGGGTGACGGAAGTGTTTCGCTGGGAAGACGGGGCCTGGAAGCTGGTGCATCGGCATGCGGATCCGATGGTGGAGGCGAAGGGGCATTGAGGAGCGCTGGGCGGCTGCCGGGCCTTGGGTCGGTTGTGGCTGGTCCTGGCTTGCGCGGCGCTGGGTAAGAGGCCGCGCCCCCTCACCCCAGCCCTCTCCCCGAGGGAGAGGGAGAAGGGGAAAGGGCGTGGCCGCTATGTGGGCCGTGGCTCAGCCCGGCCGGCTCAGGCCACCTTGACGTCGATGCGCCGGGGCTGGGCGTGGGCGGCTTTGGGAATGCGCAGCTTGAGCACGCCGTGGGCCAGCTCGGCGCTCACGTTCTCGGTGTCCAGCTCCTTGCTGAGGCTGAAGACGCGGTGAAAGCGTCCCAGGCCCACTTCGGTGTGGCTGGACTGCAGGCCTTCGGGCGCAGCCAGGGCGGAGTCGGCCTCGATGGTGAGGGTGGCGGCCTCGACCTGGAGCTTGAGGTTCTCCCTGGGCACGCCGGGAAGGTCGGCATAGAGGGTGATGCCGCTGCTGTCCTCAACGACGTCCACGGGGGGCGTGAGGGTGGCATTGGCGTAGCGGGCCGCCTGGCCCTGCCGCCCCGCCTGCTGTTGCGTGACCTCGTGGGACGAAGCGCCGTTCTGCATGGCGACGCTGCTGCCGCTGTGGTTCTGGCCGTTGCGGCTGTCGGTGGTTTGGCTGGATTTGCTGCCGAACATGGTTGACCTCCTTTGTCTGTCTGTAGGTTTGACGCTGTCTGTTGCTTGCCAGACGGTCAGTGGATGGTGATGCGGCGCGGCTGTGCGGCCTCGCGGCGCTTGATGCTGATGTGGATCAGGCCGTCCTTGAAGCTGGCGTCGACGGCATCGGGGTCGGCGTCTTCGGGCAGGCTGATCACGCGGCGGAAGCTGCCGGCAAAGCGTTCATTGATGTGCAGGGTGGACTGCTGGCCGCTTTCGGGCAGGCCGGACTTGCGTTCGCCGGCGATGGTGAGCATGCCGCGCTCCAGGTCGATCTGCAGGGACTTGGGATCGACGCCGGGGGCGAAGGCATAGACCTCGACGGTCTGCGGCGTGCCGCCTATGTTGAGGGCGGGAAAGCCGCCGCGGCCGAAGCCGCGGATGTTGGGAGACAGGTCGAGCGCCTGCTGTATCTCGCGTTGCAGGCGGTCCATCTCCCCGAACATGTCGTACGGAAACAGGGATCGAAACATGGCGATTACCTCCATTCATTCAGGTTGAACATGAAGCTTGAATGGCGCCGGCCCTTTGGCTCGGCGCCCGGATGGAGGAATTAGGAATTCGCCGAAAAATTTCAAGAGGGGCGAAACCGGATTTGCATCTGGCTGCTTTTGAAGCGGCTTGTTGCGGCGCGGGTGCGGATTTTTTAAGACTTTTTTCGCAAGCCGAAGCGGCGGTTTTGCCCCTCCCCCGCTGGAGGAAGGTGGGGAAGGGGGCCGGCGTCGTTTGAAGGCCGCTGCCCTCACCCTCACCCTCTCCCGGGGGGAAAAGGGGATTGAACCGGGGGGAGGCAAGCCGGCGGCGTTTACGGCCGGCGCTCAAACGCCAGCTTGAGGCCCAGCCCGACCAGGATGGCGCCGCTGGAGCGGTACACCCATTTGAGTACCGCGGGCCGGGTGCGCAGCCAGCCGGAGAGCCGGCCGGCGCCGTAGCCGACGGGGCCCTTGACGACAAAGGTGAGGGCAGCAAAGCTCAGGCCCAGCGCGAAGACGGCGAGCGTGGGGTGGCTGGCGCCGGGCATGACGAACTGCGGCAAAAAGGCGAAATAGAACACCGCGACCTTGGGGTTGGACACATTGGACAGCGCGCCGTCGAGGAAGAGCCGGCCGGTGGAGCGCGGGGCCGCGCCTTCGACCTGCAGCGTGCTGTCCTTGCTGCGCAGCAGGCCTATGCCGATGTAGATGAGGTAGGCGGCGCCCACGAGCTTGAGCGCGACAAACAGCCATTCGGAGGTGCGCAAAATCGCGCCCAGGCCCAGCGTGGCCAGCACGGTGTGGCCTATGAGCCCGACACTGACGCCCGCGGCGGTGGCCACGCCGGCCGAGGAGCCCTGCGCGACGGAGCGCGACATGACCAGCACCATGTCCTGCCCGGGCGTGATGATGACGACCAGCGAGGTGAGGATGAACAGCAGCCAGGAGACTTCGATGAGCATGGCGGATTCCTTGGGGTGAGCTGCCACTATATCGCTGGTGGCGTTGGAGGGTGTGCCGGGTTTGGAGGCCGCTGGCCCCCACTCCGCCCTCCCCCAGCGGGGCAGGGAGTAAGAGGGACACCCTAGCCCCCAAACAGCTCCGTCATGAACTGCGTGGACTTCAAACCCGTGCCGGTCAGCAGCACCACCGTGGTCTCACTCTCCTTGATGGCGCCTGAGGCATGCAGAAGCTCCAGCGCCGCGGCGGCGGAGGAGCTGGTGGGCTCGGGATACAGGCCGATGCCGGCCAGGCGGCGCACGGCGGCGGTGATCTGCTCTTCGGTCAGGGCCACGGTCTGGCCACCTGATTCGCGAATGGCGTGCAGCAGCTCTTTCAAACGGATGGGCCGCTTGATGGCCGTGCCTTCGGCGATGGTGGGTTTGACGATGCGCTCCACGGGCGCGTCGCTGCCGGCCTGGAAGCTGGCGTCAATCGGCGAGCAGTTGAGCGGCTGGGCTGCAAAAAGCCTGGGCAGCTTCTTGATCTGGCCCGAAGCCAGCAGCTCGCTGAAGCCGATGTGGCAGCCCAGTACATTGCTGCCGGCGCCGGCCGGGATGATGATGTTGTCGGGGGCCTTGAAGCCCAGGTCTTCCCACAGCTCGTAGGCGATCGACTTGGTGCCCTGCAAAAAGAAGGGGTGCCAGTTGTGGCTGGCGTAGAAGATGTGCTCCGACTGGCGGATGGCCTCGTATTCGGATTCCTCGCGCGGGCCTTCGACGAGCTGCACCTCGGCGCCGAAGGCGCGTATCTGCGCGACTTTGGGCAGGGGCGTGTAAGCGGGCGCGAGGATCTTGACCTGGATGCCGGCCGCCGCGCCGGCGGCCGCAATGGCCGCGCCGCCGTTGCCGGAGCTGTCTTCCAGAATGTGGCCCACGCCCAGCTGCTTGAGGAAGGACACCATGACGCTGGCGCCGCGGTCCTTGAAGCTGCTGGTGGGGTTGAACCATTCCAGCTTGAACAGCGGCCGCAGCTCGCCCCAGGGTTTTTCGACCAGGGGCGTGCAGCCTTCGCCCATGCTGGCGCTGCTGGCTATGGGCAGCGGCAGGGCGGCGCGGTAGCGCCAGAGCGAGCGCTCGCGCGTGTCAATGTCGTCACGGCCGATGCCGGGCAGCGCGCTCAGCATCATGGGCTTGCCGTCGTCGGAGCGCCAGCGGCGGTCTGTGAGCGGGTAGTGTTTGCCGGTGCGGGGGTCGAGGTAGTGGGCTTGCATGGCTCTTGGCTAGCTTCAGAAAGTTGTCCAGTAACTGGATAATACATCCAATACTGGATAAATTGTCAAATAGCTGTTCCAGCTCCTTCCTCCGCTGGGGGAAGCTTGGCCTGTCCTGAGCCTGTCGAAGGAGGATGGGGGCCAACCGGCCTTAAACCCACCCACTGCGCTACGATGGCCATCCAGACAATTTGTCTGAATCCTGAAAAACCGCCGCCATGCCCAAAGCCCCTGCCAAGCCTCTCAAGCCCACCAAGTCCAGCAAGCCCAGCACCAACAAGCACCTGCTCGCCGAGCTCAAAAACATTGCCGAGGGCCTGGGCAAGACCTTTGCGCCGTTTTGCGAGGTGGTGGTGCACGACCTCACGCATCCGAAGAACGCCATCCTCGCGATTGAAAACAACCTGAGCGGCCGGCGCGTGGGCCAGCCCGCGACCGAGCTGGGCCTGGCGCGCATCCAGGACCCGGACTACCCCGCAGTGATCGCCAACTACGCCAACCAGTTCGCCGACGGCCGCAAGGTCAAGAGCACCTCGGTGGGCATACGCAATGAAGAGGGCGACTATGTGGCCGCCATCTGCCTGAATGTGGACCTGACCTTGTTCAACGGCTTCCAGGCGGCGATGGGGCAGTTCACCGCGATCGAGAGCAGCACGGTGACGGAGACGCTGGACGCCTCGAATGCCGAGCGCATCCACCAGTGCATCGACGAATTCGCCGCCGCCCGCGCGACGACCGCGCGCTCGCTGCGCCCGGCAGACCGCAAGCAGCTGGTGCAGGACCTCAGGAAAGCCGGCTACCTGGAGATACGCCGCGGCGCGGAGATCGCGGCGGCGTACATGGGGGTGTCGCGGGCGACGGTGTACAGCGATGCGAAGTAGGAGCGCTGGGAACCGCCGCCACACAGAGGCAAAACCCTTACAAATCAATTCGCGAAAAACGCGCAGACGGGCGTTGTTGACCCGATGATGATGTTCGCTCCAGCAAGCGACAGACCACATCAACGGAGGACAACAATGAAGAACAACACCATCACCACAGGCCTGGCCCTGCTCACCACGGCCGCGCTGCTGGCCGGCTGCGGCAGCGGTGCGGGCGAGCCCAAGAACACCAAGCCGGCCTACCTGGGGCCCATCAGCGTGGGTGTTTACGACGGCGGCAATGACGACCTGCTGACGGCAGGCCTGGGCAAGACCGGCCTGGCCGGCCCGCCGCCGCAGCCGGCGGACCCTTTGAAGCCCACGGCGGCCGAGCTGCGGCGCATCGCGATCTACAACAACTACCGCGCCATCCTCGACATCTCGCCGGGGGGCGGCTACGGCACGCTTTACGGCCCGAATGTGGATGCACGCGGCGTGGCCACCACCGGCGAGGGCAAGATCGCCGGCACCGAATACATCGCCTACTCAGACGACGGCAGCGGCCGCCACAACGTGACCATGATGGTGCAGGTGCCCGCCAGCTTCAACCCGGCCAGCGCCTGCATCGTCACCGGCACCTCCAGCGGCTCGCGCGGTGTGTACGGCGCCATAGGCTCCTCGGGCGAATGGGGTTTGAAGAACGGCTGCGCCGTGGCCTATACCGACAAGGGCACGGGCAGCGGCATCCACGACCTGCAGAACAACACGGTGCACCTGCAGAACGGCCTGCGCGCCGACGCGGTGGCGGCGGGCAAGGCCTCCAACTTCACGGCCGCGCTGGGCCCGGCCGAGCGCATGGCCTTCAACGCGGCCACGCCGAACCGCTTTGCCGTCAAGCATGCGCATTCGCAGCAGAACTCCGAGAAGGACTGGGGCCGCTTCACGCTGCAGGCGGTGGAGTTTGCCTACTATGTGCTGAACGAACGCTACGGCGCGCCGGCGCGTGACGGTGTGTCGCGCCTGAGGACGCTGACGCCGGCCAACACCATCGTGATCGCTTCCAGCGTCTCCAACGGCGCGGGCGCGGCGCTGGCCGCGGCCGAGCTGGACACGGCGGGGCTGATCAGCGGCGTGGCGGTGGCCGAACCGCAGGTGCAGCTGGTGCCCGACAACCGGCTCAGCGTGCGGCGCGGCAACAGCACGCTGGCCGGCACCGGCCGGCCGCTGTACGACTACACCACGCTGGCCAACCTGCTGCAGCCCTGCGCCGCGCTGGTCTCGCCGGCCACCAATGTCTTCAACACCATCAACCCGGCCATCGCCGCGAACCGCTGCGCCGTGCTCAAGGCCCAGGGCCTGGTCAACGGCAACACCCCAGCCGAGCAGGCGGCAGGCGCCATGGCCGTGCTGCACGCCGCGGGCTGGCAGCCGGAAAGCGACGACCTGCAGGCCTCGCACTACTCATTCGCCACGCTGCCGGTGGCGCTGACCTATGCCAATGCCTATGGCCGCTTCGGCGTGCAGGAGAACCTGTGCGACTACAGCTTCGCCGCCACCGCGCCTTCCACAGCGCCCGTGCCGAATGTGCCCGTGCCCGTATCGGCCGCCGCGCTGGCGACCTCCTTCGGCACCGGCAACGGCGTGCCGCCCACCTCGGGCATCAGCATCGTCAACAACCTCAGCGCGGGCGGCCCGCTGCTGGACGCGGCCTCGCTCTCGGCCGGCAATGTGCAGGACTACAACAGCGCCGGCGCCCTGTGCCTGCGCGCGCTGGTGGCCGGCAACAGCCCCGCCGCGCTGCGCGTGCGCGAAGGCATACAGCAGGTGCTGCGCAACGCCAACCTGCAAGGCAAACCAGCATTGATCGTGCACGGCCGCTCCGACACCCTGGTGCCGGTGGCCATGACCTCGCGGCCCTACTTCGGCCTCAACAAGATCGTCGAAGGCCGCAACAGCAAGCTCTCCTACATCGAAGTCACCAACGCCCAGCACTTCGACGCCTTCCTGGGCTTCCCCGGCTACGGCGCCCGCCTCGTGCCGCTGCACCGCTATTTCATCCAGGCCATGGACATGATGTACGCGCATCTGAAAACCGGCGCGCCGCTGCCGGCCAGCCAGGTGGTGAGGACTGTGCCGCGGGGGCAGGTGGGGAGTGTTGTGAATCCGATTACGTTGGCGAACGTGCCGGCGATCAAGCCGTTGCCCGATGCCGGCGACAGCATTACGTTTGCGAATAACGTTGTGACTGTTGCGGATTAGTTTGGCCTTCCGTTCGGGCTGAAGTATCGAAGCCTCTTGGTCGTTTTGTACGTCGAGGTTTGATTGGGTTCCGGGGCCGGGGGTTGCCCGGCGGCAACTCACTTTTCTTTTGCTTCGCCAAAAGAAAAGTAAGCAAAAGAAAAGGCGACCCTGGTTGCTGCGTCCCTCCGCTTCGCTACGGGCAACCTGCGGTGCTCGGTCCAGACGGGGTCAAAAACAACTCGCTATGCTGCGCTTCGCTCAAACAAGTTTTTGCCCTGATCCGTCTGGCCCTGCGCTCCTCGGCGCATCCACAAGGGGACCCGGAATACCGAACCGCCAAACAGCCAAATACGAATACCCAACAGCCGAAGACAGAACCCCGAATACCTGAAGAAACAAGGACTCGCCACGGCGGGTCCTTGTTGGTATTGGTTCCCGCTCCCGATCCCGATTGCCCCGTCCTGGCTGGGCCGAGGAGCGCAGACGGAGGCGGATCAGGGATCGCGCATGTTTGAGCCGAAGGCGAGTTTGCGCGAGACCCCGCCGGAGTCGAGCACCACAGGTTGCCCGCAGCGAAGCGGAGGGACCCAGACTGCGGGTCGCCTTTCTTTTGGGTACTTTTCTTTGGCGAAGCAAAGAAAAGTGCCTCGCCCGCCGGGGCGAGTCCCGGCCAGCTGAACTAAAAAGAGGAAGGAGGAGAAGGAGCGCGCAGCCGGCGCAAGACCCGGCTACTGCGTAGGAGGCAGCACCCCATCCAGACTCTCCGCATGATGCCGGCAAAACCTCACCAGCTTCTCCACATCACGCGACTTGTCAAACACCTCATCGGCGCCGAGCTCGCGGCAGCGGACCAAAAGGTTTTCCTGGTTGTGGCTGGTGAGCACCACGACCTTCTGTCGGGGCTTGCGGCGCTGGCAGTCCTTGAGCACGCCAAAGCCCGAGCCTTCGGTGAGGAAGAGGTCGACGATGGCCAGGTCCCAGTCCTGGTGGGCGCCCAGCCACTGCCGGGCGCCGGTCTCGGAATCGGCGTGGCCGACGAATCGCAGCGGCGCGATTTCCTCCATGGCCTCCACCAAGGTGTTGCGTATGTCCGGCTTGTCCTCGACAAGAAACGCGTTGATCAGCATGGAGCCCCCGAAGTTAATCCATGAACTTAGCCGCCGTCCCGGAGCAGGCCTGTCGTCGGCCGCCATCGGGGTGTGTAGGCGAAGACTCACTTTAGGACAACGGCCGCTTTTTAGCCGTAACTACGGGTAACGCGGAGGTAAAACCCGCAAACCAGCCGCCAGCCGGTCGCCCGGCGGCGATCAATGGTGATTTCGGGAATTAATTGCCAATCAGTGGTGGTGGCCGTGCTCGCCGTGCACGTGGCCGTGGGCGATTTCTTCGGCGGAGGCGGCGCGCACAGCGGTGACCTTGAGGGTGAATCGCAGGGCCTTGCCGGCCAGGGGGTGGTTGCCGTCGAGCATGACGGTGTCGCCCTTGATCTTGGTGACGTTGAAGACGTGCCGGCGGCCGTCTTCGCCGCGGCCTTCGAGCTGGCCGCCGACCTTGACCCCGGGCGGGAATTGCGTGCGCGGGATGGTCTGCACCAGGCTTTCGTCGCGCAGGCCGAAGGCGTCCTGGGGCTCCAGCGCCAGTACGGTCTGGAAGCCGGGCTCCTGGCCGTCGAGGGCTTCCTCGATCTTGGGCAGGGTGTTGCCGTAGCCGCCGTGCAGGTAAACCATGGGCGTGTTGCTTTGCTCAACCAGCTTGCCCTGGGCGTCCGCCACCTTGTAGCTAAGTGTGACGGCGGTGTCTTTTGCGATTTTCATGGTGTTCGTCCGGGTGCCCGGGATGCGTAAAAGCGCTGATTTTCGCCCAGACGGGCGCCGGGGGCGGCGGGACGGCGTATCAGGCCTGATTGGCCCCTGGCCGCATGGGGCTTTGGCGGCCCCGGCCGGCGCCGGCGCGCGGCATCCGTAGAATCATGCAACATGATAAGTTACATGAAATCAAAAGGCCGGCTTTCCGCCGTGCTGCATGCGCTGCTGCACATGGCCCACCGCGGCGGGCCCATGACGTCGGAGGAACTCGCGGCCTGCCTGCGCACGCACCCGGTGGTGGTGCGGCGCACCATGGCCGGCCTGCGCGAAGCCGGGTTTGTGGTGTCGGAGCGCGGCCACGGCGGCGGCTGGGTGCTGGCGCGCGACCCGGCTTCCGTCACGCTGCTGGATGTGCAGATGGCCGTGGGCGATGCCGACGGCGCGGCCGCGGAGGGTGAAACCGGCCCGCATGCGGACGGCTGCGTCATCGAGCAGTCGGTGCAGCGCGCGCTGGCCGGCAGCCTGCGCGAGGCCGAGGCCCTGCTGGCCAAGCGCCTGGGCGAGGTCACGCTGGCCCACCTGTCGGCCGATTTCAACCGCGCCATGGCCGCGCACACCGCGCATGCCGCGCATGCCGGGCATCCCCACGCACCGGAGGCTCGCCATGCTGTATGACGCGATCATTGTGGGCGGCAGCTTCGCCGGCTTGTCGGCCGCGCTGCAGCTGGCCCGCGCCCGGCGCCAGGTGCTGATCATCGACGCGGGCCTGCCGCGCAACCGCTTTGCCGCCGAGTCGCACGGCGTGCTGGGCCACGACGGCAAGCCGGGCCCGCAGTTGTTGGCCGAGGCGCGCCAGCAACTGCAGCCCTACCCGACGGCCAGGCTTTTCAGCGGCCGCGTCAGCCGCGTGGACCGCGGTGAGGCAGGCTTTGTGGTGGAGGCCGAGGACGGCATGCGCTGGTTCACCGGGCGCCGCCTGCTGCTGGCCACCGGCGTGGCCGACGTGCTGCCGGAAATCCCCGGCCTCGTCGAACGCTGGGGAAGGACGGTGGTGCACTGCCCATACTGCCACGGCTATGAAATCGGCGGCGGCGCGGTCGGCGTGCTGGGCACGGGGCCGATGTCGGTCCACCAGGCGATGATGTTCGCCGACTGGGGCGAGGTGACGCTGTTCACGCAGGGCGTGGTCGAGGTGCCGGCCGAAGAGCGGGCGTTGCTGGCGGCGCGCAAGGTCAGGGTAGAGGCCAGCCCCATCGCGGAGCTGCAGGGCGCGGCGCCCGCGCTGGAAGGCGTGCTGCTGCGCGACGGCCGCCGGCTGCCGCTGAAGGCGCTGCTGGTGGGCACCCAGGTGCGCATGGCCAGCCCGCTGGCCGAGGCGCTGGGCTGCGCGTTCGACGACTCTCCCTTCGGCCCCATCGTGCGCATCGATGCCTGGGGGCTGACCAGCGTGCCCGGTGTGTATGCCGGCGGCGACATGGCGCGTGTGCCGCACAACATCAGCTATGCCCTGGCCGGCGGTGTGGCGGCGGGTGTGGGGCTGCATGCCTCGCTGATCCAGGAAGACGCGCGCAGCGGGGAAACGGCCGCGGCCTGAACAAACCGGCGGATACGCGGCAGGCGTATGCTGGTTAAAGTGGTTGAAACAGGCCGAAAAGGCCTCAGCTGTTTCTTTTCCCCTCCTGCCCACCCTTGCCGCTTTGCCTCTACCTGCCATGAACCCGACCGATACCGAAACCATTGAACTGCTGCCCGCCGGCGCGACGCCGCGCCAGCTGTTTGTGCTGCTGCACGACGCGGGTGGCTCGGCCGCCGACATGCTGGAGCTGGGCAACCTGCTGGGCGGCGCCTTTCCCGAGGCCGCGGTGCTGATCCCCGAAGGCCTGACGGGCCCGCATGCCGATGCGGCGGGCGCGGCGGCTGCCGGGCTGGATGATGCGGCCGCCCTGGCCGCGCGCGTGGAGGCGCTGGCCGGCTACCTGCGGGCGCAGCAGCAGCGCTTTGAGATCCTGCAGTCGGACACCGCCCTGGCCGGCTTTGGCGCGGGCGCCAGCCTGGCGCTGGCGCTCAGCGACGCGCACGACGGCCTGGCGGGCCGGCTGCTGTCCTTCGGCGGCGGCTACCAGGTCTGGCCGGCCCGTGCGCCCGCGCTGACCACCCTGCACCTGCTGCACGGCCAGGACGACGCCGTCGTGCCGCTGGCGCGCACCCGCAGCGATTTCGACCACCTGATGGAACTGGGCGCCGACGCAACGCTCGACGTGGCCCGCTCGCTGGGCCATGAGCTGCATCCGGCGCTGATGGACCAGGCGGTGACGCGGCTGCAGACCTGTGTGCCGCTGCGGGCCTGGAAAGCGGTATAGAGAATCACCCCTGTCCAGGCTCACTGCGTGTAGCCTGTTCTCCCCTCAAGGGGGCGGCGCCTGCGGTCTGGTGAAACAATCCCACCCCTGTCCAGGCTCACTGCGTGTAGCCTGTTCCCCCTCAAGGGGGCGGCGCCTGCGGTCTGGCAAAGCCAGTCCCGCGGCCCCTGCTGGTGGGTGACCCTGAGGGCCTAGCTACAAGCCTGAAGTGTTTTGCCGGCTAACTGCGGCTTGAGCGCATCGAGCTTGGCCTTGAGCGCCGCGTCGGCGGCCGGCAGCTTGAGCAGCTGGCCGCGCGCCTCGGGCCGCTCCTGCACCACCTTGGCGGTGCGCACGCCGCGCGTGGCCACCTTGGCGAGTTCGCGTTCGGCCTCGGCCTGCGAGCCGTAGTGGCCCAGCGAGAGGCCGGGCGCCAGCGCGGGATTGACCAGGGCTTCAAAGGGCACGCCCAGGCCGCGCAGTTCGGTGCGTTTTTTGGCGAGGGCGTCTTCGCTGTTGTATTTGCCCATGTAGACGATCCAGCGGGCCGGCTCGACGCTGCTTTCCAGCGTCCAGCTGCCTATGGGCAGGCTGCTTTCGAGGCCGGCGCGCAGCGCGGCGCTTTGTTCGGGATTGAACAGGCCGGCCTGCAGGCATTCGGGGGCGGGTGGCGGCGTGGGGATGGAAGCGGGCTCGTTCTCAAGCTGGCGCGCCTCCGTGACGGTAAGCAGTTTCATGGCCTCGGGCCGGATCTGCTGGGCCATGCGCTGGGGCTCGGCCTGGGTGGCCGGGGCCAGGCCGTAGTCGGCCAGCAGGCCGTGCGTCCAGGCGAAGTAGCCGGCATTGGCCAGCAGCAGCGCCAGCACCAGCAGCCTCAGCATGGGCGCGCGCCTTGCGTGGGGTGGGCCGCCAGGGGCCGCACGCTGACTTCGGAGCTGGTGATTTCTTTCATGCCAGCCGCAGTATGCACCAGCAGCGCGCCGTTTTCGCTCACGCCGTGGGCCGTGCCCGTGCCGCCGTCGGAGAGCTGAACGGCCCGGCCCGCGAGCACGTCGCGCGCCGCGAAACGGGCCTGGAAGGGCGCGAAGCCGAAGCGCTCAAAGGCCTGCACCGCCTGCACCAGCGGCGGGATGATGCGCAGCAGCGTGGCGGGCGCGTCGAGTCCGGGCAGCAGCTCCTGCAGGCCGCCGGGCGGGATGGCGGGCAGTGCGGCCGCCGGGGCTGCAGTGTCCAGCGCCATGGCGCGGATATTGATGCCTATGCCGATGACCACATAGCGTATGCCTTCCCAGCTGGCGGTCTCGACCAGGATGCCGGCCAGCTTGCGCTCGCCCTGGGGCGTGGAGAGCCAGAGGTCGTTGGGCCATTTGAGGCCTATGCGGGGCTTGCCGCCGCCGGTGAGGGGCTCCAGGCTGTCGGCGACGCTGACGCCGGCCACCAGCGACAGGCCCGACCAGTCGGCGGGCGCCAGCGGCAGGCCCAGGGAGAAGGTCAGGCTGTCGCCGCGCCGGCTTTGCCACTGGCGGCCCAGGCGGCCGCGCCCGGCGGTCTGCTGCTCGGCCACCAGCAGCAGCGGCTCGGGCCGGGGCTCGGCTGTGGGGCTGCCGCGAAAGCGGCGCATGAGCTCGGTGTTGCTCGAATCGATCTCAGGCAGGACCTCGACCGTGAAGCCCGGCAGCGAAGGCGCCAGGGCCTCCCAGAGGGCCTCGGCGGGCCAGCGGATGGGGTTGGGTGCGGGTGTGCTCATGAAGGCGCGGAGGCCCGGAATCCGGCCGGCGGCGGGGCCGGCGAGGGCGGGCGAAAGACCGGCTCAGTCCTTCTTTTTCTTCTTGGGTTTTTTGTCGGCTTTTTTATCGGCCTTCTTTTCGGCTTTCACGGCTTTCTTTTCAGCCTTCTTCTCCGATTTTTTGTCCGACTTCTTCTTGTCGGCCTTGGCCTCCGCCTTTTTGCCGGACTTCTTGCCGTCTTTCTTCTTGCCCTTGGCCTTCTTGCCGTCGTCCTTGGGCGCCAGCAGGGTGCCGCGGCAGTTTTTGGCGCCGCACCAGCAGGGGTATTCGGCCAGCAGTTTCTTGGTGTAGGGCGCGTCGATGATCAGGCCGTAGTCGTAGAACAGCTCTTCGCCGGCCTTGATGTTGCGCAGCGCCTTGATGAAGACGCGGCCTTCCACTTCGTCGGCCTCGCAGTTGGGCTTGCAGCTGTGGTTGATCCAGCGCGAGGAATTGCCGCCGTGCTTGGCGTCGATCACATGGTCTTCGTCGATGTGGAAGTAGAAGGTGTGGTTGGGGTCTTTCGGGTCGTGCGGGTGACGGCGCAGCGCTTCCTCCCAGTTGATGACCTCGCCCACGTATTCGATCAGGGTCTCGCCCTCGGCCAGGTCCTGCACGGCGAAGACGCCCTTGCCGTGCACGCCGGAGCGCCGCGTCTGGATGCGCCGGCCGTCGGCGGCGGGCGCCGGTGCGGCGGGCATGGAAGAAAGAGGCGCGATGGGCGCGTTGGCCTGGTTTTTTGACACGGGGTATTTTTTTGGTATGGTTAATTCATGCATGTGCGCGTGCGCGCGTATGCGTGCGCACCCGCGCGCGTACATGCGCGAGAAGCCGCTATTGTAGTGATGCCTCGTGACGCACCCCTGGAGCCCCTCATGTTCAAGCGCCGAAACCTGCTGCAGACGACCGCCGCCTTCCTGGCCGGGCTGGGCCTGCCGGCGTGGGCCAAGGGTGGGGAAAGCCCGCTGCCCAAGCTGGGCAGCCGCCTGGCCCTGCCGCCGGTGGCGCTGCTGGACGGCAGCGCCTGGAAGCCCGCCGATGTGGGCGGAAAGACCCTGGTGGTCTACTGGTGGGCCAGCTGGTGCCCTTTTTGCGCGGTGCAATCGCCCCATATAGAAGCGCTGTGGCGGGCGCAGAAGGCCAGGGGCCTGGAAGTGCTGGCGCTGTCCATCGACAAGCAGCCGGCCGCCGCCGCGGCCTATATGAAAGCCAAGGGCTACAGCTTCCCCGCCGGGATGCTGACGCCGGAAGTCGCCAAGCGCCTGCCCAAGCCGGCCGGCCTGCCCGTGGTGGTGGTGCTCAAGGTGGCGGCGGACGGCCGTGAAGGCACAGTCGTATTCGCGGAAAGCGGGGAAATGTTCCCCGAAGATGTAGAAGGTTTGAAGAAGTACTTATGAAAACCCTTGTGATTGCAGAGAAGCCCTCGGTGGCGCAGGACATCGTCCGCGCCATCACGCCGACGGCCGGCAAGTTCGAAAAGCACGACGAATATTTCGAGAGCGATGAATGGCTGGTCACCTCGGCCGTGGGTCACCTGGTGGAGATCCAGGCGCCGGAAGAGTTCGACGTCAAGCGCGGCAAGTGGAGCTTTGCCAACCTGCCGGTGATCCCGCCCTACTTTGATCTGAAGCCCATCGACAAGACCAAGACGCGGCTCAACGCCATCGTCAAGCTGGCCAAGCGCAAGGACGTGGGCGCCCTCGTCAATGCCTGCGACGCGGGCCGCGAGGGTGAGCTGATCTTCCGCCTGATCCAGCAATACGCGGCCAGCAAGCTGCCGGTCAAGCGCCTGTGGCTGCAGTCCATGACGCCGGCCGCGATACGCGAGGGCTTTGACAGCCTGCGTAGTGAAAAACAGATGCAGGGCCTGGCCGACGCGGCGCGTTCGCGCTCCGAGGCCGACTGGATGGTCGGCATCAACGGCACCCGGGCCATGACGGCCTTCAATTCGCGCGACGGCGGTTTCTTTTTGACCACCGTGGGCCGCGTGCAGACACCGACGCTGTCGGTGGTGGTGGAGCGCGAGGAAAAAATCCGCAAGTTCGTGAGCCGCGACTACTGGGAAATCCACGCGACCTTTCTGGCCGAGGCCGGTGAATACCCCGCCAAGTGGTTCGACCCGAAGTGGAAGAAAGCTGCGGCCAATGCCGACAATGCCGAGCCCGACGCCGAGCTGAAGGCCGACCGCGTCTGGTCCGAGCGCGAGGCGCTGGCAATTGCCGAGGCCGTGCGCGGCAAGGCCGCCACGGTGACGGAGGAAAGCAAGCCCACCACCCAGGCCGCCGGCCTGCTGTTCGACCTGACCTCGCTGCAGCGCGAGGCCAACAGCAAGTTCGGCTTCTCGGCCAAGACCACGCTGGCCATCGCGCAAAGCCTGTATGAACGCCACAAGGCGCTGACCTACCCGCGTACCGATTCGCGCGCCCTGCCCGAAGACTATCTGCCGGTGGTCAAAAAGACTTTTGAAATGCTGGCCGACAGCGGCATGAAGCACCTGGCGCCGCATGCGGCGACGGCGCTCAAGGGCAACTACATCAAGCCCAGCAAGCGCATCTTCGACAATGCCAAGGTCAGCGACCACTTCGCCATCATCCCCACGCTGCAGGCGCCCAGCGGCCTGAGCGAGGCCGAGCAAAAGCTCTATGACCTGGTGGTGCGCCGCTTCATGGCGGTGTTCTTCCCCAGCGCCGAATATTTGGTGACCACGCGTATCTCGCAAGCCGTGGGCCACAGCTTCAAGACCGAGGGCAAGGTGCTGGTCAAGCCGGGTTGGCTCGCCATCTACGGCAAGGAAGCCGCCGACGAAGTGGCCGACGCCAAGGACGGCGACAAGGGCCAGAGCCTGGTGCCGGTCAAGCCCGGCGAGATGGTGCGCGCCGAGGTGGTCGAGGCCAGGGGCCTCAAAACCCGGCCGCCGGCCCGCTATTC